>Ga0314768_1000001_pt1 | contig 26735 bp, 3 predicted proteins | sample G5R1MT_69_FD_207775 | JGI IMG/M metagenome (GOLD analysis project Ga0314768, IMG submission 207775) | Metatranscriptome of switchgrass phyllosphere microbial communities from Michigan, USA - G5R2_NF_18SEP2017_LR1 (Metagenome... | ecosystem: Host-associated > Plants > Phyllosphere >...
GAAAAATAATAATAATAATAAATATATAAATGCGCGGTTAATGATCCCAAATATAGTCCATATAAGTTAGGTAACCATTATTAAAGTTATGGTCAAATTTATAGTATTAGTGACTATGTAATATTATTATATATTGTTTTCGTTGAGTAAGTTTTGTAAATGTTATGGTGAAACATATCATGCAAACATTATGAAGATGTGTACAAATTAAGTAAACAGTGAAGACTGTAGGTTTTCAGTAAGTTTTCACTTTAGGTGATGAAGCACCTGTACCTGAAGATGGGATAAAGCCCACGTTTACTGAAAGGCCAATAATTAAACAGACTGAAGATAGTAGAAATGTTATTATAGAATGTCGTCTAGTGGGAGATCCAAAACCAACTGTACAGTGGTACCGTGGTCAAACTATTGTAAAAGGTAGTAAGTATTCCTCGTCATTAAATGTTGATCAAAAACTGTATTACTTGGCGAAACTGGAAATAGCAAATACAGAAGAAACGGATAGCGGCGAATACAGAGCCGAAGCAATCAATGTTCATGGAAAATGTGTCGCTACTATTAATTTAAATTTGAATGAAGACAAGGGCCATCTTAAAATACCAGAAGGGAAGCAGCCAAGGTTTCCAAAGAAACCGGTAATACATCAAGAGGGGGATGTTTTAGTTATGGAGTGTGAACTAGAAGCTAATCCTATGCCTGAAATAAACTGGTATCAAGCATCTAAGCTCATATTAGATTCAGGACGGATTAGAATGTCCAAAAAGACTATTGGAAAAGACTTGTATTTACTTAGATTAGAAATTACAAATCCCACCAAAGAAGACGGTGGAAATTATCGTTGTAATGCTTGTAATATATTTGGTGAAAGCAATGCAAACATATCATTGAATTTCCAAGGTGGTGATACTGGTTCTGGAATGGCACCGTCGTTTATCGAAAAACCTCGAATAATTCCAAACGAGTCTGGCACGCTAATTACACTCCGTTGCATTTGTACAGCTAATCCTAAACCAGAGGTCACGTGGTTTAAAGGTACAAAAATTGTCACTGAGTCTTCGAAAATTTCTATGAAAGTAAGCGGACAAGAAAACACATACGAAGTGCTCTTATTGATACAGGATCCAATTGGTCCAGATAGCGGTACTTATAGGTGTCATGTGAAAAACGAACATGGCGAAAGTAATGCGAACTTGAATCTAAACATTGAAACTGATCCTGAACCGGAAGGCGAACCTCCTACGTTCATAATAAAACCAAGGATACAGTCCAAAAATAATGGAAAATTAATCGTGATGGATTGCACTGTAAAAGCCAATCCTAAACCTGAAGTGATCTGGTACCACGATGGTAAGATATTGAGTCAAACTTCCAAACTTTCTTGGAAAGTTGAAGAAAAAGGCGATTCTTACTACATATGTTTAGAATTAAAGAATCCAGGCAAAGAAGATACGGGGTTATATAAATGCAGTATAAAAAACGGGAATGGTGAACTGAATGCAAATTTAACACTCAATATTGAAATTATACCGGTGATTAAGGAAGTCCCACGTGTTGTCACGATATCAAAAAATAAAAACGTTGTCATTGAGTGTCGCATCCAGTCCATTTTTGAACCCCAGTGCACATGGAAGAAAGACAACACTGTGATTAATGACAACGTTACAAGAGAAACAAAAATCGAACGCGTCAAGGATGGAGAGTATGTGGTAAAATTAGAAGTAAAAAATGCATCATCCAGTGATAAGGGTGTATATAAATTAATAGCTAAAAACGAAAAAGGAGAGGTGGTATCAAATCCTATAGAAGTTAAAGAAGTAGCTGAAGAAAAAATAGAAAAACCATCTATTGATGAGAAACTGAAATCAATCCGTGCTAATGAAGGTGAACGAATAGAATTCGTTTCTAGTTTATCGAAAATTGATAAATCAGTCACCGTGATTTGGTATAGGAATATGAAACAAATAACGGAAACAACAGATACGATAATAAGTTTTGACGGTAAACGAGCAAGTTTAGTTATCATAAAAACTCGAATAGAACATAGTGGTACTTATAAAATTGTATTCAAAAATTCTGCCGGCAGTGATGAGTCATCCGCAGAACTTAATATTACTGAAGCAATGGAAGTCGACGAGAAAAAACAGGAAGAAGTTAAAGAAACTAAAGAAAAAACTGTAAAGCGAAAATCTTCAACCACAACAAAAAAAACGGAAGAAACCGAAATAAATGAAAACACTCCACCGGAAGAAAAACGTAGATCATCTATACTTAAAACATCTAATGGAAATGACACTAAAGAAGATGGTCAACCTGAAATAAAAAGGCGTTCTTCTGTATTAAAAAAATCAACGGAAAACACGACGACTGTGTTAGAGGAAAATAAAAGTCAAGAAAAAAGAAGATCGTCGATATTAAAGAAATCTAATAATGAAAAAACTGAAATAAAAGAAAAAGAAGAAGAAGAAATTAAGAAACCTGTGACAAAAAAAACTACTACTGAAAAAACTGAGGTTAAAGAAAAAGAAGAAGTGAAGAAACCACTGACAAAAAAAACTACTATTGAAAAGACCGAAGTTAAAGAAAAGGAAGAGGAAATTAAAAAACCACTAACAAAAACATCTGTAAGTGAAAAAACTGAAATCAAAAATGAAGAAATAAAGAAACCGTTGTTAAAGAAAACAACTGACAGTAATAATTCATTACCGACTGAAGAAGAAAAAGTGGTCGAATCTCATCGATCAACAAAAAAAACCACAGATGAAACTATAACTAGTAACCACACTGAAATACCAGTGGTCCAAGACAATGTCGAAGAAAAACGAAAACCAACTATGTTAAAAAATGAAAATTAAGATAATAATGGTTATACCTCCCCGACTGAAAATAATATTCAGGATAATTTCATAAAAAGGAGAGGCTCTTCGATAAAAAAGACCAATGATTCAATAGAACCAGTTGAAGATAATATCAATGAGACTAAACGACGACCTTCAATAAAAAAAACTGTTGAAAATAAAACATCAATAGAAGATAAATTAGAAGTTGAACGTAGACCTTCAGTAAAAACACATGATGATCATACTGCTCCTGTAGAAGACAGTAAAATCGATGAAAGTCGACTATCGTCGGTTTTGGAAAAGAAAACAACAGAAAGTAAAACTCTTGTGCCAGAAGAAAAACCAGCAACGAAAAAACGACTTTCTACAAAAAAGTCTGAAAAAGTGGAACCTGAACAACCAGAGAAAAAAATGCGACCGTCGATAGCGAACGGAACTAAAATGGATAATTCACAAGATTCATTTGACGAGAAATCAATTGACGATCGAACACCGGAAACGAGTGTAGACTACTCTATGATGTCCGAGGACGAAAGTTCTATACAAGAACCTAGTATAAAGTTGGACTCTTCCGAAGATAAAGCTCCGACAGGCAGGCACCGAGTGCCGGAGATCAAAGCACCGGAAATGCCCAAGATCGAAGTGATCCGCGAAGTGACACCCGAGGGTGGCAGGAAGAGCTCGTTGGGACCGAGTTCTGGGCAATCGAGCCGAAGAGGTTCGCTGATACCGCCACCCGAGGACACCAAGGGCCGGCGCCCGAGTTTGATAATTAGCGACGAGGAAAATAGAAAATTACGGCCCGGAGAGGTCCTGGAAGAAAAAAAGCGTCGTCGTCCAAGTACAGAAATGAGAAGACCAAGCGTAGCGGAATTGGAAGAAAAAATTGATAAACCATCCACGCCGCTTAAAGATTTTGGTGCACCAGGCCCACCAAGCATCGTAGATGTTGCTGAAAGTTATTCGGCTATTGAAGATCAAACTGGATATATGACTATACAAGTAGAAGGAACACCAGCACCAACATTTAAATTTTTCAAAGGAATCACAGAGCTCATTGAAGGAGGGCGATTCAAATTTTTAACCGATGGAGAAACAAATACTATTACTTTGTGTATGCGAAAAGTGAAACCAAATGATGAAGGAAAATACCAAGTAGTTGTTAGCAACATACATGGATCAGATTCGGCAGAAATGCAACTATACGTATCAGATTCTAGTGGTATGGACTTCAGAGCTATGTTAAAGAAAAGAAAATACGCCAAATGGGGCAAAGACAAAGAAGACCCGGAATGGGGTGAATTAAAAGAAACTGAAATACCTGTTCCAGCGCTCAAGAAAGTTGAAAAGAAACCAGAATCATTTTTGAAACCGTTAGTGGATCAATATGCCAAAGAAGGAAAAGACAAAAAAGTTACATTCGAAGGAGTATTTTCCAAACCAAATTCTAAGCCAAAATGGTTCCTCCGGAAAGATGAACTATTCGCTGGATCTAAATACAAATTTAAAAACGAGGGCGATGTATATCAATTGATCATTATGGCACCGAAAGTGGAAGATACTGGAAAATACACAATTGAAATAGGTGGCGTTAGTTCAACAGCATATCTTAATGTTGAAGAACCGGCACCGGTTTATACATTTTTGCGACCCCTCGAATCTACCACTAATGGTTTTACAAAACACGAAACCAGCATGGAATGTACGGTCAGTAGTAGTATGGCTATTGTTGGCTGGTATAAAGAAAAAACAAAACTATCGGACGGTGACAAGTACAATATATCAAAGGATATGAGTGGAATTTGTCGGTTGACGATAAAAAATTGTGAACTGAATGATAGTGGAAAATATTACTGTCGAATTGAAAAACAAGACGACAAAACTTCATCAACACTGAAAGTCGTCGAATATCCATACAAGTTTGTCAAAGTTCTCAAACATCAACAAATGATTGAAAAAGACACTGTTACATTATTATGTGAATTGGATGATGCAACAGGTGATGTAAAATGGTCTAAAAATGGCCAAGAGCTTAAGGCTGATAAGAGAATCCGTATTGTGAAGGAAGGCAGAAAAAGAAAACTGATTATAAATGATGCTAAAGTTACAGATGGAGGTCTATTTGCGTGTACAACAAACGCTGACAAAACTGAAGCGGAACTTATTATAAAATATCAAAATAAATTCAACAAAAAACTTAAGGATACTGTTGGAATCGAAAGAGAAAAAGTGATATTAGAAGTTGAACTTCAAGATCAAACTGCTCCCGCTGAATGGTTCTTTGATGACCAACCAATTAAGTCTTCAGATAGAATTGAAATAAAAAATTTGGGTGGTGGTAAACATCAATTAATATTCAATAAATTAGAACTGAAAGACGCTGGTGCAATTATGTGTAAATCAAATGAACTCACATCTTTGTGTCTTTTGGAAGTGAAAAAAGGTGAAGAAAAACCTGTAATTATATTTGATGAAAATGTAGAAGGGCCTGTATCAAGAACAATCAGCTTTGAAGTTCCTTATAAAGTAAATGGAACGCGACAATCAGCTATTGATGCAAAAATTTTAAAAGACGGCAAGCCATTGACCGCTAAAGATGTAGAAGCTATTGTTCATGATGATAAAATTGTATTTAATATCAGAAAACCTGCACATGCGCTTTCGGGAAATTATCAAATTCAATTGAAAAATGATCAAGGACAAGATACTAAAGATGTTTATATTAATATGCAAGATGTTCCATCACCACCTGAGGATTTGGAAGTATCAGATATTTTCAAGACTAGTTGTAAGTTAAAGTGGAAAACTCCAAAAGATAACGGAGGAGCTCCCATACTTCACTACATAATCGAAAGACAGGATTTAGCCTTAAAAGGTGGATGGCAGAATATTGGAGAAGTGAAAGCAGATTCTCCATTAGTTTATGATGCAACTGATTTGACCACTAAGAAAGAATATAAGTTCCGCGTAAGAGCAGTATCGAAAATTGGAGCTTCAGAACCAACAGCCTTGGCCAAAACTGTACTAGCAAAGGATCCATGGGATGAACCGAGCAAGCCAAAGGATGTAGAAGTAGTTGACTGGGATAAAGACCATGCCGATCTGAAATGGACTAAACCTGAAAATGATGGAGGAGCACCTATTACAGGATATGTTATTGAATATAAAGAAAAGTTTGGAAAAGATTGGGTAAAAGGAAAAGTTTTCGATGGTGATATTACATCTGCAACAATTGATGGGTTAAAAGAAGGAACTCAATATGAATTTCGAGTACGAGCAATCAATAAAGCTGGTCCGGGTGAACCGAGTGAAGCAACAAAACCAATTGTTGCTAAATGTAGATTCGTGAAGCCATGGATAATTGGAGACGATTTAAAAAATATTATCGTGAAAAAAGGACAAGTCATCAAATACGACATCAAATATGGAGGTGAACCTGAACCTGAAGTTATTTGGAAATTAAACGATATTGAAGTTAAACATGATGGTGACAGAATTACTATTGATAAATATGAACGTAACACGTTATTAACAATTCGACGTGCCGTAAGAAATGATAGCGGAAAATATACTTTAATACTGAAAAATAGTTCTGGAACAGCTGAAAAATCTGCTGAAGTCATAGTTCTAGATAAACCATTAAGACCCGTAGGACCTTTAAAAGCTGAAGAAATTAGAGCAGATCACATCACGGTGTCCTGGAAAAAACCAGAAGATAATGGTGGTTCAGATATAACTGGTTATATTATAGAGAAAATGGATATGGACTCTGGTCGTTGGGTAGCTGCTGGCGAGACTGGTCCATCAAAAGAAGAATTTACGCTCACGAATTTAACTCCAAAAAAGAAGTATAAGATTCGAGTTAAGGCTGTAAATAAAGAAGGAGAATCTGAACCACTTGAAACAACTGAAGAAATTCTAGCTAAAAACCCATACGACGAGCCAGGTGAACCAGGAAAACCTGAAATAATTGATTATGATAATAAGAGTGTTACATTGAAATGGAAAAAACCAGAATCCGACGGTGGAAGACCAATTTTACATTACATAGTAGAAATGAAAGATAAATTTACATTAGATTGGACAGAAGTCACAAAGACACCAGACAGTACTCCAGAAATTAAAGTCGATGGGTTAAAAGAAAAAATGATTTATCAGTTCCGAGTAAAAGCCGTTAACAAAGCTGGTCCAGGAGCTCCGAGCAAACCAACAGAACCACACGTTTGCAAACACAGAAACCTAAAACCGAGAATTGACAAAGAAGGCATGAAAAGTATTATGGTAAAAGCAGGTAGAAATCAAAAATGGATAGTAGATGTTACTGGAGAACCAGTACCTACGTTAACGTGGATTTTTAAAAACGAAACTCTTGTGAATAACGATAGAATAAAAATTGAAAATATTGATTATCAAACCACGTTGACAATAACTAGCGCTATTCGTAAAGACACTGGCGTATATACCTTAGTAGCAGAGAATGCGTCTGGTAAAGACGAAGCAACTCTTGAGTTTACAGTATTAGGCAAACCGGACGCTCCGAAAGGACCCTTAGAAGTGACTGATATTACAAAAAAGAGTTGTAAACTCAAGTGGAAGAAACCAGAAGATGATGGTGGATGTCCAATTACAGAATACGAAGTAGAAAAAATGGATGTAGCAACAGGAAAATGGGTGAGAGTATGCAAAGTGCCAGCTAAAGATAGCCTCAAGGAACCCGAAGTGGAAATCACTAATTTGGAACCAGGCAGTGAATATAAATTCAGAGTAACAGCTGTTAATAAAGAAGGAGATTCTGAACCTCTCACTACTACCAAATCTATTATTGCCAAAAATCCATTTGATGAACCATCAAAGCCTAAGACTCCAGAAATTATTGATTATGATAACCAAAGTGTCACATTAAAATGGACAGCACCAGAAAAAGATGGTGGTGCTCCTATTGAAAAATATTTCATTGAAAAGAAAGACAGATTCAGTCAAGAATGGGAATTTGCCTTAGAAGTACCAGCTACAGAATTCAAAGCTAAAGTACCAGAACTAAAAGAAAAATCAGAACTTCAATTCCGAATTACAGCAGTAAACAAAGCTGGACCATCATCTCCATCCGATCCTACAAAGATTCATATTGTTAAACATAAATCATTAAAACCAAGAATTGATCGCACCAATTTAAAAAATATTGTTGTCAGAGGTGGAAAAACAGTCAAATACGATGTTAATATTAAAGGTGAACCAGCACCGACTGTCAAATGGCAACTTGTTAATAAAGAGGTTATATCAGAAGGAAATGTACAAATTATCAACGTGCCATACAACACTAAAATTACTTTGTCTGATACGGCTCGTAAAGATTCCGGTTTGTATAAAATAATTGCTGAAAACGAGTTTGGAAAAGATGAAGCTACTGTTGAAGTGACTGTACTATGCCCTCCAACTAGACCTCAAGGTCCACTCAAAGTTAAAGACGTTACAAGCAGTGGAGCTAAAGTTAAATGGGACAAACCAAAAGATGATGGCGGAAAACCGATTACGGCTTATGTGGTGGAAAAAATGGACTCTCAAACTGGACGCTGGATTCCAGTTGGTCGTACACAAGAACCTGAAATGGACGTTAAAGGCTTACAAGAAGGCCACGAGTACTCCTTCAGAGTAAAGGCTTTGAACGAAGAGGGTGAATCTGAACCATTAGAAAGTGATGGTAGCATTATTTCAAAGAATCCATATGAAATTCCTGGTAAACCTGGAACACCAAAGATCACTGACTGGGATGTTGATAGAGTTGATTTAACATGGCAAGAACCAAAACATGATGGTGGAGCACCAATCACCGGTTATGTTATTGAAAAGAAAGAGAAACTTTCCACGGTGTGGGATGAAATTTTAACTACAAAAACTCCTGCTTGTCAAGCAACTGTGAAAAATCTAGTAGAAGGAAACCAGTATCAATTCAGAGTGCGTGCTGTGAACAAAGCAGGACCATCTGAACCAAGTGATGCTACTAAAATGCATACTGCAAAAGCAAAGAACTTGAAGCCATTTATCAATCGAGATAAATTACAAAAAGTGGTTGTTAGGGTTGGTCAAGTCGTGAAATTTGATGTTGACGTACGTGGTGAACCACCACCAACTATGACATGGTCTTTCGGTAGTAAACCACTGACAAATGGGCGTTCGGTGAAAATTGATAATGAGGATTACAATACAAAACTCGTGTTATCTGATAATACAAGAAAAAGTACAGGACTATACAGTTTACGGGCTGAGAATGCGTCCGGTTTCGATGAAGCTACTGTAGAAGTTATTATCCTAGACAAACCAGGACCTCCAGTGGGACCACTTGAGGTTACTGACGTACATAAAGAAGGCTGTACGTTAAATTGGAATAAGCCTAAAGATGATGGTGGCCTACCACTTACTGGATATTTAGTAGAAAAAATGGATACTACAACTGGAAAATGGGTACCGGCTGGATTTGTTGATCCAACAAAAACTGAACACAAGATAAGCGGTCTTGAACCAAATAGAAAGTATCAATTCCGAGTTAAAGCGTTAAACGAAGAGGGAGAATCAGAGCCATTAGAAACAGATGCTTCAATTCTTGCTAAAAATCCTTATGACATTCCGGGTGCTCCAGGATTACCGGAAGTGATTGATTATGACGAAAATATGGTGGAATTAAAATGGGATGCGCCAATAAGGGATGGTGGAGCTCCTATTACAGGATATATAATCGAAATGAAAGGCAAATATGATAGCTCGTTCGTAAAAGCTGCGGAAATCCCAGGAAATGTTTGCAAAGGCAAAGTTCTAAAATTAGAAAACGGACAGCAATACAAATTCCGAATACGTGCTGTAAACAAAGCTGGAATTGGTGAACCTAGTGAAGAGTCTCTTCCTCATATCGCTAAAGCAAAATTCATGAAACCAAGAATTGATAGAACTAATTTACAAAACATAATCATGAAAGTCGGACACACAAAATTAATTGACGTGAATATTAGTGGAGAACCTGTACCTACCGTTACGTGGTCATTTAAAGACGCTGAATTGACTACTGGAAATTCACTCGAAATAAATAACATGGAATACAATACGAAACTAATGATCGTGAAAGCTTTACGTGCTCATAGTGGTGTTTACACAATAAAAGCCAAAAACTCTGTAGGCGAAGATACAGCTACATTTGACATCACTATCTTAGGAAAACCCACAAAACCTGGTGGTCCACTTGAAGTATTCGATGTGACAAAGAATGGTTGCAAATTGAAATGGAAAAAACCAGAAGATGACGGAGGAGCACCAATTGAATATTATGAAATTGAAAAACTTGATCCATTAACTGGTCAATGGATTCCATGTGGAAAATCTAATGAACCAGAAGCAAACATCACTGGTTTACAAGAAGGAAAACAATATAAATTCCGTGTGAGAGCAGTTAATAAAGAAGGAGAATCAGATGATCTAGAAGCTGATAAGTTTATAGTAGCGAAAAATCCATTCGATGAACCAAGCAAACCTGGAAAGCCGAAACCAACGAATTGGGATAAATCATTTATTGATCTTGAATGGGAAGCTCCTGATTCCGATGGAGGTGCTCCAATTGAAAGTTACATTGTTGAGATGAGAGATAAAGATGAGAGAAACTGGGTTAAAGCACTCGTTCTTCCCAATAAACGCTCTGGCCGAGTAACAGATGTAATTGAAGGTCACGAATACGAGTTCAGAGTAATTGCAGTTAATAAAGTTGGACCGAGCATACCAAGTGACATTTCAAAATCTGTTGTCGCAAAACCACGATTTATGGCGCCTAAGATTGACCGCAAAAATTTGGACAAGAAAGAAATTCGCAGAGGAAAATTCTTGAAATTTGAAGCAGATGTTCAAGGAGAACCCGCTCCTACTATAACGTGGACTTTGAATGGACAAGCAATATTATTTAATGATAGATTAACCATAGAAAGTGAAGAATACAAAACGACATTTATATTACAAAAAGCTAAACGTTCCGATTCAGGAATTTATACTGTTACTGCGAAGAACGATTCTGGCACAGACAAAGCAGAAGTTGAAATTGTCGTTCTCACTGCTCCAACTAAACCTAAAGGTCCATTAAAGGTATCAGAAGTAACAGCGGATGGATGTGAATTAAAATGGCAAAAGCCTGAAGATGACGGTGGTGTTCCGATAGATCATTACATTGTTGAACGTATGGATACCGAAATGGGACGATGGGTGCCTGTAACTATTTCTAAGCTTCCTGAAGCTGAAGTGACCGGTTTACATGAGGGTAAAGAATATCTTTTCCGCGTAAAAGCGGTGAATGCGGAAGGAGAATCAGAACCCCTTGAAACTGATTTTGGAATCGTAGCAAAGAATCCTTATAATGAGCCTGACCGTCCTGGAAAACCATACGCTAAAGACTGGGACAAAAGTAGCGTACATTTGAAATGGACTCCACCTGCAAATGAAAATGGAGCTCCAGTCACATCATACATTATAGAAAAGAAAGATCAATACAGTTCTAAATGGCAAAAGGCTGTTGAATTAATTGGAAATAAATGTGAAGGAAGAGTACCTGATCTTGCTGAAAACATGAAGTACACATTCCGTATAATAGCAGTAAACAAAGGTGGTTTTAGTAAACCTAGTGAGCCTAGTGACCCAGTTATCACTAAAGACAGAAATGTTGCTCCTGTAATCGATAGAAGTACTCTCAAGAATTTAACTTTAAAAGCTGGTCAGCATGTAAAAATTGATGTAAAGATTAGTGGAGAACCTCCACCAACAAAAATATGGTATCATAATAAAGCACGTTTAGAAAGTAAAGAAAACTTCAATGTTGAGTATGAAGATTATAGAACCAAAATTGCAATATCCATAGCTGAAAGATCACATACAGGTGTATATGTGATAAAAGCCGAAAATGATTCGGGCAAAGATGAAGCAACATTCGATATCACTGTATTAGATAAGCCGGGAAAACCTGAGGGCCCAATAAAAATATCAGACGTACACAAAGAAGGTTGTTCTTTAAAATGGAATCCACCAGCTGATGATGGTGGTGTTCCTTTGAGTCATTATTTAGTTGAAAAAATGGATACTGAAACTGGACGCTGGGTACCAGCAGGAAGAAGCAAAGAACCAAACTTAACCTTATCTAACTTAATACCCGGTCAGGAATACACGTTCCGTGTTTCTGCTGTAAACACTGAAGGAGAATCTGAACCACTTGTAGCCGATCACTCAATTATAGCTAAAAATCCATTTGATGAACCCAATGCACCAACTGCACCCAAGATTGTTGATTGGGACAAAGATTTCGTTGATTTAGAATGGGAAGCACCTATTAATGATGGTGGATCGCCAATAACTGGTTATGTTATAGAGAAACGAGAAAAGGGAACATCTAGGTGGATTAAAGCAGGTGAACTGAAAGAACCCGTGACCAAAGGTCGTGCTGAAGATTTGGAAGAAGGAGTTGAGTATGAATTTAGAGTACGTGCTGTAAACAAAGCCGGACAAGGAGATCCAAGTCCACCTAGTGCATCAATAATTCCAAAACCAAGAAAATTGGCACCAAAAATAGATCGTCGTAATCTAAAATCTATAACTGTAAAAGAAGGAGAACCAATTTTATATGACGTTAAAATATCAGGAGAACCAGCCCCTGAAGTTTCTTGGTCATTTAATAATACTACCATAAATACTAATAGTATTTATCAAATTGATAACATTCCATACAATTCACGATTTTATCATTCAAATCCAATGCGCAGTGATACTGGAATTTATAAAATAGTAGCCTCTAACAAGTATGGTGAGGATGAAGAAGAAGTAGAAGTTACTGTGATTTCTAAACCCAGCAAACCAGAAGGTCCATTAGAAGTGTCAGATATACACAAAGATGGGTGTACATTAAAATGGAAAAAACCAAAAGATGATGGTGGTGAACCATTGGAAGGATATTTGGTAGAGAAGTTTGACCCTGATAATGGAGTTTGGCTTCCAGTAGGACGTACTAAGGACCCAGAAATGCAAGTAGCTGGCTTAATACCGGGACACGAATACAGTTTCCGTGTTAAGGCTTTAAATAGTCAAGGCGAATCAGAACCTCTTGAAACTTTATCTACTATTGTTGCTAAAGATCCATTCACCAACCCTGAAACACCTGGTGCACCGGATATCAATGATTGGAGTCAAAACCATGCTGACTTAGTGTGGAAGAAACCATTCAGTGATGGTGGTACACCAATTACCCATTATATCATCGAGAAAAAAGATAAATATAGTGGAGTATGGGAAAGAGCTGGTGAAACAATCAACGAACAACCTCAAGGAACTGTTAATGGTTTAGTGGAAGGCAATGAATATCAGTTCCGTGTTATTGCTGTAAATAAAGCCGGTCAAAGTGAGCCAAGCAGGCCATGTGCTAGCTTCATAGCAAAACCACGATACTTGGCCCCTCATATTGATAGACGAAATCTTATGGATGTAAAACTATCAGCCGGTTCGTCATTGAAATTGGATGCTGCTATTACTGGTGAACCAGCTCCTCACGTCGATTGGAGATGTGGTGCAATGCCATTAAAATCTGAACCTCATGTTAACATCGAAATCGTAGATTATTATACGAAATTAGTTATCAGACCCGTGAATCGTGGTAATACTGGCCAATACACAGTTACTGCTGTAAACAGTTCTGGAAAAGATACTGCAATCATAAACGTAGTAGTTACAGACAAACCTACGCCTCCAGTTGGGCCACTTCTAGTTTCTGATATACACAAAGAAGGCTGTAAATTGAATTGGAAAAGACCAGAAGACGATGGTGGAACTCCTATTGAATACTATTTAGTGGAAAAGTTCGACGTCCAAAAAGGCAGTTGGATACCATGTGGACGATCACCAGAAACAGCATTGACGGTGACCAGTTTGACACCGGATAAGGAATATAAATTCCGCGTAACGGCTGTAAATTCAGAAGGTGAATCTGAACCTCTCCAAACTGAAGAATCAATAATTGCTAAAAATCCTTTCGACGAGCCAGGTAAACCAGGTAACTTAGAAGTGACAGATTGGGATAAGAATTTTGTTGACCTAAAATGGATACCACCAAAGGAAGATGGTGGATCACCTATTACGGGTTACTTAATTGAAGTCAAAGATAAATCTGGAATATGGGAAAAAGCAATAACAGTACCAGCTGATAAAACTACTGCCACAGTGCCAAACTTAATAGAAGGCGAATCATACGTATTCCAAGTAAAAGCTATAAATGCAGCAGGCCCAGGTGAAGCTAGCGATCCAACCAATACAGTTGTTTGCAAGCCACGAAATATGGCACCACATATTGACAGAACAAACTTGAATGATATAAAAATCAAAGCGGGACAAACTATAAGTTTCGACATCAAAGTGACTGGTGAACCGGTACCAAAAACCAAATGGTTGAAAAATCACAAAGATATACGAATAGGCGACGGTGTAAAACAAACACACGTTGATTACAATACTAAGCTGATTATTCGTATGGCAACAAGAGGTGATTCCGGAACATACATGATAACAGCTGAAAATATAAACGGAAAAGATACGGCCTACGCTGAAGTAACAGTTTTAGACAAACCAAGTGCACCAGAAGGACCTCTAAAAGTAGCTGATGTACATGCTGAAGGATGTACATTAAGCTGGAAACCACCTGAAGACGATGGTGGACAACCAATTGAGAATTACGTAATAGAAAAGTTAGATGAAGCACTGGGTCGTTGGGTGCCCGCTGGTGAAACTGATGGACCAGCTACAAACTTTGAAGTTAAAGACTTGATACCAGGCCACAAATACAAATTTAGAGTAAAGGCAGTAAATAAACAAGGAAAATCGGATCCTCTAACCGCTAACCAGAGCATTGAAGCTAAAAATCCATTTGATGCTCCTAGTAGACCATCAAATCCCGTCATCAAAGATTTTGACAGCGATTTTGTTGAGCTTGGTTGGGACAAACCTAAGGCTGATGGTGGATCACCAATAACAGGTTACATCATTGAAAAGAAAGATAAATTCAGTCCAACATGGGTCAAGGCCGCTGAAGTTGTTGGTGATATAAACAGCGGAATAGTACCCGGATTAACAGAAGGCAATCAGTATGAATTTAGGGTACGTGCAGTAAACAAAGCTGGACCTGGTGAACCGAGTGAACCAACATTACCTCATGTTGCTAGGCTCAAAAAGTTGGCTCCTCATATCGATCGAAACACTCTCTCAGATATCAAAGTCCGGGCTGGGAACATGTTTGAATTTGACGTAAAAGTATCCGGAGAACCTCCACCAACCAAGGAATGGTCTCTTAGAGGAGATGTAATCTTGAAAAATGAGAGCATTAATATAGTGAATCAAGATTACTTGACGAAATTAAAAGTTATTGACGCAAAACGTTCTGACGATGGAATATATTATTTGGTGGCGAAAAACATTCATGGAATGGACAAAGCTGCTGTTAAAGTTACAGTCATAGACGTACCACAACCACCTGAAGGACCCTTGCATGCCACTGATGTCACAAAAAGTTCGTGTGTGTTGAAATGGAATCCACCGAAAGATGACGGTGGATCAGAAGTAACGCATTATATAGTCGAAAAAATGGATGCCGATACACTTAGATGGGTTCCGGTTGGTGAGCCGTCTGGAACTTCGACGAGGATTGATCATTTGATCGAAGGCCATAATTATAACTTTAGAGTTAAGGCTGTGAATAAAATTGGTGAGTCTTTGCCGTTGACTACATTTGATAGTATAACAGCCAAAGACCCGTATGGAAAACCAGATAAACCAGGCGCACCTCAAGCAACTGATTGGGGAAAGAGCTTTGTTGATCTTCAGTGGACTCCACCAAAGAAAGATGGTGGATCTGAAATCACATCATACATTATTGAAAAACGAGAAAAATATGGGCCTTGGGAGAAAGCTACGACAGTAAGTGGAAACAAAACAAAGGCTTCTGTGCCTAATTTGACCGAAGGTCACGAATATGAATTCCGAGTTATAGCTGTAAACAAAGGAGGACCTGGCGATCCAAGTGATCCATCGGAAGTCATAATCTGCAAACCCAAATTCCTTGAACCAGTAATAGACACTACATTCTTACCTGATCTGATTGTACGTGCTGGTAATAAAATCAATTACACCGTGCCAATCGAGGCAGCACCTAGACCAACAGTGAAATGGAGTGTTAATAACAAGACGATTGAGAGCAGCTCAAGAGTAGACATACAAATCTATAACAGCCAAGTTATATTTGAAATACCGTTTTCGGTACGAAATGACACTGGTCGTTATACATTGACATTAGAAAATAATTTGGGCAAGTGTTCAGCGTCTGCTAACGTAACAGTGCTAGATCGGCCATCACCTCCTGTAGGTCCATTAGACGTTTCTAATATTAGAAAAGACGGATGCCGTTTGACGTGGAAAGTACCCGTTGACGACGGTGGTGCTCCGATTTTGCATTATATTATTGAAAAAATGGACATTTCCAGAGGCACATGGTCTGATGCTGGAATGACAACATCGTTGTTCCATGACGTTTTAAGATTAATTCATAAACGTGAATATTTATTTAGAGTCAAAGCAGTTAACAGTATTGGTGAATCAGACGTTTTAGAAACGGATTCCTCGATAATTGCAAGAAACGAATTCGATGAGCCAGATGCTCCGGAGAAACCCATTGTTACGGACTGGGATGAAAACTTCGTTGAACTGCAATGGGAACAACCAAAAACTGATGGTGGCTCTCCGGTCACCGAATTCACAGTACAAAAGAAAGAAAAAGGAAGTCCATATTGGGTAAATGCCGTCACTGTACCAGGAAGAGAAACAAAGGCAATCGTTCCAGATTTAACCAAAGGGCAAGAATACGAATTTAGAGTTATTGCCACTAATAAGGCAGGTCCTAGTCCTCCAAGTGATCCTTCGGACCCAATTATTGTGAATAATAGATACTTAAAACCAAAAATTAAAACTCCTCTGAAGGACATATTCATTAGAGCTGGAACAGTTTTACATGTAGATATTGATTTTATTGGTGAACCACCTCCAGAAGCAACATGGACATTAAACGGAACGGAACTAAAACCAGATAACAGAACAACCATAACTTCTATTGGATATCACACAATTATGAACAAAGTTAATTCAAAACGATTAGACTCTGGAGTATATAATTTATTGCTTAAAAACAGTTCTGGAACTGATGAAGGTTCATTCAACGTTACCGTATTAGACAGACCTGGGCCACCTGATGGACCACTTACATATGAAGATATCACTGCCGGTTCGGTTACTCTGTCTTGGAAGGCTCCAAAAGATAACGGTGGAAGTGAAATTACAGCATATGTAATTGAAAAACGCGATTTGACTCATGGTGGTGGTTGGGTACCAGCAGTAACATACATAAATCCAGCATTTACGCATGCCACGGTTCCAAGGCTTATAGAAGGAACAAGATACGAATTCCGAGTTCGGGCTGAAAACTTACAAGGATTATCTGAACCATTAACAACAGCTGAACCAATAATCGCCAAGAATCAATTTGATGTTCCTGGAAGACCTGGTAAGCCCGAAGCCATTGAAGTTGACCAAGAACATATTAAAATCATGTGGACTGCACCTATGAGTAATGGAGGATCACCAATTGTTGGATATGATGTTGAAAGAAGAGAAAGGTCTACAGCTGGTCGGTGGGCGAAAATTACTAGATCGCCAATCAAGACGACCGAGTACGATGACACTCATGTACACGAAGGCAAACAGTACGAGTATCGTGTAAGTGCAGTTAACGCAGCTGGTTCCAGTAAACCTAGTGAAGTTTCAGATGTATACACAGCGAAATTAACAAGAGAAAAACCAAAACTTCACTTAGATGGTCTAATCGGTGGAAGAATAAAGGTCAGAGCTGGAGAACCTATTAACATTAGCATACCGATATCGGGTGCCCCGACTCCACGAATTGAATGGACTATAAACGGTGAAAAACCACCGGAAACTAACCGCATACTTTCTGTGACTGGAAGTAACTTGACTAAACTGAGAGTTGATAATTCAACACGTAAAGACGCTGGGAAATATACAATAACTGCATCAAATACATCCGGAAAAGATTCTGCTGATATATTTGTATCAGTGGTGAGTTGCCCCAGTGCACCACAGGGACCTTTGCAATACTCTGGAACTACACATGATACCGTTACGCTTGCTTGGAGGCCACCTGATGATGATGGAGGCAATGATATAACTGGATATATTATTGAAATGTCTGAGTTTGGAATGGACAATTGGAAAACAGTTCCTGGTTTCTGTCCAAATACTTCATTCACGGTCAAAGGTCTAAACGAAGGAAAACGATACGTATTTAAGGTAAAGGCCGAAAATATGTATGGTGTCTCGGAACCTTTGGAAGGAAGTCCAATAATGGCGAAAAGCCCATTCGATCCACCAGATGCACCAGGACAGCCTGAAGTGACCAATTACAGTCCAAACAGTTGTAGTTTATCTTGGACTCCACCATTTAATACTGGAGGAAGAGCAATTACTGGTTACATAGTACAAAAGAGAGAAAGAGGCGGTGATTGGGTGAAATGTAATAATTACCCCACGTCTAATACTACTTTCACAGCACAAGATCTTAGGGAAGGAAACCGTTACGAATTCCGTGTACTTGCTGTAAATGAAGCTGGTATGGGTAAACCTAGCAAGCCTAGTAATCCAATGACGGCTAAAGAACAAAAGAAGGTGCCCGAATCTCCTGAAGCACCAAAACCAGACAGAATCACAAAGGATAGTGTAGTGTTATCATGGAGACCACCAAGGTTTGATGGTGGTGCGAAAATTAAAGAATACATTTTGGAACAAAAGAAGAAGGGTGATTCTGATTGGTCAGAAGTTATATGTCCGACTATATATTCGACTTTGTGCACTGTTGGAAACTTAAAAGAAGGAGATGAATACCAATGGCGAGTAATTGCTGTAAACGAAGCAGGAAGATCAAAGCCTAGTCGTCCAAGTGTAAATATTTTAGTCGAAGAACAAGCTAACAAACCCTGTTTGGATTTGTCTGGTGTAAGAGACATCACTGTGAAAGCTGGTGATGATTTTTCTATTCATATTCCATATGTTGGATTCCCATTGCCCACTGCCACTTGGTTTAATAATGACCAAATTATAAGCGACACAGATCCTAGAATACACATACAGATGACCAGTAACTCTGTTAGTTTGGTCATTAAAAATTCTAGACGAACAGATGCTGGACAATACAGATTACAGTTACGTAATCAATCTGGATTTGATACGGCAACATTACACGTGAGAGTTTTGGATAGACCACTACCACCAGAACACTTATACGCTGATGAATTAAATGGAGATTCTTTAATACTATTCTGGCATCCTCCATTAGATAATGGAGGTGCTCCAATAACAAACTATCTAGTAGAAAAGAAGGAATTCAATTCAACAACATGGCAAAAGGTAAGCAACTATGTTGCTTCTCAGCAATGTAAAGCTCGAAATCTTATTGTTGGAAAAACATACCAATTCCGTGTTATGGCTGAAAACAAGTATGGAATATCTGACCCTGCTATTACTATTGATCCTATAACTGCAAGACATCCATTCGACGTACCTGGAGCACCAGGAATGCCAAAGGGCATAGAAACATCTGAAGACTCTATTACAATTACATGGTCGAAACCTAGAAACGACGGTGGATCTCCAATTACTGGCTATATGATAGAAAAACGTCTGATTAGCGAAGAAAAATGGACAAAATCAACGCATAATATAGTCCTCGATACAACATTTAAAATACATAATTTAATTGAAAATCACGAGTACGAGTTTAGAGTATCTGCACTTAACGCAGCTGGCCAAGGCCCGTGGAGTTCATCTTCTGATGCCATTAGATGTTGTCCACCAGCAGCCGCACCAAAAATAACAAGTGACTTAAGTATACGTGATATGACTGTAATTGCTGGAGAAGAGTTCACTATTACTGTTCCGTTTACTGGAAGTCCATTACCAAAACCAGTATGGAGTATAAATGGAGAAGAAATCATACCAGATTCGAGAATTAAATTTGAAACCTCAGCGACTGAGACAATATTCAAAAATAAATGCGCTAAACGCAAAACTGATACAGGAAATTATACTATTCATTTGGTAAACAGCATTGGAGCAGACTCTGCATCTTGTAAAGTTCTTGTTGTTGACAAACCATTGCCACCACAGGGACCACTAGAAGTTACAGATTTAACACCGGAAACATGTTTGTTATCTTGGAAACCACCATTAGACGATGGTGGTTCACCGATCACAAATTACATTATTGAAAAATACGAAACATCAAGTGGTTTGTGGTCGAAATTAAGTAGCTTTGTTCGTCCATGTCACTATGATATCATTGGATTAGAACCAAATAAGAAATATAATTTCCGTGTCCGAGCTGAAAACCAATATGGAGTATCAGAACCAATTGAAATGGATTCAGCTATAACTGCTAAATTCCCATTCACGGTACCAGATCCACCGGGTCATCCACAGATTTTAGAATGGGACGAAATAAAGGCCACGTTGATGTGGGAAAGACCCGTACATGACGGAGGAGCGAAAATTCAAGGATACAAAGTCGAATTCAAAGATATTACCGAAGGTGGAAGCTGGCGTACAGCCAACGATTATGTTGTAAAAGAGCCGCTATTTGTCATTCACAATTTGTTGAACGAACACGATTATGAATTCCGTGTGCTGGCTAAGAACGCCGCAGGTTTCAGTAAGCCCTCGATTCCTACACCTAACTTCCGACTGAAAGGTAAAGCGAAACCACCGTCGAAGCCTGGTACGCCGATCGTTCTTAAGGTTGGCAGAACCTATGCCGATTTGAAATGGGAACCACCGATTTCTGATGGTGGTAGCAAAATAACAGGATACGCGATTGAAAAAAGACAAGTAGGAGTTGCTACATGGGTGAAATGCAATGATTATTCTGTATTCGATTGTAAATTCACTGCCATGAACTTGATTGAGGGCGCTGACTACGAATTTAGAGTATTCGCTTTAAATATAGTTGGTAAAAGTGAACCTAGTTCGTGTACCACACCTGTGAAGATATGCGAGTTCGAAGGTGGAGAAAAACCAGAATTTATCGTACCACTTACCAATAAAGTTGTACAGTTCGGCAAAACGATCACGTTAAGATGCGAGGCCACAGGAAAACCTATGCCAAACGCTAAATGGTTAAAGAACGGTCGTGAAATTGTTTCGGGTGGACGATACAAATATGAATCGTCTAACGGCGTTTTTCAATTACATTTCCCTGAAGTATCAGAACTTGATGATGGTGATTATACATGTGAATCATATAATCCTGTTGGATTTGTTACAACGTCATCGCGTATTAAAATTGGACATCCACCTAAAATCGAACGAATGCCAAACTCGATCAACGTTCCTGAGGGAGAAAACAGTAAAATTAAAATATTCTATAGTGGAGATTCATTGGAAGAAGTCATTCTGGAAAAGAATGGAGTATCTATTCCTCAGAGTGATCACTTTAAATTTACTATCTTCGATGATTATGTAATTATATTTTTGAAAGAAGCAAAGAAAAATGATGCGTCTGATTATACTGTAACTCTAACGAATCTCAGTGGTAGTACCTCAGGATCGTTTACAGTCAATATATCTGGCTATCCTGGACCACCAATTGGACCATTGGCCGTTTCAGAAATAACAAAACATTCATGCTATCTATCTTGGCACCCACCAAAATATGACGGTGGTCTTAAGATTACTCATTACATTGTAGAGCGCAAAGATATAAACTCTAACCATTGGATATGTATTTCTACTACATGCAAAGATATACATTTCCTTGTACAAGGTCTAACCGAAGGAAATGAATATGTCTTCAGAATTATTGCTGTAAACGATAATGGATTAAGTCCTCCGTTAGAAGGAGTAAATCCAATCAAAGCAAAATCACCTTATGATAAACCATCACCACCTGGAATTCCTACTGTAACTGAAATTGGTGGGGACTTTGTTAACTTAAGTTGGGATAAGCCAATTGACGATGGTGGTTCGAGAATACAAGGCTACATAATTGATAAACGTGAAATAGACTCCGATACATGGCAGAGGGTGAATGCCGCCATTTGCGTTACAACGCAAATAAATATTTCAAATCTCATCGAAGGACGTCAATATGTATTTAGAGTTTTCGCACAAAATGAAGCTGGTTTAAGTTTACCAAGCCAAGCTTCCAACACAGTGACCATAAAAGATCCATTAACTGCTCAACCTCCTGAAATAATCAAGCCTCTTCATAAAGTCCAAGCTATTCAAAACCAAAATGCTCAATTCCAATGCGTTATTACTGGGGTTCCTAAACCTACAATCACTTGGTACAAGGGAGCTCGAGAAATCACACCAAGTGCCAGGCATCATATGTTCTACGAAGGAGACTCATATACTCTTATTATTAATGGTGTGTATGGTGCAGATTCAGATGAATATGTATGTAGAGCCAGTAATAAGGGTGGTATTAAATCAACTAGAGGAGAACTTCTAATAATGACACCACCGAAATTAAATGTACCACCTCGATTTAGAGATACGGCATTCTTCGACAAAGGAGAAAATGTCGTTATTAAAATTCCTTTCACTGGTTTCCCTAAACCAAAAATTAAGTGGTACCGTGAGAACGATGTAATAGAGTCTGGAAGTCATTTCGCTGTTGAAGTATCTGAGAGGCATGCTATTCTTACTATCAGAGATGTTAGCAAGTATGACAGCTCTCCATATAGAGTTGTGGCAGAAAATGACTTAGGAGTAGACAGTGCCATAATTAAAATTCAAATCAGTGATCATCCTGATCCACCATTTAATTTATCAATTGAAGATATTGGACAAGATTCGCTTCTTCTAAACTGGACTGCACCTACATGGGATGGTGGATCTAATATCACCAATTATCTGATTGAAAAAAGAGAAATACCAATGAGTAGTTGGATTCGTGTTGGAAACACTAGATTCACTTCGACAGCTGTAACGGGTCTAAGTCCTGGACACGAATATGAATTTAGAGTATATGCTGAAAACGTCTACGGTAGAAGTAAACCAAGCGAAGTATCACCGGTTGTCAGGACTAAAGAACCCAAGAAAAAACCACCAAAAACAAAACGCTACGAAGTTGATGAAACTGGCAAAAAAATTAAGAGGAAAAGCAGATGGTAATATTAAAGACTACGACCATTACGTTTTTGATATATACTCGAAATATATACCACAACCAGTGGATATAAAATCACAATCCGTTTACGATTACTATGACATATTGGAAGAAATAGGAACCGGTGCATTTGGAGTTGTACATCGGTGTCGTGAACGTAAAACGGGCAACATATTTGCTGCCAAATTCATACCGGTTGCACATAACGTCGAAAAAGAATTAATCAAAAAAGAAATAGACATAATGAATCAACTTCATCATCCAAAACTGATAAACCTACACGACGCTTTTGAAGACGATGACGAAATGGTTTTAATATTCGAATTTTTGTCCGGAGGCGAGCTATTTGAGAGAATTACGTCAGAAGGATATTCAATGTCCGAAGCAGAAGTAATCAACTATATGCGACAGATATGCGAAGCTATTAAGCATATGCATGAAAGAAACATCATTCATTTGGATATAAAGCCAGAAAATATAATGTGTCAAACAAAGAAAAGTTCCAATGTAAAACTGATTGACTTTGGTTTGGCAACTAAATTAGATCCTAATGAGATTGTTAAGATATCAACGGGAACTGCTGAATTCGCAGCACCAGAAATAGTTGAAAGAGAACCAGTTGGTTTTTACACAGACATGTGGGCAGTTGGTGTTCTAGCTTATGTGCTTTTGAGTGGACTTTCACCTTTTGCCGGAGAAAATGACGTTGAAACCCTTAAAAATGTTAAGGCTTGTGACTGGGACTTTGATGAAGACACGTTTGCTATCGTTTCTGACGAAGGAAAAGATTTCATCAGACGACTTTTGATCAAAAATAAAGAAAAACGAATGACTGCTCATGAATGTTTATTACATCCGTGGTTGATGGGAGACCATTCTGATCGTACAACTGCACTCAATTCGTCGAATTACATCAAGATAAGAGATAAGATTCGACAGAAGTACAGTGATTGGGATTCATTTGCAGTACCACTTGGTAGAATATCAGAATATAGTGCTCTTAGAAAGCTCATGGTAGAAAAATATAAAATATATGAAAGCTCATTTGATCGACGACAAGCGGCTCCGCGATTCGTTATCAAACCTACCAGCGCATTTTGTTATGAAGGACAGAGTGTCAAATTCTACTGCCGAGTTATTGCCGTGGCGCAACCAACATTGTCGTGGTTCCACAATAATGAAGAGCTTCGTCAAAGTGTTAAGTTCATGAAGCGATATAATGGTGATGATTACACGTTCATCATCAACAGAGCTAAGCTTGATGACAGAGGAGAATACATAATTAGAGCAGAGAATACCTATGGATATAGGGAAGAAGTAGTATTCCTCAACGTACAACCTTTGCCGAAAGCCGCTCCAGTGTACAGGCAAGAAGTCCAACAAGTCAGAAGACGAGAACCACTAGCTAACACGTATTATATCGAGGAGAAGGAAAGTGCTCCGAACTTTACGTTCTTACTGCGTCCTCGTGTTATTCAAATACATCAAACATGCAAGTTGCTATGCTGTCTGAGCGGCACACCTATGCCCACTATTCAATGGTTCAGAGGAACCAAAGAACTAACGAAACGTGATTACACCATCACCCATACGGACGGTGTGATTACATTAGAAATTATTGACTGCAAGCCTGAAGACTCGGGCAAGTACCGCTGTGTTGCAACCAACAAGCACGGCTCAGATGAAACCAGCTGCGTTGTGATTGTAGAAGGTATTGAGCAAAGCAAAGAGCAAGCCGAATTGTCGCATAATTTACTTCACTCAGGAGATCGCAGGTACATCGAACAGCACCACAGGCCAGCGCCCACGGTTATCACCACGCGCACGGCCATCACGTCGAACGTGCACGGCACGAGTTCGGTGTCCTCGAACAAGTCCACCACCACCAGCTCGTCAACAAAGATCAGCGACACGACGATCAGCTCGACTGATAGAAAGAGCGTGAAAAAATACGGAAACAAACTGAACACAGTTGGAAGTCCGTCGAGATCGCGTAGTTCTACTAAAGAACTAAGATTGTCGCCCGATGAAGCCATGTGTCCACCGGATTTCTCTACGCGCTTAATTGACACCTCCATCAACGATGGTCAGCCATTGGAACTCGTTTGCAAAGTAACTGGAGACCCAGAACCACAGATAACATGGTTAAAGAACGGAAAGACGATCAGTTCATCAAATGTTTTGGATTTGAAGTACAGAAATCGATTGGCGACATTGAAAATTAACGAAGTGTTCCCCGAGGATGCCGGAGAATATATTTGTAAGGCTACCAACTCGTTGGGTACTAAAGAAACATCTTGTAAACTCACCGTCAAAGCCGTGGATGTATCCCAGAAAGAAAGCCGAAACGACTCACCTCCTGTGATTTCCAGCCACTTAACATCAGCAACAGTAACGGACGGCGACGCCGTGACACTTCAATGTCAAATTATCGGAGCCAACAAATTCGATGTGGTATGGCTACACAACCACAAAGAGATCAAGCCCAGTAAGGATTTCGAATACACGAACCAGGGCAACGTATATACTCTGAAAATCGCTGAGATCTTCCCCGAAGATTCGGGAACGTACACGTGCGAGGCGTTCAACGACGCCGGAGAATCGTTCAGCAGCTGTTCGATCGTCGTTCTAGGAGCGAACGAAAAGCCCAAAGACGTGATGTTCCGAACGTTCCCCAAGTCGGTGACCGTACAGGAAAAGGAAAGCGTCGAGATCGAATGCGAGATCCTCGGAAAACCAACGAGTGTGACTTGGTTCAAGGACAACGTTCCTATTGGCGAGGACTTGAGCGTTTATCAGTTCATGAAAGTGGACGATAAATTCCGAATGAAAATACTCAGGGCCGTCCATGATGACATCGGTCAATACGTAGTTGAAGCCAAGAACTCTAACGGCGTTCAAGCCACGGCCGCATTCTCAGTGAACTTGTCATCGCTATCCGATTAAGTTTTATGTTGTAAAATCGACATTCAAGACGAACTGCACACGATATGTAAAATAATCTACGACGAAAGAAAGTAAAAAAAAATTAAAAAAATTAAATATTATGTATCGAAGTCGTAAATTTCCACTATTTATGTATAGAAATTATTATTTGACATTTTATTTTTTTATCAAGTAATGTAAAACAATTTTAATTAACACTGACTATTTTCACCTAATGAACGCAACTACTGCAGACGTGCAGCAGTTGGGTTTATATAGGATTGATTAATTTAATAATATTATAACTAAGATAAAGTGCATCACCAAAATTGTGTTATAAAATTTATTTATATAAAATTAGTATTCTAATCATTGTTGTATGCAGAAAAATACCACTTATATTTACATAAGTCTCTGTTAATTTGTAAATCTTATTTGTGTATCTAATAATCGTTTATCCGAATGTTTAACAAGATAGAAAAAAAAATTGAAATGAAACGGAACATTACTACTCATGTATAACGTAATAATGTAAACATTTAGATCGTTCTAAGTAAAAAGCTACGGTTTGTTTAGATAACTATTTTTTCTTGAATATTAAATGATAGCAGTCCAAACGCTTTCTTAAATAATGTTGTTTAAACTCGTTGTTTATAATTATCCAAATAGATTTGAGCTTTGATAGACACTCA
>Ga0314768_1000003_pt1 | contig 21678 bp, 1 predicted proteins | sample G5R1MT_69_FD_207775 | JGI IMG/M metagenome (GOLD analysis project Ga0314768, IMG submission 207775) | Metatranscriptome of switchgrass phyllosphere microbial communities from Michigan, USA - G5R2_NF_18SEP2017_LR1 (Metagenome... | ecosystem: Host-associated > Plants > Phyllosphere >...
CAGCAAACGGCACTAATTCTACCACAACCGCCAGCAGTTACCCACCGCCCTACCCTGGTGCTGTCGAAAGTGCACCCCCACCCAAACCACCTCGCCCGGGCAAGTCTGAAAAGCAGTCATCTGCTAGCAACGCTGCGCTCTATGCCGCTGGTGCTGCTGGACTGGCAGCATATGGTTTACACAAACACCACGCACACTCACACGCAAACTCTCATGCCCACTCCTACTCCCATGACCACCACCACCATTCGCATAACCACTCGAATTCGGTCCACGGTGCCAGCGGTAGCCAGCATTATAATGGCCTCGGTCCGCCCTCCAGTTCGTTCATGGCTGGTGGCATGGCACAACGGCATGAGCACACAGGTCCCGTGTCCAGATTCGTCGACTGGTGGAAGGACTACGAAGACGTTCAGAAGATGGAGGAGTACACAGAGTACATTGGTGTCTGCAGAGGCTGCTTTGACCCTCGCTCCTCTGTCTTGGACGCACCGAGGAAGCATCACTACCACAAGCGTCGTTCCAACGAGTTTATGCGGCCCTCCGGTGGCATTGAAAAGCACTCTCGATACTCGTTGAAAGAGAAAAAGTCGTATAGCTCCTTTTCCTCTGGCGACGAGCGACGGAGGAGAAAGAACCATGGTACTAGTGCTGCGGGCTGGGTCGCTGCTGGCCTGGGAGGTCTTGGCCTTGCCAAGGCTGGCAAAGCAGTCTTCGGCATGGGACGAGACGACTTCGATGATACTTATAGCATCAAGTCTGGCCGCGATGCCCGAACCAGAATTTCGCGTCAAAGCCGCAGTCGATCGCGAGACAGAAAGAGCTACAGTTACGGTCAAGGCGATGTTCGGCACCGGAGCCATTCGCGGGATCGCCTGTCTCACGTATCGCAGACGTCCGTGGGTGTGACGACCGACAAGAAGGATTACCGGGTGGTGCGACGGCGCTCTCGATCGCGATCAAACTCCAGCTCTGATGCGCGGAGTCGCAAGTCTGGCTTTCTTGCGACTGCAATTGGCGCAAGCTTGGCCAGTGCTGCGTTTGGAGCCGCCACTAAAAAGAGGCAAGAAAGTCGCTCCAGGTCTCCTCAAAAGATCCAAGTGCGACACCATCACCGTGACAGCAGTGACGATGAACGCCGAAGGAGACGGTCCCAGCAACTGCGGCACAAGCCATCCAGAAGCTCGGCATCTGGCGCTTCGGTGATTGAAATTGGGACGGAAAATCATTCGCAGACTGGCTTTCTCGGAGGCTTCTTCGCTGCGCCACCACCCAAGGTCAAGACATACAAGTCAAGAAGCCATCAGAAGAAAAGGGCAGGTTTCTTCAATTTTGGCAATGGCTCTTCTTCCTCATCCGATTCCGAAATGGCTTTTGGCACTGGCTATGTGAAAAGGCGCCAACGGTCGTCACCGAAGCGAAGGAATTCGTCTCCCAAACGGAGGACCATGTCACCGAAACGAAAAACTTCAGAGGAGCGTCTGAAAGCCACCTTGGCTGGTTTAGGAGCCACGGCGGCAGCTATCGCAGCGGCCAAGGCCGCGAGGAACTCCAGAAAGCGCCACAACGAAGTTGTTGCCGTCAAAGAGCATCGTCGTCGACGCAGAAGCAGCGACCGCCCTCGCCCTGGATCACGGTACGGCGATGACGAATGGGAAGACTTGCCCGACGATGACACTTCCGTTTCCTCAGAAGACCATGCTGGCCTTGTTTATGGAGATTACGACTGGAAGAGGGGTAAGAGTCAGGAGTCTCTTGTATCCAACGGCTCTGGAACGAACAAATGGAGCTGGCGTTGGGGCTTTGGCAAGACAAAGAGGCGCTCTTCTGAGAACCTCTACGACAACATCGCCAGCACCTCTTTGATTGGTCCTACAGCCGCCGGTACTGCCGCAGCACTCACGGGAGCGGCCGTTGGCACTGGACTGAGCCGGCACGACAGCGAGTCCAGCAGTGTACACACGTTACAATCGGTCTATCCCGTAGCTCCGAGTGACCCCAGTGCACTATTCGATGCCAGACGAACCAGCTCAGTAGCCACCCCCCAACCGCTCCTCACCACCGGTCCAGGTTCAGTAAGCCTTCAACAGCCTCAGCCAATACAGCAAGTTCCGGGGGCGATGTACTCTACCCAAACCGGATCTCATCACGGTTCTACGGCATCGACTGCCCCCCCAGTATACTCGCAAACGAACTACCAACAGTCTTCCTCGACTCAGTTCCACACACAACATATCAATATACAGCCTTCCTCTCAATCTCAATCACAAAATGTCAATGTGCAGGCTCCTTCTCAGTTCCAGACACAGACTGTCAATATTCAGGTCCCCCCTCAGTACACTACACATCCACCTCTACCGCGGCGTGCGAACTCTTCACCCGTTCAGACTACGTCCTGGAAGCGTGATGCTGCCATCGCTGGACTTGCCGCTACGGTTGGAGCCGCCGCTGTTGCTGCGGCACACAAGGCCAACGATCGCCCGGCTAGTGAAGTGAGTAATGTGCGTTTCAGCTTGACCGAAGAGCAAGCTGCGAAGGAATTGCGTGAGCGTCGCAGAGAGCAAGATCGTCAAGACGAAGAAGAGAATCGTCGACGTGATCAGCAGCGTAGAGAAGACGATTTGCGCAGAGAGGAAGAAGATCGAGTGCGACGCGAACAGCAACGTCGTGACGACGAAATCCGTCAGGCGGAAGATGAGCGTCGTCGCGATCAGGCTCGTCGCGAAGAGGAAGAACGTCGCCATCGTGAATTGCAGCGCCAGCAAGAGGAAGCACGCAGGTACATGGAGGCCGAGCACCTGGCGAAGATTGAATACGATCGACGCGCGATTGAACAACGCCGCCAATACGAAGAGATGCAGGCGCGGGAAGCTCATCAGGCTGAAGAGATGCGGCGTCAAGAACATGAGGCGCGTGCTGAAGCGCAACGCCAAATAGATCGTGAGATCGAAGCCGAGCAATCGCGCAAGTTGCGTCGTGAGGCTGAGCGACAGGAAACCGAACGCATCGAAGCCGCAAGACGTGAGACTGAGATCCAAGAAGACTTGGAACGCCGACGAAGGGAGCGTGAAGCACAAGAGTACTCCAATCGTTATGAAAGCGACCGTGAGCGACGGAGAATAGAATCTCAGCCTACAGGTAGCTCCGTCAGCTCCGTTGCGACCGATGTGCGCCGCAAAGAACAGGAGCTGCAGGACCGTGAGCGTGACATTATTCAGCCCGATTCCTGGAAGTCCACAGCCGTCGGGGCTGTAGCCGCTGGCGTCGCAGCCGCGATCACAAGCGAGGCTATCTCCTCGTACACGAGTAAGGACAAGAAGAAGACAAAGGAGCAACGTGAGGAGCGAAATCGCGAGTCTTCATCTGACAAGCAAAGCGAGTCGAGTAAAGCCAAACTTGTCGAACCGAGCCGGTCGAATAGTGAATCGAGCAAGGCGAAGACTGCGGAGTCCAGCAAGTCGAAGAAAGCGGGATCCAGCAAGACGAAGAACGCCCAGTCTGGCAAGACGAAGACTGCGGAGTCTGTCAAGGCGAAAACGGCTGAAACCAGCAAAACAAAGACAGCCTTGGCCAGCAAAGTAGTCACTTATGAGCCTAGTCGAATCGAACGCGACTTCATCGATGAGGAGATCTTCAATCCAGACATTTTCAAGGAGAACGAAACTATCCGCGATGTTTACCAGGACCTTGAAGATCGATACAATGCTAAGCCAGTAAACCAGGCTGACTTCTTTGCACCCAAGGAGCTGCTGGAGAGCGACAATCTGCCCAAGGTCAAATCAGTGGATCCAAATGAGGGCATTTCCGACCTTCATATCTACCAGGCCCACGATGACTACGGTCCTACCCAGCCTATTCTGCCCCCTTATCCGCCATCGTATTCCTTCACAGCTACTCGGGACGGACGCCCCTCTTCGCAAGTATCGTGGCCCGTGCCTTCGTTGAATCTCATTCAAGCAACTCCTCCCGGCAGTCGGACACCCTCTGTACGTAGCGTGTCTATGCCCCCGTCTCCCGCGTCAGACTCTGTTCCGGAGATGAAGAACGAGCCCAAGCCGGAAGAAATCAACCGCGCCAGGTCGAGAGTAAGCTGGGGTGAGAACCAATTCCACCACTTTGAAGTGCCTACACCAGACTCCTATCGTGAACAGTTCGTGTCGGAAGGCGATATAAAAGACCATAATAAGAAATATCCTAGCGAGAAAGTCACCGCTCAGCACGATACTTCCAAGTCGAGGCAAAATGCTAGCCCCTATCAAGCTTATAGGCCACCGCCCGAGTCCAGCGTATCGGCTCCTAAGGACATCACGCCGAGCGCCCAACCCAAACGTGATGAGAACAGCTCCATCTGGAACAGTATCATAGGCGCTGCTACAAGAAAGAGCACTAAGATGGAGCAGCAAAAGTCAACGACCGCCGCTGCCGTGACGACTGCTGCTGCTGCAGTAACTACTGCGGCCCTGCTGTCGCGAGACGAAGAGGACAGGCGGGACTACAGACATGATAGCTACTCCACCCTCAGCAATCCATTCTCGGATACCCACGCTGCATCTTCGACAACTGATGCATCGACCGTCGTGTCCTCGACGCCGTCAGCAAGTACTGTGGTGTACTCGCCGCAGAACCAGGCCACTGGACAGCCAGAGCCTCAGAGGACCACGGCATATCTGCCGTATACACCGACGGCTGTATCTGCTACGCCTTCGACAAGCACTGTAGTATACTCGCCACAGAGTCAAAGTACCATCCAGTCAGATTCCCGCAAGGCCACGGAAGATAAGCAATACAGTTCTAAGACTGGAGAGCGACAGTCCTCTACTGCTACTATGCCGATCCACGTTCCTGGAAGCTTCGATGAAGTGACTGCGATGGAAGAGTCTGGAAAGGAGCCTGTGGAGTCTTCCTCCAAGATGGAGACGGGTAAGAAGTCTAGGAGTACTGACGAACGTGTAGTGACATATGACGCACCAAAGAGCAGTAAAGCGGAGTCTGTACAGGTGTCTGGACCGGCGCAGGAGATTGCCTCAGAGTCCGAAGGAAAGCATAGCAAAAGGGAAAAGAAGAAGAAGAAGAAGTCCAAGGCGGCGAAGCGCCCAAGTGTAGACAGCTGGGAGCTTGAACAGAGCGAAACTAGCCTGCCTACCATCTCAACAGTCGAACGTGATATTCGAGACATCGAGCCTTCCCAAGCGCTATCGTCAACACAAGCTACAACAGCGAAGGCTACAACTTGGAATGAAGAAACCAGCAATTCAAACGAAAAAACGTCAACTGCTGCGCTAGCTGGTGGTTTCGCGGCACTTGTGGGCGCTTCAATGATCCAAGACAGGGAAAGACTGGCTTCGGACCTCGAACGCGCGAGGGGAAGTCTGAAATCTGCAGAGAAGCACTCAACCCGTGATGGTCGTTCATCCTCCCCCCATACTACCCGCAAGGCCGATGAGAGCGAGGCAACTAGCACTATTCCTAGCATGGTTTTCCAAGACCACGATGATTTGCAAGACGCCAAGACACCGAAGCGCAAATCTGAAAGAAAGCACAGCAACGGAAAATGGTCACCAAGCATTGGCTCCCCACTCAGGACAGAGACAAAGTATGAAGACTACATGGGCTCCCAGAGACAGTCAAGTTCATCGGCTCAACAGCACTATGTCGAAGCTCCAAAAATTCCTTCGGGATCACCCTTTATGACAGCACCGCAAGCAACCACTACAAGAAATGTGAACGACTCTGGCTACTACGCACCTGATGACGTGCCACGCAAAGAAATTGTTGAACGCGAATCAGGCGACTTCTTCTCGCCTAGCGCAGAGGAGCCAGGTAAGATGACATCTTTGGCCCAGACGTCTGATAAGTATACCGATTATCCCGCCCAATCGCCAAGAACAAACAGAACTGCAGAGCTGGAATCGCACAGCAGATATGACGAAGAAGCGAAGTCGCAAAGAAGTTATCTTGACAATGTGAACACCCCGAGTAAGTGGGACGATGACAAGACGAATCCGGTGAACAAAGACGACAGGCCACGGCACAAGTACGACGAGGAGACAAGTCTGCGACCTGCATATGACGATGAAGATGATGCCAAGTCGATGATATCTCTCAGCAGCAAGCACGACGATCCTGAACGCGTGGAGAGACGACGCCTTCGCCGCGAAGCTAGAGCCGAGGCCAAGGCTGCAGCTAAGCCCGAGAGCAGGGAGCAGAGTCGTGATCGCGGTTACGATTTTGATGGGGATGCTGACCGGAAGCGGAGACACCGCCACCGCGAGACTGACGATCGCATGGACGACTGGGACACGAAGTCTACGATGTCCGATGCCCATGGGGAACGTCGAAGAAAGCACAAGAGTCGAGATGTCGAGAGAGACAGGTCACCTGAAAGCAAAACTAGGTCGCGTTCATCAGTGATCTCTGAACTGGGTGACGAGGACAAGAAGTCTTCCAGAAGGAGATCTAGACGTGACGGGGACGACGACAATGTATCCGTCATATCTTCCACATCACGCTACGACGATGACCGCGCCTCGCACAAAGAACGAAAAGAGGAGAAACGGTCAAGTGGCCTGTTTAGCATGTTCAGCAAGTCGAGGGAATCCCTGTTGGAGTCTACCGGAAAGTCCTCAAAGGCCAAGGACGACGACGATGAAGAACGCAAGCATCGTCGGAGGAAGCATCGGTCGGATCGTAGTTCCACATACGGCGGCTCGGACGATGACGATATGCGCTCGACCATCTCAAGCAGCAGTCGTCGCGAGAAGAGGAGCAGTCGCTCTGAAAGAGGGGAAGGAGACAGGAGGGACTTTTATGACGACAAGGACCGCTCTTATCCTCGAATCTCGCCCTCGCATGCCGATGAACAACAAGCTCAAGACCAACAGTCTTTTTTAGACGATCGGGCAGTGGCAGAAGCCACTCCAACTCCACTGCCCGCAAGTGAGCCTGTCAATCAGGTCCACAAAGGCAGTGAGATCAGCCTTGGAGATCGGCCCGAATCGCCTTCTTTCACTGATGCCCAGCGATTTCTAAGTCCACCGGGAGGCATCGAACGGCCTCAAACACCACCGGAGTTATCTTTTGAGGATAGCCGCGCACTGCTAACGCGTCTCACAGGATTGCAGCCATGGCAATTAGAAGCTTTCCCTGATGAACTCCCACCGCTGCCGCTGTCAAGGCCAAGTTCTCCTTTGAGATCACCAGAAGTGGCACGTCCGACAGTGCACCTAATACCGCGTAGGCTGTCATCGACTGCTGTTCCCTTCCGCTTCCGCAAGCCTCCTGGCTCTCCTGGAGCACACCGTGATGTCTTCGAACTAGATTCGGTCCCTATCTCGCGAACACCGACCTCACCTGTGCGCTCGCGTCATGGCAAGGCACATTCGGTAGAATTCAAAGCCAGTCGCGAATTCCGACCCCTCTATCTCCTCGAGAGAAATCGAAAGTCGGACGAGGTCGATGAGATGCTACCAGCATTGCCCTCCAGCCGAGCTTCGTCGCGTGCTCCATCAACGGCCGAGACAGAAACTGAGTATGAGTCTGCTCAGGAATCACCTCTGGCAAATTCTGGATTGCTATCCCGAAGTTCCTTTCTCGGATCGTTAGATGATGTTTCCGATCTCATCTCGCCACACTTGGGACCCGAACCGGTGCCTGCGGAGCTTGCAGGCCGCGAAATTAATGAGTCTGGCCAGGCTACTCCGACGGGACAAGTCACGCCCAAGGCTTCGGAAATTCGAGCTGGCACTCCAGACACTGTTTTGGAGTTTGGCGGGCCTGATCGTGATGTTCTTTCTGCTGCGCTTGAAAGTGCAAAGACGCAGGAGAGGGATGCATCAGAGGAGGACGCTTTTGTGTCAACAGAGACTTCCCCTCAGCTCGCGAGTCCTTTGGCACCGAGTGCGCCGCTCGATGATTCTAAAATGCGCGACTTTGCTCTCCGAAGCAGTGTGCCAGCCTCTCCAGCCCAATCCACGTCTTCACGCCTGCAAGATGCTGCACTTGGTGCAGCTATGGGCGGTATCACCGCCGCCGTCCTTACGCATCGCGCTGCATCTCCAGTATCCCAGAATTCTGTTGAACCGCTCAATTCTGTGGTCGAAGACAAGGACGTCGAGCCCAGGGACACGGAAGTATACACCGAATTCAAATCTGGTGATCAGGTTCACGCCGTTAAAGGCAAATCCAAGGAATTGAAGCCTATCAAGAACGAAGACGAAGCTGCGGCTGAGCCAAAGCCTACTGAGCAGACAGAGCAAATATCGCAGCCCGAGCAATATGTCCCGGTATTCGTGGAAAATGAAGAGGATTGGGCCAAGAACATGTCAGCCTCAGGCTCTACGGACGATGCCACGCTTGTTGGTGAGGCAGGCACTGGGTCCTCCATGTCGAAGGAGCTTCACAGGGAGAAGGTGCTCGAGAGCACGGCACCCTATGGCCAACGGTACACGGAAGCACAGCGTGCTGTATTTGGTCCAGAGGTCGCGCCGCGAGAATTCATCGAGCAAAGGACAGACGTGCAGCCAAAAAATATTGCATTGGATGAAACCACCACCGCAGACGCAACGCCCGTTGCCGCTGCCGCTGCCGAAACGCCTTCTGGCCAAGTTTCTACATCCACCCGCAAAAGCAAGAAATCGAAAAAGGGCAAGAAAGCCAAGCGTGCAGCCAGTCCTCAGCCCGAGCCCGCACCCTCGCCTGTCCCCGAACACATTCTGCTCGACAGTATTCTCCCTGCGCCTGCAACCGCGCAAGACGACTACATTGTTCCTCTGCCAGAGACGCAGCGCGACACCGCTCCCCCTGCCCCTGAACCTGCCCACGCGCCCGACGCACCCACCGCGCACGATTCACATGATGCCATTCTGCAGTCTTCTCCGCGCATGGCGTCCCAGGACCAACTCCCCGTCACTGCATCGCCACCCGCCGAGCTTGTTACCTCCCTGCCGTCCCACGACGCGCTGCGGAATGTTAATGTCATGGACTTTTTGGTTGAGGATGGGGAGGATGCCTTGGCTGTGCGTTCTGGGGCGGATGGGTCTGGACGGGTGTCTATGCCTGAGCCTGAGCAGATTTCTGTGCCTGAGTCTGAGCAGGTATCTAAGACTGAGCCTGAGCAGGTATCTAAGACTGAGCCTGAGCAGGTATCTAAGACTGAGCCTGAGCAGGTATCTAAGACTGAGCCTGAGCAGATATCTAAGACTGAGCCTGAGCCTGTATCTGCTCCAGAGTCTGAGCGGGTATCTACAGCTGGACCTGCGCAGGTATCTGCACCTGAACCTGAGCCTGAGCCTGTATCCGCTTCAGAGTCTGAGCGGGTATCTACAGCTGGACCTGCGCAGGTATCTAAGCCTGGCCCTGAACCTGTCTCTACATCTGAGCCTGAGCCCGAGCCCGAACGCCCAACAACGTCGTCCAGTGCTGGCACTCGCTGGGGATCCAGTCTCTTGGGTGCATTTGGCTGGGGCAAGAAGAAACCGACGCCTACGCCTACGACGTCGCCCAAGGTAGAGAAGGCCGTCACTACTGCAGCGGGGAATGCTCCGAATGCGCTGAGTGCAAACGAGGACAAGAAGAGTGTTGACAAAAAGGGTATACATGAAGAGAAGGGCACTGACGAGGGAAAGAAACGTATCGATCCCACTCCCCAGCACACAGGAAGCACGAAGGAAAAAATTCTTGAGCTGCAGACTGCCTTTGCGGTGGCGAGAAGCGGGGCCCGTGAAGCAGGCGCAGTGAATGTTATTGAAGATGTTGATGAGCGAAACCGATCTCCTACATTCAACCCCACGCCGCAAACTGCGGTTTTCACCGACAATGGCAAGCCAGCTTTCACGTACCCCGAAACGCAGACGGCTACCAGTGCTACGGCACTAGATACGCTTGTTGCACCGCCTCGCACAGCTTTTTTCACGGATGATGGGAAGCCTCCCTTTGCTTTTGCATCCAGGGCCTTGTTGAGCCGATCCAAGGAGACTCCTCCGTCTGTCCCGTCTATCCAGACGGTACTGCGCGAGAGCCCGACGGCTCCTGGTGTCGACGCACCCAGTACGGAAGTTATGCCTCCTCATATGGCTGTCTTCACAGACAATGGTTTGCCCTCTTTCTCTTTCCCGCTCCCGACGCTGCCAATAGAGGAGGGACCTGCTACCACCGTCACGGATACCGCAATCGTCAGTCAGCCCTCTCAGGACCCTACACCACACGCATCTTTCTTCACTGATAATGGGCTGCCGTCTTTCTTCTTTCCTTCGCAGGAGCTAATTAAGAAAGAGGAGGATATTGCTGTTACTCAGCCCTCTCAGGACCCTACACCACATGCCTTATTCTTCACCGACAACGGGCTGCCGTCTTTCTCTTTTCCTTCTCAAGAACTAGTAGGTGAGGAAGATACTACTGTTGGTCAGTTCGTGCAGGATCCTACACCCTATGCCTCATTCTTCACTGACAATGGGCTGCCGTCGTTTTCCTTCCCACACCCGAAACTGCCTATAGATGAAGGAACTGCTACTTCAGTCGCGGATACTGCCATTGCCATTCCATTCTCACGGGATCCTGCACCCTATGCCTCATTCTTCACTGACAACGGGCTGCCGTCTTTCTCTTTTCCTTCGCAGGAGCTCATTAAGAAAGAGGAGGATATTGCTGTTACTCAGCCCTCTCAGGACCCTACACCACATGCCTTATTCTTCACTGACAACGGGCTGCCGTCGTTTTCTTTCCCTCGACATAAATCACTAAAGGATGAAGAGGGTATTGCTGCTAGTCAGCCCTCTCAGGACCCTACACCACATGCCTCATTCTTCACTGACAACGGCCTACCCTCTTTCTCTTTTCCTTCACTGGAGCTAATTAAGGAGGAGGATACTGCTGTCGGTCAGCTCGTGCAGGATCCTACACCAGATGCTTCTTTCTTCACGGACGACGGCCTACCATCTTTCTCCTTTCCTTTATTGGAGCTAATTAAGGAGGAGGATACTGCCGTTAGTCAGCCTATACAGCATTCTACACCAAATGCCTCTTTCTTCACTGACAACGGGCTGCCGTCGTTTTGTTTCCCTTTATAGGAACTAACAAGGGAGGAATCTGCCGCTGCAGCCACGGATACAGCCATTAGTCCGTACCTTCGTGACACTTCACCGTCTGCCTCTTTCTTTACTGACAATGGCCTGCCGTCCTTTTCTTTTCCTTCTCAAGACCTAATCAGAGAATCTGCCGCTGCACCCACGGATACGGCTATTAGTCAGCCCACGCAGGCTTCTACACCGTATGCCTCTTTCTTTACCGACAATGGCCTACCGTCTTTTGTTTTTCCGCAATTGTCTTTTACAGAGACGCTGAAGAGGCCCGCGGAGTCGAGCAGTGTTGAGCACACCTCAGTTCCGGAGACTGCGGTGGCGCCTCAGACTGCGGTGGCGCCTCAGACTGCGGTGTTCACTGATGATGGGAAGCCTTCGTTTCAATACCCGTGGGTTTCTTTCGTGGAAACAGATACAAAAAAGGAGTCGGCGGTTTTGGGAAGAGTCGTGCATGCCTCGGCTCTGGAGACTGCGGTTACGCCTCAGACTGCGGTGTTCACTGATGATGGGAAGCCCTCTTTTTCATTCCCGCGCATGCAATTCATGCCCAAGGTCGAAGAAGACACAATCCCTATGCCGTCAACTTCCGATACGCCTACGTCTTCCACTAGAGAAAAGATAATGTCACCGGACCAAGAGAAAGACCTAATTCTTACGGCGACGGGCAAAAGGAAAGGTAAAAAGGGTAAGAAATCCCAGCGAAAAAGTGGACAATCTGAATTGCCTGCTGTAATGGCACCTACCGAGCCTGCTGGTGAGCGCGAGCTGGAACTTGCTATTTCTAAGGATGAGCCGACCATCACTCCCAGTGAGCAGCAGCACTCCTCAGAACTCGCCACTACCTCCGTGCAGCCTGAGGTATCCACTCCCAAGAAGAACAAGAGCAAGACGTCCAAGAAAAATCGCGGTGACCAGACGCCACATGCTATTGAGGAAGTCACAGCACCGTCCACATCGATTCTTGAAGCTGAAGCCAGACCAAGTCTGAGTCACCAGGAACACTCCGACGCAGTAGCTACGTTGGACATGAAAAACGATGCAACACTCATTGACGCTGCGAACGTCATGCTTCCGGAAGATCAATTTGTGCATGAAGAGCAGTCGCTACTCAAAGACATTTCAACTCCAGTCAATACTGAGGTCATCCAGGCCGATGGTTTGACACAGATTGATGCTGCCAGAGCAGATGATGGATTGCAGTCTGCCTATCTCAGAGCAACGGATGTTCCACTTCCTAAGGGTAAGGCAGGAGATGAATTTTTGCGGGCGGTTAGGCATGATGAGCGGTATGAGATGAAGAGTAGTCTTGCAGAGTCTGCTGAAGACTCAGAAGGCTTGATTACCTTATCGGCCGCCAACCCCCCCGCAAGCACTCAAATCCAGTCTGACAAACCATTCTCGGATAATATTGCCGCTTCCAAGCCTGAAACAATTGAGCTCCTTGCTACGCCTAACACGGCTAAAGACGAAGTCATTCCAATCACAGAGCCTCAGGAACTCATCGAGGAATCCTCTGTGATGCATGCCCTTTCGAAGAAAGACCGGAAAAAGAAAAAGGGAAAGAAAGGAAAAACCATTGAAGAGTCAAGTACACCCGTCATTGAAGGGCAGCGCCAACACGAATCTACAGCAGAGCACATCAATGCTGTGCGCATCGAGACTGTTGCCAAACCTGTTGAGCAGCAGACGCAGGGTATTGAAGTAGCCGCCCAACCTGCCCCTATCGAACCCCAACTCGACACTTCAAGCCCCGCAATCCCGGAACCGGTCATGCAGCAGGAGTCGAAACTCGTTATCAAGAAGAGTAACACTGGCGAGAGTGTGCTAACGGAGGAAAACCAGGCTCCACGGGCTGCTGTCGCCCGGGAACCTGTAGCCGCCGAAGTGGTACCAGAGGGGCGAGATGATGCTGGTCTGGACACCGCATTGACTCCCCAGCCCATCGAGCAAACCAAAAACGGCGAGATGGCTGAACCGACCTTGAAGAAAGCGAAGGACAAGAGAAATCAGAGGCAGTCTGTTGATATTGAGCCTACCGAGATGGGTGGCGATCAGCCCTCTGCTCAGCCCGAGGGATCATCCGCAGATAACCGACCTGAAAATGATACCGATGTGCTTGCCCAATCTATCGAGACAATATCCAAGTCCTCCAGCAAGGTCGCTCACGATGAGCCTATGAAGCCTTTGTCAAAGAAAGCCAAGAAAAAGGCAAAGAAGGCCAGGGCTAGTCAAGAAGTTGGGGCTAAAGAACAGACAATGATTGAGCAAGCTGGGATGAGTGTGGAGCCTTTGCCTACAGAGAAGGCAATTGGGGATGACGTGTTGTCATTGAAAGCGCCTCTGCCTGAGACTCCAATCCAAAGCTCTGTAGTGGATGTTGATCCTACGCCTGAGCCAAGCCTCCAATTGCTTTCAGAGCAAGCTCAGTCCACCGAGCATACTTTTTCGGGAATGTCCATTGAAGAACTAACCAGCGACAGAGCACCACAGCTTGAACAGCTTTCTCTTGTGAATAAGCCTGCTATTTCAGAGACTATTGCCGTGGACAAGCCTGTCATCGAGGAAGAGGCCACAGAATCTAAAAAGGCCAAGAAAAAGAAGGGCAAGAAGAGTAAGTCGATTACGGAGCCACAAACGCCAATAACTGAGACTGAGTTCGTTTTGCCCGGAGTAAGCATGAAAGATGAAGTCTTGCCTGCTCTTAGTCCCGGGGAGACACCAATTGTCGATACAACTGTCCTTGAGACTATTACGAAGCCCTTCCCTGCAACAGTCAAATCCATTGCTAGACACTCTGAAGCCCCGCAAAACGACATACAATCAATATCAGAGGAACCCCTGCCAAAGGAAATGGAAGTGACCCTCGAAGCCTCGGCTCTAGCCCAAGTCGAAGCTCACGCCTCCACCGCACCGATCTCCAAAAAGGACAAGAAGAAAAAGGCGAAAAAGGCCGCGAAGCAAAGTCTCCTTGAATTTGAGACACCAAGTATATCTTCTACGCCGGTGGAAGAGATCACAAGGCAGCTAGAAGAGCCTGTTTTCGCATCGGAGAACCGCCATCCACCTATTACTCAACCAATTTCTGTAGGTGAACCTGTAACTGAAACTGCTCCTATGGATTTGCATCCAGTTGCTGCTCTCGAGCCAGACGGCGTGCCAATAACAGCGTCTTCCGAGACAGATAAGGCCGTCTCCGGTTTGAATGACATAGCAGCCGTTTGGACCGCTGTTGAGCCTGTCGAACAGCAAGAAAAGGTTGAGGAGCAGAGCACGTCCAAGAAGAGTAGAAAAAAGGCTAAGAAGGATAAGCGCGTCTCTATGGTCGAAGAAGCAAGCGCGATTCCAATGCCGGCAACACCCGTAGAAGAAAGCGAGGAACTGTTGCTAGAGGGGCAATTAGCTGACACTGCTACTACCACTACCGCCGTTGCTTACGACTCAAACAAGAACGGATCGTCTGTTGAGGAAACATTGCCTCTTCCGCTTCCCGCCAACCCCACAGCAGAGGGGCAAGAGCCTTCTACTGAGCTATCGATCACAGCGACAATGATTGCGGATGTCAAGGATGCTGCGACTATACCGATTCCAACTTCTCCGGCTGAAGAGAAGGAAAATATTACATCATCAGAGCCAGCGGGTCTGGACCATGCCGGCGACGATAACAAAAGACTAACGTCTCGTTTCCTTGAAGATCGGGGACCTGTCCAGGCGGTTGTTGAGCAGGCAGAGTTCATACCTTCATCGGGCCAGTATATTCCCGTACAACTCGATCCAATGAGCTCGACACCTACAGAAGGTTCCATGCAATCTAACCCTCTTCCCTTGACATCTTCAAATGACCCTAGGCAACCTGAGGTACCTGTGTCCGACGCCACATTCAAGCTATCGAAGAAAGATAAGAAAAAGGCAAAGAAGAATAAGCGCGGGTCACTTACGGAGGGTACCGCGCCTGTACTATCTACGCCTGTTCAAGAGAGGAGTGATATATTGGACAAGTCGTCTGAGTTTATGGCCGTAAAGATCGAGGAGCCGGTGGCAGAGGCTACGGTTATCAAGGATCCGGTTTCTGCCGGCGATCCTGTTGATGTGCAGGATACTCTTATGTTGCAAGAAGCAGCACCGCTGTCTGAAAAGGACAATAATAAATGCAAGGAGTCCAAACGGGGACCAATCGTGCAAAGTGAACGAACAACGCCCGTCGAAGAGCAGCAAGAGCACTCACTTGATCAATCGGAGACATCGACTAGTTTACCTCACACCGAGCGCTCTTTGAATGACACAGTCGTCGATATTGAGCAGCCCTTGCAAGCCAAATCTACGGATGAGCTTCATCTAGCAACTGCTGTGATAGATGAGCAACGTGCGCCAGCTAAGCCGAGAATAGAGCAGCCTTCTAATCTTGCCACTACCCAACAAACTACTGCCACCCCTTCCTCAGAACTAGGTCCACTACAGCAGGACACGCTCGAGGAGCCTTCCACACCTAAGTCCAGAAAAGAGAAGAAGAAGGCTAAGAAGAGCAAGCGTGGTTCCGTGGCGGAAGTCGAACCGTCGCTACCGTCGACGCCGATTGAAGATGCTGATAGGCAGCTAGTAGGCACATTCGGAGATGCTACTGTCGTTACTAATTCGGCCCGAAAATCCAACAAGTTGTCAACCACGACAGCTCTCCCCAAAGAACTCGACGCTGAAACCCCTGCCCTGGAAATCGATGATCCATCTACGTCTACCCCAACGGTCACTGATGTCATCATCAAAGATGCTAACCATAACCCCGCTACCTCTGTATCGAAGAAAGACAAGAAAAAGGCTAAGAAGGCTGACAAGCTCGAGGCTTCTACTCGTCTCCTCCCAGCTGAAATTGACGAGCCTAACCTGGAGTCTGTGAAGGGAGTCGATAATCGTACTGTTCCTGAAGAGCAGGTTGAAGTACCTTTATTAAAGTCGGTTCAAGACGAGGTCGCCATTGTTGCACCTGCTGAGCAGACAACTCCTAGCGTCCAGGAACGGATCAAATCGCCTACGGTCATTCAGTCAGTCGAACAAACTTCTACTGCTACAACTATTGAACAACCAACCTCTTCTCCTCCCGAACCTGAGCAACCTCCACTAGATGATGTACAACAAGACTTGCCTGAGCCCCCATCTAAAAAGAACAAGAAGGCAAAGAAGGCGTCAAAGCGTAGCTCTATAGTCGAGGCAGAGCTTTCCCAATCCTCTACTCCCACAGACCAGATCACCAAAGAAGCTAGTGACAAGCCGGTTGATGATGCACAGGTTTCTAAGCCGCTCGACATTGACCCTGATGTTTCTTCCAAGTCCAAGAACGAGAAGCGAAAGAGCAAGAAGGATGTTACCGTCACCGATCAGCCTTCCGTAGCTTCAGCTGTGAAGAAAATGGAAGATGCAGAGCCCAAGCACGTCCCGGTTCTCAGCAAGGCGGAGATGTTGAAAGAAAAGGCGCCTGCCATGCCTAGCTCGGTCAAGAATAGTCCTGCGGAGCAGGGGGTGCCGACGCTAAATAAGAAGCCTTCAAAGACGCAAACATTAGCGGCCTTATTCGAGCGTGGTACAACAGCGGAGGAATCGACCGCCTCACGCACCCTGCGCAAAGAAGGAGGTGGGAGTGTGAAGGACCTTGCTGAGCGATATGAAAACCAATCCCGCTCAGTAACACCTGTCCTGCAGTCGCCATCGAAGCGATCAGCATCGCGAGTCTCGTCCCCAGACAAATTGCGGTCGCTCTCTTCAGCTTATGACGTTGACTTCGCTGCAACACTCGCAGCTAGTCTAAGTGAGTCAGGATTCGATCCAGGCTATGTAATCAACGATCCCACGTTCCATCGCTCCAGCTCCCCACATAGTATTCGCGATTTTGGGTATGATGATGAAGTGGGGACCGCAAAGGAAAGAGCCACTACTTCAAGACTTGGTAATTGGAGTCGCTCTTCTTCATTCTCTGGTTCGCCTAGGATACGGCCCGTCAAACATCCCAGATCAAATGTTCTACCACCTATCGAGGTAGCTGTGGCGTCCACAGACGCGATCTCATTCGACCCGCTCGATGTGCTCAATGATCCGACCTTTTTGCGCAGAAAGACCCCTCCAGGGGTCCTTGAGGAGGCGGATCCTGATGAGCTATTGTCATCTTCAAGAGTTAATGCCAGGACAAGAGGCAGAAGGCATCGCGCAGTTCCTTCTGAGACGGTCGTTAATGCTAGCCCAACCCGGGCAGTGAAGGTTGTCGGGCTTGGTCAAGACAAGAATCCACGCCCGGCTCAGCAAGACATGCGATCAGGGGAGACTCTCAAAGAAAATTCGAGCACTATGCCTCCCGGTGAGCCGAATGTCCTGACAGCGGAGTGTTCGACTGATGCGGTTGAGGATCGGCCTGTTACAACATCAAGGAAAGGCAAGGAAAGGGAGAAAAAACGAGCTTCACGTACGCAGGATCGTGTTGAGAATGCAGCTCATGAGACTCCGGTGATTGAGACTCCAACAAAGGGGACTCTTGCTGTTGAGATTTGTGCTGACTCCACGGCCCGCGAGGCAGAGCTCGAAAAGTCCGCGTCACTGCCTTCGACTTCAAAGAACGTACCAGTCCAGCTCGAGGACCCAGTTCTCCCAAAACAGGTTGCGAAGAAAAACACTGATGCCAAAGACGAGGCAAAAACGACGACGAGCAAGAAGTCAAGGAGGGATAGAAGTATCACGGATATGACACACGATGGGAAATTAGAACAGACATCGGGCACGACTGCAGAAGTCATTGAACAGTCAAGGCCACTCCCTGTCGACGAACCTAGCGAGTACCCGTTCCCGGAAGTTTTGACGCCAATCGGCCCCCCTAATAAAATCTCTGTTGAAGCGACAAAAGACATGATGGAAAAAGACAGAGATATGGATACTCAGTCCTCAAAGGAATTCAAGAAGGAGAAGAAGAGTAAGAAGGGTAAAGAGAAGGCGGAGAACCAATTGGAGCGCCAAGAGAGGCAGCACAAAGAGGTTGATCCTCCTCCGCATACAAACCAATCTAGCGGGGCTCCAGGCGCGAACGACATTGAAGGCACTCCCGTACAGCAGCGAACAATTCATGAAAATCACAAGCGGCGAGCACACCCTGTTCCGTCCGATGAAGACGAGCCAGAAGGCAAGCGCCCCCACACGGCGGACGCACCACGCCATTCGCATTTAAGGCACACGGAAGACACGAACAAGAGACAGTCAACTCCTAGCGGACTCAGTGCTACGATCGAACCAGCTTGGTCGTTTGCTGGAGTTGGAGACGACGCTAGTGATGTTATCGACTCTCGAGCTCAAAGTATCACTCCGCACTCACGGGGCGGTGAATATCAAGTTACCAACGATAGACCAGTGGCTCAACAACACCATGCTGAGTCTGTTCCAGACACCTCTCGCGAGAAGAAACGAAAATCCAAGGAGCCCAAGACTCCGGTTCATCAGTCTTCACGAAGCCTAGGACGTGGCGAGGAAGTAACAGACAGTCCATCTTTTCCGGATTATGCGACATACACGGGAGTCTCGACTCCCTCTGGCACGGATCGTGCAACCAAGGAGCGAACATCCTACTTGTTCGATTCGTCGCCATCGACACGTGAGTTTGAGCCGCCAGCAGTGATAGCGCCAGAAGCAGCGGCTGTGACTCACGCCCGGTCAACCCGAAGCCATGTATCTTCACAACAGGACGAGAAGACAGGTTCCAAGTCCCAATTGGATAGGCAGCCGTCTCCTAAGAAAGCCGAGCGAGCGGAACCATATCAATCTATCTTTGGTGACCCCAACGAAAAGGCATCATCGAAGAGCTCCACGGTCGCAACGCCGAACCCTAAGCACGCGCGGACTCCCAGCAATCTTCAACTTGACACTATCAAGGAGGCCAGTCCAGACTCGCCACTGTATAAGAAAAGCCGAGCAATCACGGACGTGGGAGCCCCGGAGCGAGGCGTGAAGTCAGCTCGTCACACCGAGAGCCCGAAGCCGCACACAGATCGGCTCACGTCACCACCGCCAGCCACGCCTACACCATCGAGCCGCACCGCTGGGCCTTCCCCACTGGATGCTTCTGGGAGGAGAACGCCTTCAAACTCCAAAGATACGCCATGGCATCAAGCAAACGATTCTGTCGATCGGACCATGGCGTTGAGTCCCTCACGTCGACTGCCTCGCTCGTCGCCAAGCATGGATCCTATCAAGCAGCAAGTGGCAGAGCAGCGTTCGCCCAGTGTTCGCAGCGAACGCTCCATGAGCAACATTGCCAAGCTCAGGTCAAGCGATCAAGAGCGCCCGTTGAGCTCAATGAGCACTCGATCCACCCATTCTCTGCGCCGGGTGGACAAGAGCGCATCAGGTGACCTGAGAAACACCGCGAGGCTTGGCGAGGTCAATGCGCCGGACGCTAGATGCACTACACCCAACCTCCCTGGCGTCGCGGCTGGAGCGACAGCTGCCATCGTAGCCGCGTCCAGATACGATCCGGTCCGAGGCGAAGGCAAGGGTCGCCGTGCTAGCATGGCGGCTGAAACCTTTGAGGCATGGGGCGAGGCCCAAGGGTCTCCTATGTCCCCCACGCGCCCACCAAGCGTGCGCAAACGCCAAAGCATGCAGATCATCGATTTGCAAACCCAAATCGACCAGCTTGCAGCACACAACCATTCGCTCGAAGAAGCAGCTAGAAAAGCCGAGGAAACCTTGCAGGCTGCCCAGCATCAACGCCAAGTCGACGAGCAGTTGGTAGCCGAAGAGGTGGAAGCACGTGACCGTGAGATTCACAAAAGGGACATTGACATTGCGCAATTAAAAGATACCATCCAGAGGCTGCACGAGGAGATTGCACGCCTGACTGAACTCAACAACACGCTCAACGAAGCTAATTGTAATCTGACTAACGATGCCAATGAACGTTACGCTCAGCTCCAGTCCGAAGGCCAGCTGCTCCAGCAGCAATGGCAAGCCTCACAAAGGGAGGTGGAAGCCCTTCGAGGACAGAAGGAAAACTTGACAAGGGGAATGGCCGATGCTGTTCGTGACGAGATTGGTATTGCGCTTGATGAGCGCAATGCCGAGATTGATCGCCTGACCGCAGAGCTCGCCAGCGCCAAAGAACAAGTCAAAGCACTACAAAAGCAGATACTCGCAACAAAGAAGCCAGGCGAAAGCTTCCTTACCATTCGTGATGAGGACTACTTTGACAGCGCATGCCAACAACTCTGTCAGCATGTCCAGCAGTGGGTATTGCGATTCTCCAAATTCTCAGATACGCGGCCATGTCGTCTCTCGTCGGAGATTTCAGCCGATACGAGATTGGACGCTTCCACTCGGCAGAAGATTGACACCCGCTTGGACAACGCCATTCTTGATGGCTCGGATGTCGATGCTCTCTTGGCAGATCGTGTAAGGCGACGAGACGTCTTCATGTCTGTGGTCATGGCCATGATCTGGGAATATGTCTTTACCAGATACCTTTTCGGTATGGACCGAGAACAGCGACAGAAGCTAAAGTCGCTAGAGAAGACCCTGTCAGAAGTTGGTCCACAACGTGCCGTAGCTCAATGGAGGGCTATCACCCTCACACTGCTGTCCAAGAGGGAGCCATTTATAGAGCAGCGCGCTCAAGATACCGAGGCTGTCGTGCACGAAATCTACAGCACGCTTTCCACCTTGCTGCCGCCACCATCTAACCTCCAGCGCCAAATCCAGGAATCCCTACGCAACGTAATGCGGCTTGCCGTCGAACTATCGCTTGAGATGCGCACCCAACGCGCAGAATACATCATGCTTCCGCCTCTGCAACCCGAGTACGACACCAACGGCGACCTAGTCGCCAAAGTGACCTTCAACGCCTCTCTTATGAACGAACGTTCAGGCGACACGACGTCCAACGATGAGCTGGAAAAGCAGGGATCAACTGTCAAGGTTGTCCTGTTCCCTCTGGTTGTCAAAAAAGGTGACGATTTTGGCGAAGGCGAGGACGAACTCGTCGTCTGTCCTGCGCAGGTGCTCGTGGCCAAACCTAGCAAGAGGGTGGTGCGTGTCTCGAGCCAGGCCATGTCGATTACCCGACCGGATTCCAGGTCAAGTCGCATCAGTCGGATGACGAGTATTGTGCCTGACGGTTCTGTCATGGATCTCAGCAAGTGAGAAAAAAAAGAAAGACCCCTGTTTATGTAATGATTTCGTATTTCCGGCTTTTCCGCTTCTCTTTCTTATTGTTAATTTTTTTTTTCAAATTCCGTATCCCCTAGCATGGTTCTTTGGCTATGGTAGTTGTCGTGGTTGCTTGTCATGTTTGGGTATCTCTCATCTTCCTTGGCGTACATATATCCACCGGCTTTTACGGTCTTTTTTGCATACACATACTTTCTTATCTACATACAGGCTTAATTTTTCTCTTCTACGAATTTCCTTGCGCTGATCAGATGGCTGGAAGGAGTCTGTCTAAGCTTTGGACATGTCCTACGCATTTTTCCAAGGCGCATGGGTATATATGCAGGCGGTGCGATGTGATTCCTATTCACACATACATTTACATACCCAGTTTGCAGGATACTACTCCATAACGAAATTTATAATACTGTTGTCCAAC
>Ga0314768_1000005_pt1 | contig 17683 bp, 14 predicted proteins | sample G5R1MT_69_FD_207775 | JGI IMG/M metagenome (GOLD analysis project Ga0314768, IMG submission 207775) | Metatranscriptome of switchgrass phyllosphere microbial communities from Michigan, USA - G5R2_NF_18SEP2017_LR1 (Metagenome... | ecosystem: Host-associated > Plants > Phyllosphere >...
ACTACTTCGGCCAGCCGGCTTACCAGTCCGCTGCGGTCGACGCATACGTCTCCGGCCTCAACGGTCTGTACAACGGTCTGTACAACAAGTCTGGCACTCACAGATGAGACGCTATATCTAGTACGAGAGGATCGATATAGCTGTACCAATAGTGTTCTAGTTGTCAGTTTTTTTTAATAAACAACCGGCACGGCTAGTTTGCCACGTACAAAAGTATAACCGCTGAAATCATCTAAGCGGGAAGACAATCTTATTTTTTGTGAAACTACCTAAGTAAAAGACTAGTACTTTGATAGGGTTAAAGTTAACTTTAAGTGATTAAAAGCTATTAACTACTAATTGGTAAAAATCATAATTTAATAGCTTTTTTATAAACTGGCTTACAAGTGAGGTAATTAATATTATTTGAATGTTTTTTTCTTAATACCCATGTACACAATTGCCTTACTCATTGCGATGTCTATACTTGTTTTCGCCGGATCAACAAATCCGGTTCACGGGGTCTTAACTTTAGTTCTTGTGGGTCTCGGTTTTGCTTCTTATTTGTTGGGTAGTGGGCTTGAATTTACCGCTTTTATTGTTGTCCTGGTTTACGTGGGTGCGGTAACTGTTTTGTTTATTTTTGTAGTTATGATGGTTAACTTAAGAGCAACTCAATATTCTTATGTTTTATCAGATACACCCTACATATGGGTAACTTTTGTTGCAATTCTTTTAGTGCCGACCGCTGCTCCAGACACTGGTGTTTACGTTCTTAGTTCGGGTCACACCGATAGCGCTATCGGTGTGACAGGTAACCTTACAGAAGTGGGTAGTCTTTTGTATGGTACTGACCGAATGGTAACGCTTTTGTACGTAGCTGGTGTTTTATTTGTAGCGATGATTGCTGCAATTTGTTTGAGTTTTGTTGAATCTCAAAACTACCGGACCCAAGAATACTATACCCAGATTCGAAGAAACAACGCGTTGTTCGGTTTTTATCGACCCGTGTTAAAATAACTATATTGTTCAAGCTGTCAATGTTGGGGTGGTTATCCACACAAATTGACAATTACAGCTTTCAGGATCCTTGCACCCCCATCATGGAGGAAATCATTGATTTGCACACCCATATTATGTTTTATCTAGTGGGCATTGTTGTCTTTGTTTTTCTTGCCATGGCTTTGACGGTGGACGAATTTTATTTTAATGTTCATAAAAGATTACAACAAGAAAAATTATTGGCCGCAAAGGTGGTTCATTCAACTTGGTTAGAACTTGTGTGGACTATTACTCCTTTGTTTATCTTGATTTCTATTGCTATACCTTCTTTTGCGTTGTTATACTCAATGGAAGAAAAAGCAGATGTTTCACTTACGTTAAAAGCGGTTGGCCATCAGTGGTACTGGGAGTATCAGTATGCTTTGACTCACCCCGGTAATACTGATCAGTATTTTGGTTTTGACTCATACATGGCCGCTGACGCTGATCTAGCTTTAGGTGGTTTTAGGCTCCTTCAAACCGACACAACCGCGGTACTCCCCGTTTATCATCGGTTACGAGTGTTAACTACTTCCAACGATGTTATTCATTCATGGGCTTTGCCTGCCGCTGGAGTGAAAATGGATGCAATTCCAGGTCGATTGAACCAGGTTAATCTTTTTTTTAATCGACCTGGTTTGTTTTATGGTCAGTGTTCAGAGTTATGTGGGGTTAATCACGGTTTTATGCCAATTGCTGTTAAAGCTCTCGAAGTTTCGTTTTTTAAAAATTGGACTCAAAAATTTCAATAATGAAGACGCTAACTCTTTGTGTTTTTAGTGCAGGTTTGTTTGGTTTTTTTGTTAGTCCTTATACCTTATTAACAAATTTTGTTGCCCTTGAATATTTATTTTTGGGCGTTGCTGTTTACGGGGGTGTTTACGGATTGCAAATCGACGACCTAGAAAGTCAACTCTATTTGTTAGTGGTTCTAGCGGTTGCAGCGGCTGAGTCTGCTCTTGGTTTAGCTCTTTTGGTACAGTTTTATAGACTTCGGGGTGAGGTACAAACCCTTTCTTATTCTTTAGTTAAAGCATGACCTCTGCAGCCGTATTATTTTTACCTATTGTTTCGCTAGTTATAGGTTTGTTTCGAGTTACACCTTCTTGGTGGTACCCTGCGGGTATGGTAGTTGTTACCGGTGTAGCCGCGCTTAACTTTTATGAGGTTGTCCTGTGTGGGGCTATTAAAAAAACTACTATTATAAGTAATTTTTTATCTTTTACAACGCCTAACGGGTACGAGACAGTTGAACTAGGGGTTTACCTTGATTTTTACAGTGCAAATATGGTTTGGATTGTTTTTTTAATCTCTTTGGGCGTTCACGTATACTCGGTTATGTACATGAAGGATGACCCACGGTTAAACTTGTTTCTCTCTTATTTAACTCTTTTTACTTTTTTTATGGTTGTGCTTCTTGTTGCTCCAAATTACGTTCAGCTTTTTTTAGGTTGGGAAGGTGTTGGCCTTACAAGTTATCTTTTAGTTAATTTTTGGACTACAAGGGTTGCTGCTAATAAGGCGGCTTTAAAAGCGTTGATAGTTAACCGTGTGGGTGACGTTTTCTTGCTTTATTTTTTATTTTTGTATGTGGTTCATTACCAAACTTTTAACTTCGTAGATGTTGGTTTACAAGCTTCTCCCCCACCGGGTTTAGCAACCGCTGTTGTAATCGCCGCCGCCGCCAAGTCGGCTCAACTTGGTCTGCACACATGGCTTCCCGATGCGATGGAAGGACCTACCCCTGTTTCAGCGCTTATTCACGCTGCAACAATGGTTACCGCCGGAGTTTTTTTACTTCTTCGATCAGTTTGGTTTTTAGACGATGTTAAGCCTCTACTTCTGTTTCTAGGTTCAACGACAACTTTGTTTGCTGGTAGTGTTGCCTTGTTTCAGTATGATCTCAAGCGTGTTATTGCTTATTCAACTTGTGCCCAGCTTGGCTACATGGTTGTGGCGGTTGCGATCGGTGCCCCAGAGCTATCTCTTTATCATTTAATTAATCATGCCTATTTTAAAGCTTTACTTTTTTTATTAGCAGGTTTAGTTATCCACGCCCTTCACAACGAACAAGACACTCGAAGAATGGGCGGTTTAATTAATGTTATGCCTGTCACTTATGTTCTATTTCTTGTTGCAAGTGCCGCTTTAGTTGGTTTTCCTTTTTTGTCTGGTTACTACTCAAAAGAGTCTATACTAGAAATATTGTATGCAAAACAGCTGTGGTATGCTTACGGAGTTTGTCTTGTTGGTGCGTACTTCACTGCATATTATTCGTTTCGAACGTTATATCTTGTATTTGGGGGCAAACCTAAAGGAAATAAGCCGGCTTATTTAGTTGCCCACGAAGCAGATTCTCTTTCGTTGTGTGTAGTATGTATTTTAGGTTTATTTGCTCTTAGCCATGGTTTTATAACTAAAGACTTATTTATCGGTTTAGGAAACACACAAGCGTGGGGTACCCCGTACATTGAGGCTGAGTTTGCAGTTCCCTTGTTAATTAAATTACTTCCGCTTATATTCTCTTTTGTAGCTGTTACTGTTTGTGTCTGGAGTGAAAACCAAAAGGTTTCTAGCTGGCTTCCTACCTGGGGGGTAACTTTTTTTGCTAAACGATGGTGGTGGGACTTTTTGGACGCGGTAGCAGCCCGCGCCGCAATGATTAAGGTTTACACACTTTACGTTGACCTTGAACGTGGACTTCTAGAATGGTTAGGACCTAGTGGCCTTCGCTGGGCGTTGACGCACACGTATGAATCAATACGTAATCGTGGATGGTTTCCCTTATTTTTCGGTCTACTTGGAACTGCTTTAGTGATCACGACTGCCGGTTATCTTATTTTAGAACTTAATTTTGTTGATGCTTATATATCTAACCCACCCCCTAAATGATTGTTATTGTTTCTCACACTAAAAAAGACCAGACTAAATTTAACTGGTTAAGGTTTAGTTCTCGTTTTGTAAACGGTGGTCTGCCCGTAGGGAATCAAATCCCCAAGATATTAAATGCACATCTTTACCGAGGGTTCAATGCGCGTACCGCACAAGATGAACCAAAACATCGGCAGGGTCCTCGGCAGTGGACGAATAAATTTTCGTATCGTTGGGCTCGTCCCGTGCGAAACTTAGTTCAGTTAACCGCCCCCCCCACTTTACTGAGTTATCTTGATATAGAAGCAGCGGCTGCTTCTCTTGAGTATCAAAAAAATTGGTATCATCATTTCAAATTTGAACGCTTAGCCAATCTTGCGGGTTGGCTTTTTCCGTTTGGTGGCGTTGCTCGCTGGATTCATATTATCACCCCTTGGTGGTATAAACCCGAACAAAACGTATCTTTTTCAGACGCTTTGTCAGATGCCCCTGTTGCTGGTCTTCGAAAAAGTTCAACTCGACTTGTTTTATACCGGTCACGTTGGTACAACGCACGTAACAAATCAGTTCAATTTGATTTGTTACGAAGTCTTTTTCATTGGAGGTCTAATTTTTCTTCTACTTTTCCAGCTTTTCGTTATGTTTTACTTAACGTAGGTAGTTCTCCTCGCGAGGAGAACTACCTACACATACGTTTGCGATTTTTAGAACGAAAACATCGTTCAGCTGTTCAACTTTCTAAACGTGCCCTACGCTACGAAAAGCATGTTCAATATTTGTTTACTCGACTAACACAAAAGGTTTCTAAGACTCGCCTGCGTCAGATTAGATTTCATCGAAAAAAACTACAACGTGTACTGTCGCAAAGACCTGATTCAAAAAAATGGTTCAATCTTGTTACACGAAGTTTTTTTCGACGTTTTAAAACCAACAGAGGTCTTTGGCTTGAAGAATTAAAATTAACTAATCCTTTTGCTGATTATGTTGAAGGTTTATATTATCGTGCAACACGGATGTTTAACGTTCGTGTTGGAAATGTGCTAGAATACACTTATTTTAAAAAATTTAGTACTTATTTTACTTTTATTAATCGCAAAACAGTACGCTCAAAAAGATGGCGCCTTGGAGATCACCCTGTTCAAGCTAAACCGTTTGTTGAGGCGCGAAACCAACGATGGGGTTGGTTTCAACAGGGTGAACTTAACAGTATTACTCAGTCTGCCCTTGAAGATAAACGCCAAAAAAAAAAGCTTGATTTGCCCCTTCTTGATCCTTTAGTACCCCCCGTTGAGATTGGATTTTGGTCAATTACTTACTGGAACCTCCAGGAATGGGGAAGAGGCTCAAGATGGCGCACAAAGCCGGTGAACCGCGCACTTCATGTTTTTTTACAGTCTGTCCGCTCTGGTCATTCCCGAGAATATGACATGCAACAATGGAGTCACGCCGCAACCTCGGCAACAGGTGTTAAACACAGTCTCTTAGCAGAAGTTGAACTTGATATCCCTGAGAGTGCTACCCCTCAGGTTGTTCTTCCTCAGACTTTTGATCTAGATAACGACTATAATGTAGTTGTACCGGTGTTGCCAAGCCTGTGGACTAGAAGCATAAAGCCAACATTACTAAATTGTTGGCTAGTAACTTGCGAGGTTTTAGTGCCTTTGTTATACTTTTTATATTCTTTACTTCTGATGGTTTTATACCCTTGTCGTTGGATCTATCAGATTATTTGTTTTGTTTGTGTTGTTGTGTCTTGGGTAATTAGAGAGCTGTACAGCGAAGTGGATAGACTTTTTGTTACATTTCAGATTGGCTATAAGATCTTTTCTGATTGGTATGAAGGTTTAGTGGTCAAGTTTTGGCGAGACTCTCCTTTTGTCAAGACTTGTCGTTGGGTTTACATCTCATGGTTGATAACTTATTCCTCTGGGGATGACGCCACTGAACTTGAAATACCTGCGCTCCAGGAAGATGAACGTGATAACTTTTTTGCAGAAGAAGAAGAAATGACAGGAAATTACGGAGAAGACAACGACGACCTTGGAGGTCATCCACTTAAAGACCCACCTCGTTTTCCTTGGGAAGGTTGGTGGGAAAAAGAGACAAGTAGTTTTTATATTGAAGGATTAGAGATAGCTCAAGAAATTTTTCTTGAGGAAATTCCGACTTATGCCCGGCTTATTACTCGACCGTTTATTGATTTTTTTATCCGTTTTCCTCTTTGGGGGTTTTTAGACGGTGCAACGCTCATGTTAGCCGCGATAAAGTTGGACACTCAAACTTTATGGTACAACATTTTAACAAAAGGAAACACCGTGGATCCCGCCACCCGCGTCACTACGCGGGTGGCGGGGCGGTGGTGGAAGTGGCCGTTGATAGCTTTTCGTTTTGTTACACACTGGGTTCTGACTGTCACTTTGATGGGTGTGTTAAGTCATCAACTTGATTATTCCGTATTAAAGTTATGGGTATCGTACTCGTTGGGACTTACCTTCCATGACGAGTATTACTTGTTGTGGTTGTGCTTTTGCGTTGGAGCTAGCATATGGTTAATAGGACCTGCCTCGTGGAAGAGTTACTTTTTTCATGAGATCGGTTTATCAAACTTATTATTCTTACTTGTTGGCTCCTCAAGTTTAACTTTTCCTGAGGAGTACTACCCCCACAGGGGGCGAAACTTTTTTTTAAACGAGTGGGTTAGTCGAAGCTTTCGTTTCGTTTGGAAAGACGGTTACTTCGACGCTACTGCGTCTGATCGGATTAAACCCGGGGTGTACGGTTTAACCCATACAGACGATTTTAGACTTACTCTTGCTCAAACTCACGGTTACAATGATTTTTACTGGGAATGGGAAATTGATGACGTTCCCTTTAATACCGGTTTTGCCATTCCCCACTTGGATGACTTTACGCTATACCGTCGTCATTTTCCGACTAACGCTCTACGACTTGATTTAAATCTTGAAAAAAGACATCCGTCTTTTGCGAGGTCCAATTTCTATGATATTCATTTCGTTGTCAATGACGCTCCCTCAAAATATGTTTGGCCGGCCCAGCACTATACCGGCCCAGTACGAAATCGCCAAATTCTTTACACAAGAAATCAATCTGAAATTGCAAGTAACATTCCCCCTGAATAATAATAATAATTTTTTTGAAAAAGTTAATTTTTGGAGACTTTCAGTTCAACACCTACACAAGGGTTATACACAACACTATCTTTTTTGGTGTGTGTATCTTGGGTGGGCGTATTTATTTGTTGGGGCAACCTGGTGGGGTCAATTTTTTTTTGTTCCTTCGGCTTGGGTTGTTTCTTCTTTTATTTTTATTTTTAGCGGTCTTCTGCTTTTTTTTTGGGCAACCTCACAGATTGTTTCACCCGGAGTGAAAGCTTTGTGGTCGTCTCTAATAACATTGGGCCTAGTGGGTGCAACTTGTTGTTCTCAAATTAATTTTAATTTTGACGTTGTAGGAGGACCCTTTGTGATTGATACCCTAAATGTTCCGTTCGTTTTACTGACAGTAACATTAACCCCTTTAGTTATTTTAGCTTCCTTGGACAGTATCCGTGGTGATCAAGTTCAATACTACTGGTTGTTAGTGCTTCTAACGACTGGGATCACGCTTTGTTTTTGTGTTTCTGATTTTTTAACCTTCTATATCCTTTTTGAGGTATTAGGTTTTCCGATGTTTGTTTTAATTGGAATTTATGGTCCAAGGATTCAACGACTTAGTGCAGCTTATAAATTTTTTGGTTACACCTTTGTGGGTTCCGCGTTTATACTACCTATCTTAGTGTACTTATATTTTGAAATTGGTTCAACACAGGCTACCGCGTTGGTAACCTACCAGTTTACAGAGTTTGAGCAAACTCTTTTTGTGGGGTTAACTGTTTTTCCTTTTGCTGTTAAAGTCCCTGTAATGCCTGTTCACCTTTGGTTACCTGAAGCACACGTAGAAGCACCCACTCCTGTTTCTATGCTTCTGGCTGCTCTTTTGTTGAAAACAGGAGGCTACGCCTTGCTACGTTTCATACTCCCTGTTTGGGGTTTTGGAGTCTACGTGTGGTCGCCCTTTTTTATGACAATAGGTATTTTGTCGGTGCTGTGGGGAAGTCTTTACGCTTTAGTCCAGGTTGATACAAAGCGAATGATTGCTTATGCTTCGGTTGCCCATATGAGCTTAGTTTTTATTGGTTGCTGGGTTCACCAGGGAACTGCTCTTCAAGGCGGAGTTCTTTTGATGTTGGCTCACGGGTATATTTCTGCCGGTTTATTTGCAGGGATTGGCATATTGTATGATCGTTACCACACCCGAACAATTCGTTACCTTGGAGGATTAGCCGCTTGTATGCCTTTGTTTGCAATTTTATTTTTTGTGCTAACTCTTGGAAACTTATCTTTTCCTTTTACAGGTGGGTTTGCTGGCGAATTTCTACTTTTATTGGGTATTTGTCAGGGCAACCCGTATGTAGGGGTTGCCGCGGGTACTACTGTTTTTTTATCGCTTTGTTATTCTGTTTGGTTATATAATCGCGTTTTCTACGGTCAGGTATCAATTTACGTTAATCAGCACCAAGATCTAACAAGGTTGGAAGTTGGAGTTTTATTCTGGTGTGTTTTGTTTACGATTTGTCTTGGATTTATGGCGGGGGCGTGGACCGGGTATGTAGGCTTTGTTTATGAATGGATCTTTACTTCACGAATAGTATGACCTTTACTACTGTATCGTTCATGGCTGTCTCTATTTTAGTTTTAGTTCATTCTTTATGGTTTGAACTACCAAGCCGCTGGATTTACAGTATGCTTGTTTTTTTAACAGGGCTTTACGCGTTGGTAACATTTCCGGTTGGTAACTTTGTTTTTGCGACTGGGTTAATTGTAATGACTTTTGTTCTGTGTGTTGGAGCAATCTTTTACTATTATTTTGTATTTTCTAAGATTTTGTCGCTAAGAATTGTTTTCTTTGCTGTTGTAATCTTTTTGGTATTAGTTTTCTTAAGCCAGCCCTTTTGGTGGATTTTTCAACTTCACTCTTCGTGTGTTGGAACAGAGTTCTCAGGTGGGTACACTACCGGAGGTCATCTTCTTGATGGTGTTACCGGGGCAGACCTAAAGGGTTTAATTTTTGTTGGTGTGGCCGCTTATGCTGTGGCCCATCTTCACGGCCGTGAAGGAAAAACACAGCCACTCGGGCTCGAATCTTTAGTTTTAGCAATTATAGCGGTTTGTGCTGGGTTAATTACCTTTAACGTGGATAACCTAGTTGTTCTGTATCTTAATCTTGAGCTGCAAGCGTTGGCTTTGTACACCCTTGTTGGTTACAATAAAGATCGACCAACAGTCGTGGATAGTTCTCTGCGCTATCTTTTAGCAGGCTCTTTAATCTCTGGGATAACGTTAATCGGTTTTGTTCAAGTTTATGGTGTAAATGGAACTTTTCAACTTAGTCAAGTTCACTTTGGTGGCGGTACAGGTACTATTTGGATTTTAGGAATGTTACTTTTTAAACTTGGCGCCGCTCCTTTCTATTTTTGGACTCCCACTGTTTATCAACCTTTGGACTTGCCTACTTTAGCCCTAGTGGTCGGGCCTGCTAAAATAAATCTTTGGTATTTACTTGTTGTAGTTTTGTCACCCGTAACAGCTGATTCTTCTTCATATACTCAGTTGCTCCTTGTTGTGGGTCTTTTATCTATCACAGTGGGTGCTGTTGGCGGCTATTTCCAAACTTCTGTTACAAGTTTGCTGGCTTATTCAGGTGTTCTAAATACAGGTTATCTTTTGTTGCTGGCTATCTCTGAGGGACCAAGTTTTAACTTCTCGTTTTACCTTGCTATCTACATGTTGTCAACCGTTTCAGTCGTTGTAGTTTTATCTTTGTTACCGGGTAACACTCTTCAGGGTTACTCTTTTACGACCCGTCTTGGTAAGGTTACACCATTGACCCTCTACTACTTAATGTTAAATCTAGCGGGTTTACCTGTGTTTCCTGGCTTTTTTGCTAAATTTTATCTAGTTGAGGGTGTTCTCCATCTAGGGTGGGTTACCGTTGCTGTGGTAGTTATTTTCTCTATCGTTCCTGGTTTGTACTACGTTGGAGTAGCGGCACAGCCTTTGTTTGTGTGGTCTCAAGAAGAGAATAAAAACACTCAACCAGGAAAATGGTCTTCTGTTGCAGCCGCCGTGACGCTGATCAGCGTCACGGCGGCTGCCGGTTTCCTATGGCAGTTGCTTGTTTATTAGTTTTTTCACATTTTGCGCAACGTAGCTTAAATGGTAGAGCCCTGGTTTGCTAAACCGGTGATACAAGTTCAACCCTTGTCGTTGTGGTTTTCGACAGTAAAGTTAAATATTTTGCGATAAATGAATACAGCTTTTCAAATTACAACTTTCATTAACGCATGGCGTGGTTATCTGGTAGGCCACCGCCGTGATTGGTATCCTCATCAACGTGCAAATCTCCTTGGGTCTCGAACCGACATTATGATTGCAGACCCAATGCAGCATCTTCAGCAGTTTCGTCGAGTTACAGAGATTTTACAATCTAATTTTAGGTTTGAAGGTCAACTATGGGCATGGGGTATGCTGCCATTGCCGAAAAATCGTATGTTGTTACCTCAGGATTTTGAACCTGTTAGGTATGACTGGGGTCAAGCGTATTGCGTTTGGCATTCAGGGCATTTCAGTAATCACGTTCAAGTTTTACGATTTAGGCGTTTTTGTCGCCGCCGCCGCCCACGACGGCGTGTTAAACTTGAACAGCGCCGCCAGCTTCCCTCGCGGCGGGTTTACCGTGTTGGACGTAAAATACGCCACCGATGGCGACGTCAACGTCGACGTGGTTTCTTACCTGCCCGGTGTTACCGCTTAGGTAATCGTCAGACAAAAGTTATTTCGCATTTTGCATTACTGGTGGCAGCTTACAAGGCTGGATTTTTACAGGGCTCGTCACGTTCCCACGGTGTTAGGTTTGCTCCTGAAGTTCTTAAGTGTTCCATTCTTCATGTTACCCCCCCTGGTTATCCTCGTAAAAAAGAGTTAAATCTCATTCAGGGCTCTGAGAAAGCATTAAAATGGTTAGCTCCTCGTAAGGTTCAAAACTATTTGTTACACACTACAAGAAAGGTTATTTCAGTTTGCCAACCAAAAAGGCAAGTTGATCGTTGGGGTAACGACGGAGCAGGAGCAACTCATAACAACTTTCGTCTTAGCCGCTGGCTTCCATTTCGGCGACAAGGGTTAAGCATATCTCCACAGGGGCTAAACTTTATTTTCCCGCGTGGTCGCTATCTTCGTCAGGCTACTCGTTCTAATTTCACGGGATTTGTCCGGCTTGCTAAACACGCAGTGACTACCCCTTTTGTTCCTAGACGGTCTTCACGGCTGGGTTTACAAACATTACGTCGTAGCTTATGGATTGGAGGGTTCACCCAGAGGTATCGCATGTTTCGAGCAAAAAATCCTCGAAGAAAAGGAAAAAAAATCAAATATAATCAATACCAAATTTACAAGTCACAGCCAACGGTTCTTCCGGGTGTACTTACGGCGGGTGGGCTTTCTTTTCGTCAGCAAGCCTTTATAACAGAAACCCAAGCAATAAACATTCCTTTTGTATGGTTTTGTGGGTCAAACATGGAACCCTATTTTACACCATGGACAGTTTTGTGGAATCAAGAAAAAGAGCACACAAAAGGTCTTTTTCTTTTTTTCAATGAAATCTGGGTCAACACTCAACATTTAAAGTTGTTACGTTTGGTTGTTACTCGTCTAAGCTTATCTCTCTGATCTTTAATAAAAGAATTGTGCTTCCGGCCACCTGGCGGAACCGGTAGACGCGATGGACTTAAAATCCATTCAAGGAACCAACCTTGGTGTCGGTTCAAATCCGATGGTGGGTACTACAGATTGTCTCCATCTTGGTTGTGTTGTTGTGAAACATGACCGTGAATCACGATATATAGGACTTGGTGTTAACGGTATTTAATTTTTTTTTGATTTACATACTTATGAACGAGCTAGGAAAATTAGTTGGAGCAGGGTTAGCGACTATTGGGTTAGTTGGAGCAGGAGCAGGAGTGGGAATCGTTTTTGGGTCGTTAATTTTAGCAACTTCACGAAACCCTTCTCTTCGAGCTGAATTGTTTCGTTTAGCTATTTTGGGATTTGCCTTAACCGAAGCTGTAGGATTACTTGCTTTGATGATGGCGTTTTTAATTTTGTTTCGGTAGTTTGCGGTACGTTAAAAACTCGTTTTTGGGTCACGGTGTTTATTATGCTGCTATTAACCATACCACCCCGATCAATTTAACATATGCTTGGAACTTTGGTTCTTTAGCAGTCTTGTGTCTAGTTTTTCAAATCATTACGGGTGTCTCTCTTGCTATGCATTACACCCCAGATGTTGATTTGGCTTTTTCATCGGTAGAGCATATTATGCGAGATGTTAAAGGGGGCTGGCTAGTTCGTTACATGCATTCAAACGGAGCTTCAATGTTTTTTATTGTTGTCTACGCTCATATTGTCCGCGGTTTATACTACACGTCTTATGTTTGGCCACGACAACTTGCTTGGGCGTTGGGCGTTGTTCTTTTTCTTCTGATGATTGTGACCGCGTTCTTAGGGTATGTTCTTCCATGGGGTCAAATGAGCTTCTGGGGAGCAACCGTTATTACTAACCTTGTTGGGGCTGTCCCTGTTATAGGGGGTGATATTTTAACTTGGCTTTGGGGAGGTTTTTCTATCGGTAATGCTGCTTTAACTCGATTTTTTGCTTTGCATTTTACAATTCCCTTTGTTATCGCCGGTGTAGCCGCGGTTCACATCATCTTGGTTCAGCATTTTAGTTCTAACAATCCATTAGGTGTTCACTTTATGATGGATTCAATTCCTTTCACGCCTTACTATCTTGTTAAGGACGTGTGGGGTTTTGTTTTATTTGGGTTTTTTTATTCGTTTTTTATTTTTTTTGCCCCTAATCTTTTAGGTCACCCAGATAACTATATCTTAGCTAACCCGTTAGTAACTCCAGCGCATATTGTTCCAGAATGGTATTTTCTACCTTTCTACGCTATTCTTCGTGCTGTGCCTGATAAATTTTTAGGGGTAGTTGCAATGGGTGCGGGAATTCTTGTGTTATTTGTGTTACCTTATGTTTCAACTGCAAATCTACGAAGTATGCAATTTAGACCTATTTCTAAATTTATTTTCTGGATTTTTGTAGGTAATTTTTTCTACCTTGGTGTTTTAGGAGGATTACCGGCAAAAGCAGCTTTAAATAATACGCTGGTTACCGCGGTTGTTTTTTATTTTGGTTATTTTTTAGTACTGCAACCTCTTATTGATCAGGTAGAAAATTTACTAGGCCAACACGGTCGACCTGTAGCTTAACCCGGTAAAGCTAACCGCTCATAATGGTTTGACTATTGGTTCAAATCCAATCAGGTTTATTCGCATGACCGGGGGTGTAGTTTACATGGTAAAATTACTGATTTGCATTCAGTTGAAACGAGTTCAATTCTCGTCACCTCCAGCGGGTTAGCTAAGATATAACAGAGAAGAAGTAGTTTATATTTTAAAACTTTTAATTTTTCTTCGATTAAAAAAAAGATCGGATTTTTCTGGTTTCTATTCTTCTGTTGTTCTTTTTTGGTTTATAGCTTCTTTTTGTAGCGTTGGTTTTGTTTATTGAATTTTACCTAGAATGAAAGTAAAATTCAATAAACAATTTGAAAAAGAAGTAACTAAGCTTTTTCACGAAAGAGAAAAAGCTAACACAGGACGTGTTGTTGCTATTGGTGATGGAATTGTTCGGATTTCTGGTGTTACTGGAGCCCAGTCAGGAGAACTGTTACAGGTTGACACTCAAGCTGGAGGTTCAGTTTCGGTAATGGTATTAAATCTTGAAAAAGACTTAGTTGGAGCTGTAGTGCTAGGCCGAGATGCAGAAATTTCGCAAGACGATTCTGTACGCAGAACAGGAGCCTTGTTGAGTGTACCTGTTGGACGAACCCTACAAGGCAGAATTATTGATCCACTTGGTAATCCCTTGGATGGTCAACCTCTTGGTACACCCGATGCTGTAAATCCGGTAGAACAGAAAGCTCCAGGAATCCTGGCTCGAAAGTCGGTACATCAACCTTGTCAAACAGGTATTAAAGCCATTGATAGCTTAACCCCTATTGGTCGTGGTCAACGTGAACTAATTATTGGTGACCGACAAACTGGAAAAACAGCCTTAGCGGTTGATACTATTATTAACCAAAAGCAAGATCATGTGTATGGACACACTGACGCGCTGTACTGTGTATATGTTTCAATTGGTCAAAAAAGAAGTACCCTAGTTCAAATTGTTGAGGCTTTACGAGCTGCTGGGGCTTTAGCCTATACCACTGTGGTGGCTGCGACCGCGTCGGATGCCGCTTCCCTGCTGTACTTGGCTCCTTACTCTGGAGCTGCAGTAGCAGAGTGGTACCGTGACAACGGTAAACACGCTGTAATTGTTTATGATGATCTATCAAAACAAGCAGTTGCTTACCGTGAAATGAGTTTATTGCTACGACGGCCACCTGGCCGTGAAGCTTATCCCGGTGATGTTTTCTATCTTCATAGTCGTCTTTTAGAAAGGGCCGCTAAGTTAGCAGACAACCTAGGTGCAGGAAGTTTAACTGCTTTACCCATCGTTGAAACTCAAGCTGGAGACGTTTCAGCTTACATTCCTACAAATGTTATCAGTATCACAGATGGCCAAGTTTTCTTAGAGACTGAAATCTTCTACCGTGGAATAAGACCTGCTATTAACCCTGGTTTATCAGTAAGTCGTGTTGGATCTGCTGCTCAAGTAAAATCAATGAAAAAGGTTTCTGGTTCCTTGAAGTTAGATTTGGCTCAATATAGAGAAATCGCAGCTTTTTCCCAATTTGGGTCCGATCTTGACGAATCTACTACTAAACTTCTTAATCGTGGTGTGCGTTTAACCGAAATGTTAAAACAACCACAGTTTCAACCGCAATCAGTACAAGAGCAACTTGTGACTATACACGCCGGAACTCAAGGTTTTTTCGACGCTTACGCTACGGATCAGTTAGTGGCTGTTGAAAAATGGATTAAAACTCGAACCCAAAACGATAATTTTTATCGTCTAGCTCTACAACAAATGGGTCGTAACCCAGATGCTGATACTGCTTTGATGAATGTTGTTTGTGAATCTTTACTGTAAATTAAGCTTGTTGGTCTGTTTACTTAAAGAGTAAAAGCCAATAAAAAGTAGTTCAATGGTAGAATACAGGTCTCCAAAACCTTTGATGTGGGTTCAAATCCCACCTTTTGCGGCTGGGTATTTAAAAAATTGTTGCTTAAAGTAAGGTTTTATCTTTTTTTAGATAACACCATTAACCAATTAACACAGATAAAATAAGATGAAAATTTTTTATAATAAATAGTAAAACTGAGCATGACTTCTTTATTTTTGATTCATCCCAACCATTATAAATCTTTTTTAGTTCGTTCAGTTGCTAGTGTTAAACTTGTATGCCCAGCAGGGGAAGCCCGTCCGGGTGGTGTTCTCGCGCAAGCTTTGGGGCCACATCATGTTAAACCAGCTGAGTTTGCTTCTGAGTTTAATAAAAAGACAAGTTTAAACTATTGTTCTGGACTTCCCCTAAGTTGTCGCTTAACGGTCGTAACGGGGGGTAAGTTTACCCTTCAAGTTTGTCTACCCACCTATACAACACTTACCCTTGGCGCTGATAGTATTTTGAGTTACAAGGACCTATGGTATATTCTTTTGTATCGTGGTCAAGGTGTAAAACCAACACCGCAACAAGCGCGTACGTTACTAGGAGTACTTAAATCATTTCAAAAGTCTATCCTTTAGTAGTTAGTCGACAAGGCTGGGTCCGCTGGGATAATCTTTTGGTTCCTGTGGTATTAGTTTCTGAAGATGGTTACGGAAAGACTCACGAACAGTTTTTCTATCCTTTTAATAAAGCAACAACCACGGGTCTTACTCGAGTTGCTCATTTTGTGCCAACCGTACCTTCTTATGGTTTGTTTAAACTGGGCTCCGCATGGGTTCATTCTTCAACCTTTATTAATAGCAATTATCATTGTTTATTCAATCAAATAGTAAGTCTAAGAATGACCTCGATAGCTAAGACTCACTTTATCACTCTTTTTTTGTTAACTCAGATTATTTTTCTCTTAACTGGATCCTTTAGATCTTCTCAAACTTTTAAAATTAAATCTGACCTAATTGACGTTTAATCAAGCGGTACGGCACCAAAGAAAAAATAAAAGTCGCCACTACAATAGAAGTCCCAAAATGGAAGGATGCCCACAAAAAACTGGTATTTGTTTGCGGGTGGGAACAACAAAGCCTAAAAAACCAAATTCAGCAATTCGGAAAATAGCAAAGGTTAGGTTGTATACAGGTTATAATGTTCGAGCGGTTATACCTGGATCAGGATTTCAGCTTCAAGAGCATAACACTGTCTTAGTTCGTGCCGGACGAGTTCGTGATATTCCTGGTATTCATTACCGCCTGATAAGAAACAAACTTGACTTAGGACCACCGTTAACTTTTCAAAGACAACAGAGGCGTTCCAAGTTTGGTGTTACTAACTGGGTTTACCTTATTAGAACACCAACGGGTGAGCCGTGGAGTGTTGTTTCTCGTGTTCGTTCTAAACGTCAGTATCATGAAGCTGAGTGGGGACTTCCTGTTACCTGGAAAAAAACTACTGGTCGAATTCAAAATCAAAATGTTCCTCCCAAGCCTGATTAATAATTTAAATATGGGATTACCCCACGTGAGATTAGTTTCAAAGGCTTTTGAGTTTTGGGGTACAAACGGCGAAGCAGAAATGGAGACTTATTGGGCTACCCCTGTTCTACGTCGATGGTCGCTGGGCCGTACACTTTTAACTGGTGAACAAGCTCCTTTTTTTAAACTTGTTCCTAAAAAAGCTCTTCAACACTTGCCGAGGAGGTTAATCCATAAATTTTATACCCCTCATCGTAGACACGGATACTATCTAAACAAACGCTTTCAATCTTCTCAAAAAAGATTCACGCCGTTAAAAGTTGCTCACAAGGTCATTGATAATAGAGTTTTTAAAAAAAAACCTAGCACCCCAGCTCGGTGGAATGTTTTTTTTAAAAACTCTAACCATGCATCAGGTTTTACTTTTACCACTATCTACAATAAAGAAAACGACCTACAACTACTGAACGAACATAAAAACGCGATAGGTGTTGAGCTTCCTTGGGCAAGTGTTGTTACTCCCAGCTTAAAGACACTTTATTTTAACGAGCAAATGTTACGGCCCCTTTTTTCTTTTTCGTGGCGCCGCTCCCGTATAGGTCAAAAGCTTCGTTCGTTAAAATCTCGTAAACGTCGTCGATACAGTCGACCATGGTGGTTTCCTCGCATTTTACGTAAGTATTCTCCCCTTCAACAAATAATTCGAGATTTTATTGTCAGAGAAAGAACTCTTCGGTACGGCTACAGAAAAGTTGTACGCCTCCGTACCCGTGCCCTGCACCGTAGTCGATTAAACCTGCGTTGGCGTCGTCGTAAACTTAAAAAGTACACCCTTAAGCGTCAAGAAGCTATGAATCAAAAGTTGAAGTTTCGCCGCCGCAAGCGAAGAAATTCAGTGCGCCGCCGAACTAATTATATTCTTAAACGTTATTATAAACTTCTTCAATATCGTTCTGGTTATAAATGGCGGTCTTTAACCGCCGTCACTGCCAGACATCGTATGAATGTTAGAAATTACTCGATAATGCGC
>Ga0314768_1000018_pt1 | contig 12437 bp, 1 predicted proteins | sample G5R1MT_69_FD_207775 | JGI IMG/M metagenome (GOLD analysis project Ga0314768, IMG submission 207775) | Metatranscriptome of switchgrass phyllosphere microbial communities from Michigan, USA - G5R2_NF_18SEP2017_LR1 (Metagenome... | ecosystem: Host-associated > Plants > Phyllosphere >...
ATATCGAGAGTTTGTCCAAGCTGGGCTACAAGGAAGATGGCGACAGGCAGCTCGTTGAGGCTGTCCTGAACTTCACCCGTACGCTCCTGGAGCATTGCGGCAACAGAAGCATCTATTCCAGCAGTATGGTTTTGAACAAGTTGCTCAACACCACGGTTCTGTCGGTCCTCCTTGCCACTTTGCAAGTTAGTGCCGAGCTGGCACAACGGTACCAGGCTTCTGTCAAGCGGATTGGCAGCGCTTCTCGAACAGTTAGCACGGCCTTGCTGGGCAATCACTATCAGATTGACCTTGACCGCGTGCAAAATCTTGCCCAACCATTCTCTAAGACCCCGATCATCAGTCTCTCGGACTCGGCTGCTGCCGCCACACCCGTCTCTAGCACCAAAAGTAAAGAAAAAGTGCACGCATCCGGCCAGAAGAATGCAGCGGTTATGATTGCCAACGACTTGGGTGCTATCCTCACACCAGATAACACCCGCTGGAACGGCTGGGGTGATATCAAAATCACTTATACAGCGCCCTTGACGGCAAAGGACCAGCCTGCCCCTCCAGCTTCAGATCGTGTTGCGTCCAGCATGCCCTCTACGCCCACCCCCCTGCGACGTAGCACAACAGCTGGGTCTCAACACAACACTCCTCGTTCGGCTCGTCAGCCCGGAGCTGAGGATACCTCGCCTTTGAGTGTTCGGAGTCCGGGTAACTTCAACGATCAACCCAACCCAAGTCAGAGGGTCTTTGAGCTGCCACAATCAACCCTGGCGTCTACCTCCATCTACGAGCTCCTTTCGCGATGCCCGGCAGATATGCCAGCCTCGACAAGATATGAGGTTCTCAACCGCTTGAGAGTTGCCAAAGCGCTCCAGGGCGGTGCGGAGTCGCGGCAGCAAGCCCTTGCCGTCCGCTTACTCGCTATCACGAATCTGGCGTATATCCACCCTGAGTCTACCTTCATGGAAAAGGTCATGCGTCATGACAATGACGAGACCCGGCGTTACCAACTGGTTTACCAGCTGGCCGAACTCATCCACCCTCCTGCTGATGGATCCATCCAGGTGCCTCTCTGGCTTCAGGCCATTGTCCTCGCTCTTCTCGAGGTTATTTCCAACTACACAGCGAGATACCAGGATGTTCTGTCCGCTCTCAATGCGAACGTTAACCACGGCATTCTCCTATATGTTATTCGCAAGGCAGTAGCTGGCATGAAGACGGACGAAGCCGACCGCGGCATTCACACCACCGAGGTCGATCAGTGGCGCACCAACCTTTTCTCTTTGACCACTCATCTGGCAATGTCCACCAGAATAGGAGCAGAGATGGTTACGGCTGGACTCATGGATATCCTAGTGGAGATTCTCAAGATCAGGTCCGACGTTGCTCAACGCAATCAATCTATGATCTTGGCCTTCATTGATGGCCTGATCTGGTCTTACCAGAATGCCTTCCAGACATTCTTCAGTGGGTCTGGTCTTGATGCCATTTCTGATCTGCTCGTTATGACTGTTGCCGAGTCGAAGCAGCTGGTTGAGTCTGGCCAGGGAAACAAACCAGAACACATGTGTCAGGTCGTGGACTATGAGATTCCTTATAACCAGCAGCAGACGCTGAAGTGGGTACTCAAATTCGTCCATCACATGATGACAAACTCATACAGTTACGGCGGCAACACCGATAGACTCCTGCGTAACCTCGTGGATAAATCAGAGTTGTTGAGCAGCCTCCGAGATGTCATGCAGAACACGAAGCGTTTCGGTTCTGTCTTGTGGACCAACACGGTCACGGTGTTGAGCGACTTTATTAATAACGACCCCACGAGCTTTGCCGCCATCTCCGAGTCTGGCATGATCGTCACCTACCTGGAAGCCATTACCGGTCACCCGGTTGCGTCTCAACCAGCCCTTCCGCCCCCACAAGAATCGGAGGAACATACAACAGACAATACAGAGGTGCAAACGGCAGACAATGGAGATCATGAGGACAGTCGTGATGACAACGACGATGAGAGCAGCCCTGACCTATCCGATGCCTCTATACAGATCGAGGCTGGCACTCGCCCCCACCCGCCTCCCGAAAATGAGTTGGCTGCGTCCCACGAAACCCGTCCGTTGGCGCAAGGCATTCTGCCAACCTCTGATGCCATTAACGTCGTCCCGCAGGTCCTCAACTCCATCTGCTTGAACAATGCTGGGATGAAAATGGTGGCGTCTTCGCGTGCCCTCGAGTCGTTCCTAGAGATCTTTGAAAGCCCGGCTCACGTGAACACTATGGAAACCGATCCCCATCTTGCCAGTAACGTCGGAGCCAGCTTTGACGAGCTTGCTCGGCATCACCCCAATCTGAGACGTCCCATCTCGAATGCTGTAATCGATATGGTTGCTCGGGTGAGGTCTTTTGGTATCTACAAGGCCAAGACTGCTGGTTGGGGCGCAAAACTTCTTTTGGGGGATGGTGCACAGAAGCCCGCCGCGGCGGACGAGGCACTGAAGGATCGGCTTGCTGCCCCCTCTCCCAAGGGCAAAATGACAGACAGCAGTGGTGATGCAGACATCGAGATGTCGGACGCGGCTGAAGCATCAACTCGAAAGACAGCTTCGGCTGGTGAAAATCCATCATCTTCTGCAACGGCCTACGATGACATTACGCCTTACGTCTATGCCTTGTCCAGCTTTCTTTCTGCCTATTTCAACAACAACACTTTGAAGGCTTATTTCATTAACCATGGAGGAATCGAACTGTTGTTGGACGTCGCAGAACTACCCAGCCTTCCGCATGACTTTTGCGATTCGCATGCGTCTCGGACATTGCACCTGGTCATTTCCCAGCTTGTGGAGCAGTCGCCAGTCCTCGGTCTGCCCTCACTACTCAAGCGCGCACAGGTTTCGGTGGAAACACTCAAGCCCTTGGCCGAGTACAGAAAAGACTCTCCTTACTTTGGCCCATTCTTGGCTCCGGACGACAAGTTGACCGTGGACCAAGTTCGGGATCTCGATGCGGAGACACAAGAACGAATTTACAACGGCACCAAGATGGTCAAGGCTCTTCTCACCGCACAGTCGTTGATCAAGACTCTGTACGAGTGCTTTACGTCCTCGCCGCGCTCCAATTCAGTTCAACTCTATCCCATCAATGTGTTTGATTACTATCTGGACTTGGTCAAGTCATTGGGACCTCTTCTGAAGGCTGTATTGGCGGAGGAAGGCGCGGAGCACAATGTCCTGCCGCAACACTGGTGGGCGAAGAGACCGGCTCCCGGCAGTGACGTTATGGTCTCATTTGGTGGACCTGCTGGCACCCAGACGGCCGGCGAACCCGAGGTGGACAGCATTACGGCACCTCCCGAGCCTTCAGGCACTGCTTCTGGTGCTGTTTCGATTCCAGGCTCCGGCATGCAGCACAAGGGCCCAAGCAAGCAGGAGCAAGCGACCCCTCGGTATCGCAATTACGAGACGCTTCGTATTCTCCTTCACTCGATGGTGCCATCAACGTTCCCCTTCTTCCAGCAGCTCGGCAAAGCCCTTTTCCCGAGGCGCGAGCGGGATCCCTATTCCCGTCCCAAGCATATTGACCTTGCCAGGCAGCTGTCCGGCACGATCTTAGGACAACTAGCTCCTTCAGTTGGGCTGGCTGAGCCTACGGCCAAGGAGTATCATTACTGGATTATCATGCTCCACACATTGACAGAGATGTTAATGGACTCCGCACGATCATCCGCCGACAGATCATCAGTTCAGGTCGTTGTGCCTGTACTGGTAGCTTTCTTGGAGCAGGGTGGCTTCTTTGTTCTCACGGCAATGGTACGACGGTTTTCGGCAGAAATCTGTAAGGAGACTGGAGATTCTGATGCTGGAACGACTGCCAGTGCAAGGGTTGCGTCGTTCGGTCTCGGGAAGATCTTTGATTTTTTTGCGGCTCTCGTCAACGGCAAGAACATTTCCGACTCATCAGCTCAGTTTGGGCTGTTACCTCGCTCAGTCGAAAGACGCCCAGAGGCCCCCATCTCTCACCAGATTGTTGTGGATGTGCGAATGGCTGTTCTCCCGGTCATCCGGGAGACCTGGGAGTCTGCTTTGATCGAAAAGCTACGGCCTGAGACTGTGGCCAAGGTCATTGAAATCCTTAAGATCATCTCCGCTGGTGACCACGAACCATCTCCTCGAGACAAGCCCGCCGTTGAGCTTTTCAAGAAATCGCCGGTCCCATTCAATTGGCAGGCTCACCACATCTTGATCTCTCAGCTTGAAGATGACGGCGCCGACCTGGAGCTAGCCCGTGAAGCTGTCTTCAGAGCCAATGGCAACCAGCCATCTGCGACAGAGTACAGCCGTCTCCACAAGGCTGGCAAGGCTGGCCAACGGAACCCAGTGCCTCCTGAAGATGCTTTCACCGCTGAGCGTCCTGAGGCATCTGGCTCTTCGGGTCAAGCCGAAGCGTCTGCACCTGCAGCTCCCGCCGACGCTGATGCGATGGCAGTTGATGTGGCACCCGAGCTTGCCACACCAGAGTTGGATCGTTTCCTTGGAGATGCTGTGCTTGGTGATCTTGGCGATAGGCCGCCTGCTGAGCTGAGCGCCAGCGGCAATGAAAGCCCTGCCGTGGTTGCGGAAGCTCAATCTCGAGCCAATACCTCTGCGCCAGTGGCCACTACCGAAGACCAGGTCCAGGCTGAGAATCAACCGACAAGCAAAGAGAATCTGGACAACGAACGGTCAAAGCTGCGAGAGAACCTCATCGATCGATCCCTTGACGTTGTCCGGGCACACCCGCACTCAGCCATTGAAATTTCTGAGCTCATCAGCGCCATGGTTTTCCGCCAGCAAAATGACGAAGTCAGAGACGAAGTTGGTGCGACACTAGCAAACGCGCTGACATCTCTGTCCTTCGATGACAGTGACTCGAAATCCAACGGCACCAGCATTGCTGCGTATGCCCACCTGCTGGCTCTTCTGATGCAAGACAAGAGTTTCTTCAAGTGCAACATCGATACTCTGAGAGAAAAGGTGGACGAGTACATTTCATTTCTTAGCCTCAAGGTTCCTCCGACATCGACCGAAGAGTTGCCTCCCTGGATCCCTTACATTCTCTTGATAGTCGAGCTGCTCTTGTCATACGACGAGCAGCCCCTTGAAGCCCAGTGGAAGCCTCCAGCCACCGACAACGAGGCGTTTGTCCCCCCCGTGCTTCCTCAGCGCAACCTAATCGTGTCGGACGACCAACGAAACGAGCTTCTCGAAGCCATCCTTCGTTTGCTTCCTGTGCTCGGCAAAGAAGAGACTCTCGCAACCTCGGTCCTTCGCGTCATTCTCATCCTGACGCGGAAGCCATCCATTGCACAGAAGGTTGGAGAAAAGAAGAACCTTCAACGTCTGTTCGTAATGGCCAAACAGCTCGCTGGTGCGGGTGCGGCACGCCTGAAAGACAGCAAGACGACGGGGAGCATCATGGCTATCCTAAGACATATCGTAGAGGACGAGGAGACTCTCAAACAAATCATGCGGGCTGAAATTCGCAACTTGTTTGAGAATCCTCAGCGTACCCAGAGGAACCTGGATCTCAGCACGTACTTGCGCAACATGGCCCCTCTTGCTCTGCGATCCCCAGATCTCTTCGTTGAGGTCACCAACGAAATGACCAAGCTGTCTCGCTGGACTCCAGGTAGTGAGGGCAGCAGCCGTGCCAATCAGCTGGCACTGAAGGTACCTGAGTCTGAAGCTAAGGCTAATCCTGCCGACAAGGACGTTGAACCGGCCGTACAAGCGACTGAGGATCTGTCGATTCACGATGTCAAGCAGTCAACGGAGACAGGCGACAAGGATATGGCAGATGCGCCGAAACCGGTGACCGAATTGAAGCGACCGGTAGTCGAAAATCCCCACGGCATCATCCACTTCCTCCTCTGCGAATTACTCAATTACCGGGAAGTCGACGACAAGGAGCCTTTGCAAGTGGCGAAGGAACACAACAGCGCTGCGTCGCCCGGTGCCACTGCCACAGAAGCTGTATCGAAGGATGGGGCAGCGGAGACCCTGGATACTGCCGACGGTAAGGACAAGGACAAGAAGTCATCGAAACCGGTGTTCAAGGCTGAGGATCACCCCATCTTCATCTACCGATGCTTCTTGCTCAACTGCCTTGCCGAGCTCCTTCAAAGCTACAACCAGACAAAGGTCGAGTTCATCAACTTCAAGCGCAGTGCACCGATGCAAACGAATACGCCTGTCAAGCCTCGGTCAAACGTTCTGAACTACCTCATCCACGATCTGCTCTGTCAAGGCAATCTAAGTGATAATGGAGACAGCATCTTGTCTAAGAAGAAAGCTGCAACCTCCGCTCAGGCTCAGCAGGTTCTTGGTGCGCTTGTGGCCAAGACTGGAGAAAGGGTCATTGATAAGAACCGAGATCGGTTCGAATACGATGATGAGCCAGATTTGCTTTTTGTTCGCAAATTCGTTTTGGACACCATTCTCAAAGCATACGAGCGCGCGGCTACTCCGGAAGAGCCTGTAGACACCCGCTATCCCAAGATGCAGTGCCTGGCTGAGTTGATGAACCACATCATTGGAGAAAAGGAGAAGGATTCAACATCTCAACGCACACTCGACTCTGCGCAAGGCCGGTCGTACGCTCAGTTGCGCAGGATGATGTACGAGAAGGGCTACCTCGACAAGCTGACTTCGTCGATTGCTGAAGTTGACCTGAGCCACGCTGGTGTTAAGCGTGCTATCAAATACGTCCTCAGGGTTCTTCGTGTCTTAACAGATACTGCCAAGGAACTGAGCCGCTCACAAGTGATTCCCTCGACATCGCTTCCCGAAAACGCGGAAGACGACATCATTTCAACATCGTCCATGTCTGACATGGATGATGACCGAGAAGAGACACCGGATCTCTATCGTAACTCAACTCTCGGAATGCTCGAGCCTCGTGGGAGTGATGACGAGTCTGACGAGGACGATGAAGATGACGACGAGGAGATGTATGATGACGAATACGGCGACGAACTTGACTATGGCGACGAAGACGTGTCTGACGATGGTGAAGGCGGCGTCAGCGACGAAGATGAAGAGCTTGGTGAAATGGGCGAGATCGAGGGTCTTCATGGAGATCCAGGTGTCGTCGAGGTCATCATGGATGAAGATGATGACATGGACGAAGATGACGAGCTGAGTGAAGATGACGAGATGGATTCCGACGACATGGAGGACATGGACGACCATGTCGATATCGTGGAGGAGATCGTTGACGAAGACGGTAATCCCATTGAGGATGATGGCGCGTCGGACTGGGAGAGTGAGTCGGATGAAGAAGAGGACGACGATGACGAAGACGTCGATTACGAGGCTGAGGCCCAGGAGCTCGAGGAGGCTCACATGCATGGCATGGAGCCGGGCGACATTATTGACAACCTGGCCCGAGCGGTTATGGACCCCGAAGACTACGAAGGCGAAGACATGGACGACCTTGGAGATCATTATATTGACGACGGCCGCGATGAAGACGACGATGAGGATGATGATGAGGACATGGAAGAAGACGAGCTCATCTATGATGAGGACTATCCTCATGATCACCCGCCCCCCAACCTCCCTTCTGCCCTTGGATGGGACACCTTGGTTGTCGAGCCATTCGGCGGCCCTCAACAGGTTCACCGTCATCGTCATGGACACCGTAGCCCCTTTCCTCCAGGATTCATGGTCGGTGGTGGTCGTGATCCCCTAGGCGACTTCCGGAGCTATTTCTCCCCCCGACACAGACCCAATGCCGCGCCGAACAGTGCCGACGATGGCGTCAACCCTCTCTTGCGCCGGAACGGCCAGGGTCGCGAGGCGTCCCCTCGCCCTGCCCCTGGTTCCGGTATGATTGGCCTGCGACTACCTCCCGATATTTTCGGTCCTGGCGGACAGCATCTTTCCAATAGCCCCATCGCCATTCTGAACGACTTGGTTGCATCTCTGCCGGTTATGCGCCATGGTCAGTCTGCAGTTCACCTGTCTATCACCCAAAATGGACGTGGCGAGGTTAGGGAGTACCATGTTGCGCCCCGTGATTCCAGAACGGATAATCGCCGTGAGACCACTTACCATGAGCCGCAACAAGCCGTTGCCTTTACCCCCGAGACAACATTCGAACGTTACCAGGAAGAGGCTCGAATGGTATTTGGTGGTGCCCACTTTGTCGAGAAAGCCCAGAAGCTTGTCAATATCATTCTCTCGAAGCTGGTACCCCCTGCCATGGAATTCGAGAAGAAGCTCAAGGCCGAAGAAGAAGAGCGGCGCAAGGTCCGAGAAGAGGAGCGCAAGAAGTTCGAGCAGCAGCAAGAACAAGCAAGGCGAGAAAAGGCAGCAAAGGAAGCTGAGGAGAAGGTTCTTCGCGAAAGGCAAGAAGCCGAAGAGCGCGAAGAGCAGGAGCGTGTGGCTGCCGAAGCTGCTGCCGCTACAGGCGAGCGCGATGTGGCGTCTGTCCAAACAAACCGGTCAGAAGCGGCTGCCGCTCCTCAAGCCATGGAAGGTGTCGAAACGCATGAAGCTTCAGCACCCCCCGCGGAGGAAACGGCAGATGATGGCAGCCGTGTTTTGACAACGATTCGAGGCGAGGAAGTAGATGTCACCGAACTTGGCATCGATCCTGAGTACCTTGCTGCTCTCCCCGAGGAGTTCAGGGAAGAGGTCATTGCGCAAACCGTTAGCACAAGACGCTCGCAGGCCCGAGACGAATCTGCCACCGGCGAGCAAGGTGAGGTTTTCCAAGAGTTTCTAGACGCCCTGCCCGAAGACCTGCGACTGGAGATCGTTCAGCAAGAACGTCAAGAAGCGCGTCGGCGGGAGCGGGATGAGCAGCGCCGCCAGGTAGTGACCGCAGGCCAGGATCAAATTGCGGTTGATATGGACCCGGCAAGCATTCTGTTGACTTTCCCTCCTGAGTTACGCCAGCAGGTACTTATGGACCAGGGAGAGGACATAATGGATCACTTGCCGCCCGAAATGGCTGCCCAAGCCCGCCTCCTCGCCCAGCAACACGGCGTTCATCCTGCTGTCACAGGCAGAAGCCCGCCCGTAGCTGCGCGGCGACCCGGTGCGCCGCCGGCCGAGTCTGGAGAGAGCGCCGAGAACAAGGTCCAGCGACGGACTGTGGTTCAGATGCTGGACAAGGCTGGTGTCGCCACTCTTCTGCGTCTCATGTTTATCGCTCAGATCGGCTCCATCCGCAACTACCTTTTCAGCGTCCTTGCCGATGTCTGTGAAAACCGGCAAAACCGACTGGAGGTCATCAGCACCATCTTGTTAATTCTGCAAGAAGGAAGCGCAGACATGGACGCTGTTGAACGCAGTTTCAGCCAGCTCTCCCTCAAAGCCAAGAAACCAAAGGACAAGGACGCGGACCCGAAGACCCCCCAGAATCTTAAGCGAACTCTGACTTCGCTGAGCACCCCTGGACAACAACAATCCAACTCCGAAATATCGCCACTGATGGTGGTTCACCAGTGCCTGGACCTATTGCAGGATCTGTCTACGAAAAACCCCCACATTCCGATGCTTTTCCTAACAGAACATGAGGTGGTAGGGTCTTCTCTCAAGCGCACGCTCAGTCGCAAGGGCAAGGGCAAGGACTCTAAGGCCCACAAGTACGCGATCAACTCTCTGCTGACTCTGCTTGACCGAGACTTGGTAATGGAGAGCTCAGTCGTCATGGCGTACTTGGCCGACCTGCTCAACAAGATTACTGTACCGCTGGCAACCATGGAACGACGCCGCCGCGAGGCTTTGGAGAAGGCCGCTCGGGAAGCAAAGAAGAAAGCCGCAGAGAATGCTGCTGAGGCTGGCGAAGCTTTGACTGCAGCTGGCCAGCCGCCAAGCCACGAGGTTTCCGAGACTGCGACTGCCGATACTAGTGCCAATACTGAGAATGGGGATTCCAAGCCGCCCGGAGCTGAGTCTGGCACTCAATCTGAGCACACCAAGAACGCCGATAAGCCAGATGTGAGCCAAAAAGCACCGCGACAAATGCAGGTTCCCGTCATCCCGCCGCACAACCTCACGCTTGTTATCAAGATTTTCGTTGCCCGTGAGTGCAGCTCCAAAACTTTCCAAAACACCATCTCGGCCATCAAGAATCTGTCCGCCATTCCCGGTGCCAAGGCCACGTTCGGACAGGAGCTTGTTCGCCAAGCCCGTGTTCTGAGCGAGAACATCGTGGCAGACCTTGATGAGCTTCTTCCTCACATTGAGAAGGCTACTTCTGGGACCGAGATTCAAGGCGTTGCGCTTGCCAAGTTCTCACCAGGTGCTTCCGAGCAGAATAAGCTGCTCCGCGTTCTAACCGCACTGGATCACTTGTTCGACAATAAAAAGAAGAACGATAAGGCAGACGATGAGGCGGAAACGAACGTCAACGAAAAGCAGGATCTCGTCACGTCCCTCTACCACAACTCAACTTTTTCTATGATGTGGGAGAAGCTGAGTGGCTGTCTCAGCGCGATCCGCGAGAGAGAGAGCATGGTCAATGTGGCCACGATCCTGTTGCCTCTGATCGAGTCCCTTATGGTTGTCTGCAAGAACACCGCTATGAACGATGATCCACAAGCCGTCAATCAAACAAGCAAAGAGATGCTGCTGTCAAGCCCACCGCCAGAGAACCGCATGGCAGGTCTCTTTTTCACCTTCACCGAGGAACATCGGCGAATCCTGAATGAGCTGGTCCGCAACAGCCCCAAGCTCATGTCCGGAACCTTTGCACTTCTCGTCAAGAACCCTAAGGTGCTCGAGTTCGACAACAAGCGGAACTACTTCAACCGCAGCGTGCATAGCCGTTCTAGCAACAACCAACGACCGTCGTTCCCGGCTTTACAACTCGCAGTTCGACGCGAGCATGTCTTCCACGACTCCTTCAAGCACCTTTACTACAAGACTGGCGACGAGATGAAGTATGGCAAGCTGAACATTCGCTTTCACAATGAGGAGGGCGTGGATGCTGGAGGCGTGACGCGCGAGTGGTTCCAGGTTCTGTCGAGACAGATGTTCGATGCCAACTACGCCCTGTTCATCCCAGTCTCCTCTGACCGTACGACTTTCCACCCCAATAAGCTGAGCGGCATCAACGACGAGCACCTCATGTTCTTCAAGTTCATTGGACGTATCATCGGCAAGGCCCTGTACGAGGGCCGTGTGCTTGACTGCTACTTCAGCCGGGCCGTCTACAAGCGCATCCTCGGCAAGTCTGTCTCCGTCAAGGACATGGAATCCTTCGACCCGGACTACTACAAGTCTCTTGTCTGGATGCTCGACAACGACATCACGGACATCATCACTGAAACCTTTTCAGTTGAGGACGACGAGTTCGGCGTCACCCGGACTGTCGATCTGTGTCCCAACGGCCGCGACATTGCCGTCACCGAGAGAACAAGCACGACTACGTGCGCTTGGTTGTGGAACACAAGCTTTTGTCGTCTGTTAAGGAGCAGATGGAACATTTCTTGAAGGGATTCCATGATATCATCCCTGCAGATCTCATCTCCATCTTCAATGAGCAGGAGCTCGAGCTTCTGATCTCAGGCTTGCCCGACATCGACGTTGACGACTGGAAGAGCAACACAGAATACCACAACTACACTCCGTCATCACCACAGATCCAGTGGTTTTGGCGAGCGGTCCGCTCGTTTGACAAGGAAGAGCGAGCCAAGCTCTTACAGTTCGTCACGGGAACCAGTAAGGTGCCGCTGAACGGATTCAAAGAGCTCGAGGGTATGAACGGCGTCAACCGCTTCAACATTCATCGAGACTATGGCAACAAGGAGCGCCTTCCCAGTTCGCACACATGCTTCAACCAACTTGACCTCCCCGAGTACGAGAGTTATGAGATGCTTCGGCAGCAGCTCATGAAGGCCATTACAGCGGGAAGCGACTACTTCGGCTTTGCATAAGATGGGAGCGCGCACACATAGATACATGGCTTTGCAGTTTGTCAGCATTTGCATTACGGAGGGCAGGCGACACGGGACACGACAATTGGGTGGATGGATGACTTGTGATGTTCGAGTGGAAGTGCATCTTTATCAGATGCCGGACCACGTATACATATGGCAGTCTTTGCGGCTGCGGTTCAGACCGGAGAGGCCTAGGTCTGAACTCGTTTGTAGCTTCTTTTTTCCCTTTCCCTTTTGTTTTCGGGTGTTTGGGCAGTTCAACACGAGATGACACTGGTTCGGTTCTTGGCGGAGTGCAGGCCGCTTAGAGCCACAACCTGTTGTTTATCCTGCAAGTAGCCCAGTATGTAGAGTGCCTAACAAGAAGCCTGTTAGACGGCATGCCAATAACAGCGGATCAGTGAACAAGACAATTATCTTTTGAAAAAATATTAGAACTAAGGTAGTTCACACCGTCTCATCCACAGGCCATGGTTATTGGGTTGGCCCAGGGGTCGCTCAATTCCTGTCAATAAACCGG
>Ga0314768_1000021_pt1 | contig 11523 bp, 2 predicted proteins | sample G5R1MT_69_FD_207775 | JGI IMG/M metagenome (GOLD analysis project Ga0314768, IMG submission 207775) | Metatranscriptome of switchgrass phyllosphere microbial communities from Michigan, USA - G5R2_NF_18SEP2017_LR1 (Metagenome... | ecosystem: Host-associated > Plants > Phyllosphere >...
ATACAATATACCCCACTTCAGTCTGCAATCTGCAGCTTACTTTTAATGGCAGCATAACACAGCACAGCACAGCAGGACAGAATGGCAGGAAGCTGCAGCGAAGCGAGCGGGTCGACGAGCACGGCAGCGACAGCGACAGCACTGCAGCACCGGGCAGGGAGCGCTGCCTCTGCGGCTTCGAGGGACGAGGTCTTTGCAGCCCGTCTGAGCGACCAGAGTGGAGACCTCAATGTAAAGCTCCGAGCAGCCCAGGATATCCGCGACGAAGTCTCCCGCGAAGGCTACGCGGCCAACAGCGACTACCTCCGATTCGTCCAGCTCCTCCTTCCCGTGATTCTCGCCCAGTTGAACGATGGGATCCCTACCTCGCAGTGGACCTGCCCTACCGAAGTACGGCAGCGTCTCCAGACTGAAGGCCCGGCCAAGCATCAGCACGGCGTAGAGGCACTCCAGAGCGGGTACAGGCATCTCCTCCTAGAAGCCCTGCATCGTTTACCCCAGCATGAACCCTTGAAAGCCCATGCTTCAGACCTTATGGCACTCATGCTGAAGATCATGGAGAACGACAACGAGGAGCACGCCATTATGGCACTCAAGATCATCATCGAGCTACACAGAAACTATAAAGATACTATCGGGTCCACCACCTCGGCCTTTCTCGACCTGGTCAAGGCAGTCTATGAAAACATGCAGGAAGTCATTGCGACCACATTCGGCGACGAGAATGGCGGGGGAGCGAGCAGTCCTGATGGAGGCGAGGACCAGTCACAATCACAGTCTGCGAGCAACACGGCCGCTGCTCCGTCTGCCATAGACGCAGGAACTCCAGGCTCGACTTCGGCCCAAACGCCAGGCCCGCAAGCCCAAACGACGCCTGGTGCTGGCCCACTCAGCGCAAGAACCTTCAACTCGCAGCAGGCTCAAGAGCAGCCTATACGCAAGATCCCGCTCGGCATGAAGAGCTTAAAGCTGCTCGCAGAGTGCCCGATAGCAGTCGTATTCCTCTTTCAGTCGTACCGGGACATTGTACCCAACGAGCTCAGAGTGTTTGTTCCGCTCGTCTTTGGGTTCCTGGACATGCAAGCAGCACCGCAAGCGAAAGCGCATGCACTAGCAGCAGAGCGGGGAGAGACCTTCATTGGTATCATTCCAGTCCTCAATGCCAAGAGGCCGCAGTTTACAGATCTCATCGTTGCCCAAGTCAAGACAATGTCCTTCGTTGCATATTTCCTGCGCATGTCTGCAGCCGCTCTCCAGCAGTATCGCACCAACATCCCTCAATTGGTCGTCCGTCTTCTGAAGGACTGCCCGGCCGAAGGCGCTTCTCATCGCAAAGAGCTGCTCATCGCCGCGCGGCATATCCTTCAAACGGATTTCCGGAACGCCTTTGTCCCGCACATCGATACTCTTGTCGATGACAGGGTCCTCATCGGCCTTGGCATTACCTCGCACGAGCAGCTCCGCCCACTGGCATACAGCATGATTGCTGATCTAGTGCATCACGTCCGGGAAGAGCTCAACATCAAGACTCTTTCGCATGTCGTGCATATCTATTCTTGTAATCTGCACGACCCGACTCTCGCTCCTAGCATACAGACAATGTGCTCAAAGCTGCTCTTGAACCTCACAGAGAATGTCGTCAAGACGGAAGATACGGAAGCTGCTGCTGTACTCAACAGAAGTATGGAAGCTTTCGTCAGTAAAGTGGAAGCAGTGGCGGATTGCAGAGACGACTGGAAGCGTTGGTGTCGGCCCGCAGGAATGACAGCAAAGAAGATGAGGCAGGTCGAACGGAAGAAACAAAAGGCAGAGAAAGCAAAGGAGGCCAAAAAGGAAGAAGCTGAAAAAGTAGCTGGTGCTCAGGGAAAGCAGAGGGAGCAGGACAAGCAAAAGAAAGAGGAAGCTGCAGCTGACGCTGCTGATACATCGGGGGATATCGAGATGGAAGCTGGCGGACGCTCTGACGCTGCAGCAGATGATGATGAGGAGGAAGACACGGAAGATCCGATTGACGAAGTAGATGTGGAGCGGAGCAAGCCGATAGCACAATCTACAGCTATGGTTGATACCTCAACGGACCTGCTGCGAGACACTCGCTTCCTCCTGCGCAACTTGATCTTCGCTATCAAGACAACCATCCACGGCTTGAAGCACGTTCGAGCTCCCTTACCGAACTCGGAAACAGTCGGTCGGCTATTCGTGGCCATCACAAAGTGCATGATTGCCTTTGATCTCCGATCAGATGGAGGGAAAGAGCACCGTGAAGTGATGGAGAGCTTCTCCTCTATCCTCCTCACCATTGATCCGTTGGTGTTCCTCGAGGTCCTCGAGACAAATATGCCCTTCTTTCTCCAGGAACTCTTGAAGAATCAAGAACTCTTAGCTGTCCCACAAACTCTGTTGGCGGACCAGAATATCTCACAGATCTTCGTAGGAATAGCATTCCGATTCCTGGTTTCCAAGCTCGACGATCTGGGACACGGAGATGCGGAATTCGATTCTATCATTCTGAGACTGTACAAGATGTCCTTCATGGCAGTCACGATCTTTCCAGAGACGAATGAGCCGGTCCTACAGCCCCACCTGTCGCACATCATCATGCACTCTCTGAAGTTGGCAAGCAAGGCTCCTGAGCCGGGATGCTACTACCTGTTACTTCGGGTACTATTCCGAAGTATAGGTGGTGGACGCTTCGAGCTCCTGTACAAGGAGGTCATCCCGCTCTTAGAAGTCCTACTCACCAACCTCAACAACCTTCTTCTCACCGCTACAGACCGAAGCAAGCGGGATCTTTTCGTAGAGCTGTGCTTGACCGTGCCTGTGCGGTTGAGTGTATTGCTACCTTTCCTTAGTCACCTCATGAAGCCACTGGTACTATCCTTACAAGCTGGTCCCGACCTTGTCAGCCAAGGTCTGCGGACACTCGAGCTCTGCGTGGACAATCTTACTCCAGAGTTCCTTAATCCTCTGCTGGCGCCAATCCAACAAGAGATGAATACCGCTCTCTGGCGCCTATTGCGACCGCTGCCGTTCAATCACCATCATGCTCACACGACGGTCCGAATATTGGGCAAGATCGGTGGCCGGAATCGAAAGAATCTAGGTCCGCCTGCCATGAATTGGAAGAGCGTGACGGATGAAGCTACCGCACCGCTTAGCTTCGATGGAAAGAAGAAGGACATCCCAATTGCCAACATCGTTGATCTGGGTTTAAGGATGATCAAGCGAGGGGACCTGCACTACCGCAGAAACGCCTATGCTGTTCTCAAGCATGCCTCCGTGGTATTCGTGAAGGAAACGCTGGCTACAGGAGAGCAATAGTCGACCTTTGCAGATATCATGCGGGGTCTCTTCGAAGCTTGCAGGATCGAGGAATTCCAAGAGGACGCTACGCGGTACTTGCGGAACCTGGCCTTGTTCATCTTCTCTACCGAGATAGCGAGACAGCTACCTGAAGATGCGGTCAATAAGCTTTCTCTGCCGCTGTCTTCGGCTTTCCTCGATGGAATGGTGGAGAGCTTAGCTTGCGTACAGCACTCGGACGTAAATAGGCTATCGGATCAAATTGTCGATATATTGCAGGATCTCGTGCAGCATTGCAAGGAGAAGCCGCCTACGAGAGACGACCTTCCAGCGACTCTCCTTCACCAATTCGCAATGCGGCTAGGCTCGCTATGCTACGATCATTCGTGGCAGCGGAAGAGCGGTGGAGCTCTCGGTATCAAGCTTCTCGTGAAAAGGCTCGAGCTGGGCCATTTTTGGCTTGTACAGCACGAAGGCGAGTTCCTCCGAGCTCTTGTCTTTATGCTCAAGGATATGCCTACCGACGCTCCCGGTAACGTGCAGGACGTCATCGACACCGCGCTTCATACCATTCGACTGTGTCACAGTCCGGAACACGCTGCAGAGACTCAGGAGGAGCGAGAAAAGGCTCAAAAATACGCTATTGGCTTCTTGATTGTGGAGTTGGCGAGTCAAGTTGAGCTCGTCCGCACGACAGCTCAAGCTGCACTCAAGCTCATGGCGGAATTGACGGGCTCGACGATGGAAGCCATGATTGGCCCGGTGAAAGGGCGCTTGCTCAGTCCCATCTTCACGAAGCCGCTGCGAGCGCTGGCTTTCCCCATGCAGATTGGGCATATGGACGCCATTGCCTTCTGTATGACAGTTGATCCTCCGCTTCTCAAGCTGGATACGGATAAAGACACGCCCGAAGGAGCACCTCCGAGAGACATTGAGAACCCACTTGAGCGCCTGCTCACTGAAGCTCTCGGGATAGCAGATGCAGACGATGCAGCCCTCATCGGTCCGAAGCCAAGTCATCATGCTAGCTCGACCCAGCTCACAAAGCTTCGAGTCGTCTGCGTCCGCCTTCTCTCGGCAGCTATGTCTTCCTCAGATTTCCTCGTCGCCAGACATACAAATATGCGAAACAAGATCCTCCAGGTCTATTTCAAGCTGCTGTATGCAAAAAGTAGCGAAGTTGTAGAAGCAGCATACGAGTGCCTCAAGGTGCCTGTACAGCAAGGCAAGCTTCCGAAAGACCTGCTGCAAACTGGTCTTCGGCCTGTACTGGTCAACTTGGGCGACCACAAACGGCTCACAGTCGATAGCCTGCAAGGACTAGCCAGGCTCCTTGAGCTGCTTCCAAACTATTTCAAGGTCGAGATTGGGCAGAAACTGCTCGACCACTTCCGAGCATTGGCAGATCCAAATATTCTACCCATGGCAGCCCTCACACCCCAGTCCGAAAACGGAACAATGAACGTGATGGCATCGATCATCAATGTCTTCCACCTTCTTCCGTACCCTGGCGCCGGTGGCTTCTTACAGGATGTCTGCACAGCAGTCGTCGAAGTCGAGCGCCGGCTGAAGAAGGCTACTACCAGCCCGTTCACCAAGCCTTTGGCCAAGTTCGTCAGTCGTTATGCGTCAGATGCTGCGACGCTCTTCTCCTCGCAGTTGCGGGAAGAGGCGTGGTCGACGACGCTTAAAGCGCTCATCCTCTCCGAGGACGGCAAGGCTTTCCGCGATCACATCGCAGAAAACGCTACGGCCTTCTTTGCTCCTTCTTTCGCGGAGGATTCCGTCGGCACACCGGCGGCTTTACACAGTGTCAAAGCCATCCGAGCGCTAATCACGATCCGACCAAGCTGGGTAGTCGAGAATGACGATGTCATCAATCGACTGGTCAGCCGCTGGACTTCGGCGACACGGAGACAGCGTCTCTCGGCAGAGGGAGAGGTTCACCTCGCACAAGTCAAGGAAGATGCGGTCTTTGTACCGATCTTTATATCGTACCTTGAGCAGACGGAGAGTGCCCTCGGTCTCGACTTGCTCTTCCGCATGACGGACGCATTCATCTATCGCTCTCCCTCCGACCCAAGCGCCCTTGCCCGCTTCCTCTTCAAGCACGTCGCGCAAAGCAAGGATATCGCATTTCGCCAAACCATCCTCCGTCGCTTCATCGATTTCTTTGCCAATGACGGTATCCTGCCCTCTCACAAGACGATGGCATTGCGCTACATCGTCAACCCACTACTTCTTGTCGCATTCTCCCGAGGGGAAGTGGACAGCGCTATCTCGGATCCCGATTACATGAATCTCGTTCATGGGAGAATTTGGCAGCCTTGGCTACACAACGATAACGAGGCCGGCGTTTCGGAAGATGCGCTTCGTATCGAAGGCCTGTACATGGCTACCTTAATAGTCAAGCACCGCTGGCAGGTCTTGACGGATTGCCGAAAGGATATCATCAAACTTGGATGGTCGTACATGAAGACGCCTGATCCTACGACCAAGACAGCAGCCCACTGCTTGATAGCGCAGTTCCTCGCTGTCTACGACTCCAAACCAAAGATCCTGATGCCAATATATACTACACTGCTGCGATCTCATCAGGTCGAAGCACGGAACCTTGTCAAGGAAGCGCTCAACGTGCTTGTTCCGCAATTGCCTGTACGCTGCCCCTCGATGGACAGCGGCCTGCACCCCTGGATCCGGGCTACCCGCCATATCATGACTGAAGATGGGCATTCGAGCATGTCACAGCTCACTCACATCTTCCAGGTCATTATCCGCTTCCCTGATGTCTTCTACGAGAGACGCGATCTGTTCGTCCCGAGCATGGTAACATCGCTACCGAAACTCTGCTTGCTCAGCACAGCAACGCCAGAGAGCCGATCTCTGTGTATAGATCTCATCGAACTTATGGTGAACTGGGACAAGCAGCGAATCAAGGCGGCAAAGGAGGAAGAAGCAGGAAAGATGGACATTGACGGAGCTGCTGGCGATGAAGATGCCGGTAGTCGTCCCAACCCGTCCCCAAAGCGGATGTCCTCCATTGCACCATCTACAACAAGCCAGTCGTCAGGCTTTCATGCCTTCACTGTGCCTTCCCCTATGCGAGAGAGCATTCTCAATGGAGCGCTTATTCGCTTCATTGCAAGCACACCAGAACCTGTAGCCAGAGGCGGCATCGTCAAGCGCTCTCTGGACCTGCTGAAGTATCTCTTCACCGTTTGGCCAGATGTCAACGTCAAATTCGCATTCCTGCAGCGCGTGTTGGCAGAGACAGACACGCAGGATCAGCACCTGGTCATGATCTGCAATACAGTAGATGTACTAAGCACAGTCATCTCCGTCAAGAACGATGACTGGATCAAGGAGAACGTAGCTGCCTTGCACCGAGTCGCAGAGCGAGGCATGTCGCAGCAAGATGCGAGATTGCACGTTGCGTACAAACCGGTACTTCAGCGCATATTGTCGATATTGCCCTCAGCGGCAGATCGGGACCTTCCGGGCAACGAGGCACTCAAAGCTCTGGAAGAATGGGCCAACAATTCCATCAATGACGGCCTTCGAGCCATGACGAATCTGCACAGCACGATAGTATTTATGGAGGCGTGGGCAGCTGCGAGCCCGAATGCCGTAGATACTTTCATGGCTCCCCTCGTACGGGTGATTACGACACTGGCCAAGGAGCATCTCAATACTGCAGGAGCACCGAGTCACGCACACGAAGTACACCTTCGCCTATTGCGAAGCTGCTTGGAGCTGTGCAAGAATCGCATGGCGCACACAGGAGATGGACGCCGATGGGTTCTCAGCGCTCTGTGTACGCTGGTCGAGAAGTCGCCAAATGTCGACTTCTGTCGCTTCATCCTGGATCTAGCAGCACATTGGGTGCTTGTCGACCACAAAGAAGCATTCCCTACCAACAAGGAGAAGGCTACTCTGCTTGGCAAAATGATGGTCTTCGAGAACAGGCCGGAGGAAACATTACTCAGAGAGTTCCTGCAAGTCATACTCAAGGTTTATTCAGACCCTCAACTAGCTCGGTCAGAGTATACCGTCAGGCTGGAACAGCCGTTCCTGCTTGGCTGTCGCAACCGCGATCCCGGTTTGCGATGCAAATTCATGGAAGTCTTTGACCAAGCCATTGTGCATACGCTGCATGGTCGCCTGAATTACATATTTGGCATTCAAAATTGGGAATCATTGGCAGATACGAATTGGATGCACCAGGCTTTGGATCTCCTGCTAGGCGCCATCGAGAAGGATACGCCTCTGCTATCTGAGTCGGCAGCGGAGCCCGTCTCTCAAGCTGGTGAGACATTCAAGCTGGAACTCCAGAAGTTCACAGCTGGCGGTTTCATCGATGCTGCGAGAAAGCTGCTGTACTCCGATCCCGATACTACGCACTCGGCCTGGGTAGCCATCTTCAAGGAAGCTTGGACCTGTCTACCGCGCAATTCGCAAATCGAGACCACCAGGTACCTCATTGGCCTGCTCACTAAGGAGTACCACTTGCAAAATGTCGACAGGCGACCGAACGTTATTCAGACTCTCCTTGCTGGCGCACTCGCGTGTTCACCTAATCTCGCTCTTCCACCTCACCTGGTCCGCTATCTTGGCAAGACATACAACGTGCATCATACCGCCATCGAGCTGTTGCAGAATGTAGTGGAGGAGCATCGCGATGAGGATGCCATCCGCGAGTCTGGACTCGATGCCTTAGCGGAGACCTACGCCGAGTTAGCTGAAGAAGACCCATTGTACGGTCTCTGGCGCAGGCGGGCATTCTTCAGCGAGACAAACATTTCGCTGTCGTTCGAGCAAGCGGGTCTCTGGAATCAAGCTCAGCAGATGTACGAAGCAGCTCAGCTCAAGGCTCGCAGTGGCACACTGCCTTTTACCGAGTCCGAGTATACACTTTGGGAGGACCACTGGATAGCATGTGCAGAGAAATTGCAGCAATGGGATATCTTGACGGACTTGGCCAAGACAGAGGGTAACAACGATCTGCTATTGGAGTGTGCGTGGAGATTGCAGGATTGGGCAAATGACAAAGTCCAGATACAAGACGCCATTCAAAACATGCTGCCCGTGCCTACACCTCGCAAGCGAGTATTCGAAGCTCTCATGCTCCTTGTCCGCTCGCAGACTGGAGAACAGGTCAATCCAGCGGACTTCCAGCGTGTTTGCGACGAAGGCATACAATTCAGCTTGCGGAAATGGTATCACCTGCCAGAAATCGTCGGCGATTCTCACATTCCCTTACTGCACATCTTCCAGCAGTGGGTGGAACTGCAAGAAGCTGCAAAGCAGATCTTTGTCAGCCTGGCCAGCACCGATGCGAGCAACCTGGACCAGCGTTCGCAAGAGATGAAGGCGACGCTGCAAACTTGGCGAGATCGGCTTCCGAACCTGTGGGACAACGTCAACATCTGGTCAGACCTCGTTGCTTGGAGGCAGCACATATTTGGCGCTATCAACCGTGCTTACATGCCGCTCATACCGGCTGCCGGACCGAACGCAGCTGCTGCCAGTGCCAACTCGCACGCATACAGAGGATTCCATGAGACGGCCTGGATTATCAACCGATTCGCGCACGTTGCCCGCAAGCATCACCTTACCGAGGTCTGCATCAGCTCTCTCACCAAGATCTATACTCTTCCCAATATCGAGATTCAGGAAGCTTTCCTCAAATTACGGGAGCAGGCAAAGAGTCATTACCAGAACCCAATGGAGCTGTCGAGCGGTCTCGAGGTGATCAATAACACCAATCTCGGGTACTTCAACCCACAGCAAAAGAGCGAGTTCTTTACCCTGAAAGGAATGTTCCTCGCACGATTGGGCATGAACGAAGAAGCCCACACCGTCTTTACGCAAGCTGTTACTCTGGACATGACCTTCCCCAAGGTTTGGGCAGAATACGGTCGATATCACGACAGGCTCTTCAAGGCAGATCCAAATGACCTTCAACGAGCAACTCATGCCGTTGCGTGCTACCTGCAAGCAGCCGGCCTGTACAAGAGCGGCAAAGTCCGCAAACTGCTCGTTCGTATCCTCTGGCTGCTCAGCCTAGATGACGCTACCGGGACAGTCTCCAAGGCGTTCGATGCGTACACTGGGGAATTACCGGTATGGTACTGGATCACATTCGCCCCTCAGCTCATCGGAGCATTGGCAAACCGCGAAGCAAGATATGCGAGAATCATCCTTATGCAGGTTGCCAAGAAGTACCCTCAGGGCTTGTTCTTCCACCTCCGCGTCGCAAGGGCCGAATATGCCATTGCGCAAAAGCAGCAAAAGGATGCAGAAGCTCGAGCCGCTGCTGCGGCTGCGAAAAGCGCTGCAGCGAACGGAACGGCACCTCAGGCTTCGCAGGTATCTGCAGATGGTACTGAGCCACCACCTGCCAGCAACGGTTCTGCAGAGCAGAATGGCCAGAGCCAGGACAGCGATCAAAAGAGCCAACAACCACTACAGCCTGCAAAGGAGCGGACAGCGCTGGAATACGTCGAGGACATTGCATCATCGCTCAAGACAGCTTTCCCGCTGCTTGCACTATCGGTCGAGCTTGTCTGCGATCAGATCTCGACTCGCTTCAAGGCTGTACCAGACGAGGACATCTTCCGGCTGATCACTGCTCTCTTGCAAGACGGCATGCAGCAATACATCAACAGATCTACTGTGCCCAACGATGAAGGTCTGCTGCCAAAATCCACGCAATCTAACATCGGTCGATTCGCTGGAAACCTGCCTTCTCACCTCAAAGACGCTTTCCATCAAGACTTCATTACGACCTCGCCTAATTTACGTCAATACGTCCAACGTCTGCAAGTCTGGCGCAATCGATACGAACAGATTCTTGACCGAAAGCCGAAGCGCCATCCTCTCGAGAACCTGAGTCACTGGCTCGTCGAGTACAAGTACCAGACTTTTGACGAGATTGAAGTGCCTGGACAATATCTGAAGTCCGAGGATAACAATCGTTCTTTCGTCAAGATTAGCTATTTTGCACCGAAAGTAGAGGTTGGAAGGTTTGGCGGCGCCTTCACTCGTCGCTTGACGATGGTGGGACACGATGGCAGCAACCATACCTTTGCTGTTCAGCACCCATTGCCTCGTGGTTCTCGAAGAGAGGAGAAGATGAACCAGTTCTTCCGCATGCTCAATGGCCCACTCCACAACCGTGTCGAATCCCGGAAGCGCAATCTACAATTCCAGCTGCCAGCTATCGTTCATGTTGGCCAATTGTGCCGTCTCGTCGAGTCCGATAGCTCAGTCACCACTTTGCAAGACATCTACGAGCGGTATTGTGAAGACGTCGGAATGGACAAGGATGATCCGATCATGGCTTACGTGGAGAAGCTACGGGACATCATGGCTACCCTTCCGAAAACACAACCGAATAATAGCGATCTTTTACCTATGGCGGCCAAGCTTGACGTTTACATCGAAATTGCAACCAAGATGTTCCCAGACACTATTCTCCGCGATTATTTCATCCGGTCTACTAGCTCCGCAAGCGACCTGTGGCATACCCGCAAGCAAGTCACTCTCGATCTGGCCGCCTTCTTTTTCCAGACCTACATTCTCTGTATCGGCAGACGTCTCCCTAACAAGCTCCTCTTCTCCCGAGCCGGAGGCCAGTTCCACACCACCGAGCTCGTCCCTGACCAGGCAAACAAGAAGCCTGAATTTACAAACGGCGAAGCCGTGCCATTCCGCCTTACTCCCAACATACAAACCTTTGTCACTCCTATCGGTATCGAAGGACTGCTCGTTACGAGCGTTGCTACCATCGCGCGTGCTCTCACCGAGAGCGAGTACGACCTCGAGCATAAGCTCGCAATTTTCGTTTCGGACGAAATGCAATTCTGGTATTCGAGCAGAAAGATGGCTCGTCCAACGGACCAGCAATTACGCGACATGACCTTGTCACAAGTGAGCGAGGTCGTTCGCCGTGCTACTCTTCTATCATGTAAGATGGAACGAGAAAAGCTGCCTATCGGTGGCACAGTCGTTAATCAGAGCGTCCTGGACCTCGTCCTGTACGCTACAAATCCTCTTCGTCTCGCAAGTCTGGACGTTTCAGCAATGCCTTGGCTGTAGAATAGTCCTGATCAGATGCAGTCATTGGTCGTCAGTACGGCAGTCGTGATGTTGTTCTCCTAATCTCTTTCAGCAGAAGTTGTGTAACAGGTACTGTTTACCAGTGCTTCCAAGTCCTAG
>Ga0314768_1000025_pt1 | contig 11186 bp, 8 predicted proteins | sample G5R1MT_69_FD_207775 | JGI IMG/M metagenome (GOLD analysis project Ga0314768, IMG submission 207775) | Metatranscriptome of switchgrass phyllosphere microbial communities from Michigan, USA - G5R2_NF_18SEP2017_LR1 (Metagenome... | ecosystem: Host-associated > Plants > Phyllosphere >...
ATATAGTTTTTTTCATTAAATTTTTTCTTTTGTTTGTCTACTATCTATTGAAAGAGCATTTTTACCTAATTCGAAAGCAAAACCTAAAGTTAATACTAAAAAGAATAATAACATTATAATTAATCCAAAAAGACCATTATTATATGCACTAACTACATAAGGATATACCAATAGAATTTCTAAATCAAATAATAAAAATAATAAAGCGAATATGAAAAAAGATATACTAAATTCAGAACGATTTTGACCCAGGAAGGAATGGAACCCGCACTCAAAAACGGAGTCCTTTTCTTCATAAGGATTATGTGGAGCTAATATTATATTTAATGCTAAAAGTATTATAGCTAATATAGGTACAAATAAAAAAAATATTGTTTGACTTGACATTTAAGCTTTAAACAAAGAAAGACTTAATATACTTGCTATATTGAATCATTCGGATGGTACATAAATAAATAGTACTAATAATAAAGTTAATATTGATATACTACTACTTAAAGAACTGCTAATAGTTATGTTATTAGGAGTAAATTTAATTTCTTGCATATTATTGTTTTTAACCGATGCTCCTACACCCGCTATTGGTGTATTAGCTATAGAAGGAGAAAATATAGATATAAAATATCCTTTTAAACTTATGTATGAACCTTTTATTAAAATGGCTGGATTAACTTTATAATCATGACCAAAAAAGAATATTTGTTTAATTAAACTTAAATAGTAAGCAGCACCTATAACACTAGTAAGTATAGCTACAAGGGCCATAAAAACGTAACCGCTATCTAAAGCTGCACTTAATATCATCTGTTTAGCAAAAAAACCTATAAGAGGTGGTATTCCTACAAATGAAAACAATGTCACTGCAAAACTAATAGCTATAAAGGGATTAATATAAAAATATCCTTTTATTTGGTTAACTAATTGTATAGGTGAGTTGTTCTCGTCAATCATTTTATTTTCTCTATCTGTTTCCGAGCCGTATGCAAAAGGAGCCGCATACCCTTCTTTTTCTTTTACATATAAATAAAAAGTAAACCCTATAGTTATTAATATAATAAAAGCATTTAAATTAGATAAACTATACTGTATAATATAAAATATATATGATTGTACAGATTCTGTACTATTTATTGATAATGCTAATAAAATAAACCCTACATGGCTAATTGTACTATATGCTAATAATCTTTTAATACGGAATTGTGTTAACCCTAACACAGAACCAATAATAAGAGATAATAAACTACTTTAAAGGAAAACATGTGTTCATGAGTAATGTAAATAAGTATATTGTGTATAATATACAAGCTCTAAAAAGAATACAAATATAGATATTTTTGCAACTATCGCAACAAAAGTTGTAACTATTGTAGGTATACCGTCATACACATCAGGAGATCAAAAATGGAAAGGAGCAGCACTTATTTTAAAAAGAAAACCTACAGCTATTATAATTAAAGCAATGTGAAAGTAATATGGTTGATATAAGTAAAGTGTACTTACAGTATTTAAACTTAAAGATACATAATTGTTACCTTGAATTTCACTAATACTAGTTATTATATATAAATTATCTAAATTTGTTGTTCCGGAATTTGCATATAAAAAGGCTGATCCTAACAATATAAAACAAGAAGAAAGACCACCTAGAAGGAAATAAGTTAAAGCACTTGCTGTACTTGATTCTGAATCTCTGTATAGTGAACATAATATATATAGACCATAACTTTGTAGCTCTATAGAAAGAAATATTGATATAAGATCACCAGTACTCATTAAAAAAACAGATCCACATAAAGCAAAAACTATAACTAACGCGTACTCTATAATAGCAAATTGCCCTCCTGTTTTATTAGAGATAGTATTTTTATTATAATGAAACTTAGTAAATAATAAATTATAAACTGAAGATGAAGCAGCTATTATAACTTGACGAGGGTAAAAAGCAGTTAATATTAGTATTATTCCACTTATTAATAAAATAAATATATTAAATGACTGTGTAAAAAGAGTTATATTAAATAAACCTCCATACAAGCTAACACCTTTAGATAAAGGAGTAAAGAATAAATTATTATAAGATAAAAAAGATGATGAAATTAAACCTGTTATAACTACTCTAGAAAATAGTATGGATTTTTCTCGCATCAATGTTACGGCGTTTGAAACTAAAAGATTTATTAATAACGATGTTAGCATTTTTTTTTTTCAGTTAATTTTTTGTTTGCGTGTATACTATATAACTTTTAGGATAATAAAGAGTAAAGTAAAAAAAGATTATATAATTATTTACCTGCTTTACTTACTTTTTCTAAGTGTAATTCTACTAAACTATTTTCTATTAAGCTCACAACTGGAACTATAACTAAGAAATGTGAAAAGTATAATAAAGTACTAATTTGCCCAAATTCTATAAATGGTGATTCAACATGTTTAGCTCCTAATTTCATTAAAATTAAGAAATTAGCTATAAATATGTAGAAGAATATTTTACTTAGAGGTCTGAATTGTAAACCTCTACTTCTACCTAAATCAGTGAATGGTAACACTAATATTATTAATATCGCAGAAAACATAGCAATTACACCCAATAATTTATTAGGTATAGATCTTAATATTGCGTAAAATGGTAAAAGATATCACTCAGGAACAATAGCTGGAGGAGTTTGCATTGGATTAGCCATAACGTAATTTTCTGAATCTCCTAATATATTAGGTGCAAAGAAAACAAAAATAGATAAAACTACTATAAATAAGAAAATTGTTATTAAATCTTTAAATATGAAATAAGGAGCAAAAGGTATTCTATCGTAATTACCTGAAACACCTAAAGGGTTTCCTGAACCAGCACTATCGTGTAATGCAATTAAGTGCATTAACACTAAAGCGGCTAAGACAAACGGTAATACAAAATGTAATGCAAAAAATCTGTTTAATGTTGCATTATTCACAGAAAAACCCCCTCAAAGGAACTCAACAATATCTTGCCCTACTCAAGGTATGGCACTCATAAGATTTGTAATAACAGTAGCACCTCATAGACTCATCTGTCCGTATGGTAAAACATAACCCAGAAACGCGATGGCCATCATAAGTATTAAAATTATTGTACCAATAGTTCACACTAATGTTCTAGGAGCTTTATACGATCCGTAGTATAATCCTCTACCTACATGTAGATAAACAAGGAAAAAAAAAGCTGAAGCTGTGTTAGAGTGTAAGTAACGTATTAATCATCCGTTGTTTACGTCTCTCATAATATGTTCTACACTATTAAATGCTTCTAATACTGATGGATTGTAATGCATCGCTAAAGTAACACCAGTTACAATTTGAATTACTAAACAAAATCCTAATAATGAACCAAAATTTCATAAGTAACTAATATTTGATGGTTGAGGTGAATCAACTAAATAACTATTAATTAAACTTAACAGGGGATGACTTTTTCAAATTCTCATAGTAATTTTCTATTTTTTTTTTTGCGTTTTATTATTTAAAATGCTTATACATTATATATTACTAATACTAGTACTAATATTTATTAGCCTTAATGTGAAGGCCGGCTAATAAATATTTTTTTTAATACAGCAAACCGAATTTGAATCGGTATATTTTGTTTGAAATACAAATAAACGGTTTACCAGTTAACCTATAGCTGTTTGGGTTACACCTCTTTAAATATTTTCAGTATTTTTTTGATTTAAATTAGTTCTAATTCCAGAGCTCATCCATCTGGTCTTAGAATAAATAAAAAAAAATAAGAAGAAATGAAAAGATTACCGTATTTTTTTTTTAGTTCAGATCTTCTAAATACAGTCCTGTATCTAACTGTACATAGACTCAGCCCTAATATAAAAACACTTTTTCCATCATTAAATCCGTTTACTTAAAGATCAAATATTACAACCCTCTCTCCAGCACTATTTACATCAAGGTTGATAGAGTTTCGGAATCAACATTTGCTTCAGATAATCTACCATAGGCTTCGGTTAGAGCTTCTCATGCCTGATCAACCGAACTTCTTTTTTCATCAGCAGTTTGATTGTTTTGATAAGCTTCTTCTATTGATTTCTTAATTAATTCGAAAGCATTAACATCTTCAGTAGTGCTTGTGTCCGGCATAGCTTTATGTAAAACACCCTCAAGACCCTCAGTGTATCTATCATCGTTTGCCCTTTCGATATCACGGAGATACTCACTGTTCTCAGGTGTATCACCAGATTGAACTGCGTCAACCACATCATTATCCGCTTTTCTGAAATCCCCCTCAACTTTATTTAACTCCTCCTCTATAGCTGGAGAATCATTAATTTCTAATATCTCCTCAGTAATCTTATCATTAAGATTTTTATTATCCTTTTCTAGATCAAATAACCCCTTATAAGCTTTTTGAAGATGAACCCTAGCAGAATCTACATCCGCAGTCAAGTTTGTAATCTGCTCTTGATTTACTTCCTTTAGAAAAACCAATTTATTAAAAGTTTCTGTTTTAGATACATTTGGATTAGAAGGGGCTGGACTATAAGAAGCTGGATTAGGCATGTTCTGAGAATAATTATCTGAAGGAGAGTAAGACACAGCTGTAGTATAAAACCTCTAGTTTGCCCTCTATTAGGAGAACGATTAGATTTTCTTTTCCGTAGTGCCCGCTTAGATATTTTATGAGGCTTAGACTTAGACTTAGGAGCTTTTTCAGCTTCCAACGAAGTAGGTCCCCCTTGCACAGATTCTGTGCAAGGGTGGACTAACTCTTTTTCAGTTGTTAACTTATTGGGGCTAATAATTGCTTAAATTTTTGATTTAAAGCTATATAACAACACTAAAAGCATCAAAATAAGATTATCCTGCTGGTTTCTATCTATACAATTTCCCAGATAAAAATTAACGACTGTCATAAATATTAATCCAACAAGTATTGCTAGAGCTTTAGTAGTTATTGGACCAGATGTTTTTATTTCAAAATTTTTACTTAATTCTGTTAGTGATTTTTGTAAACCTACAGCTCCTAATGTTTCTACAGCACCTTTGTCAACAACTTTAGTAGTTTGTCCTCCTATATCTAAAGCAGAGTTTGTTATATGTTTATTATAAATAGATTCAAATACAAAACGTTGATTTAATAAACTATATGTATTATAACCAAATCTAGATAATTTAAATGATGATAATGTTTTTTTACCAACAAAAAATTCCGATCCCACAGTAGCAGTAAATGCTAAACTTACAGTAAGTATAAAAGGTAATAATTTAAATACAGTTGGTACAGCAAATTCTGTTTGTATAACAATTTCGTGTGAGGGGTGTATAAATATACTGTTATCTTTAAAAAAATCAGTACCTATACCTATAAACATATCTTTAGTAATATAACCAAAAAATATTGAAAATAAGGCCAGTATAATTAGAGGTAAACTCATATAGATATCTCCTTCATGAGCTATTTTATAATTAGCTAAAGGACCGTTAGGGTTACCTAAGAAAGTTAAGTATAGAACTTTTATTGAATATAATGTAGTAAACATAGCACCAACAGTAGCAATATAGTAAACTAATGTACCTGAAAAAAAGAATTCACCATATGCAGACTCTAATATAAAATCTTTAGAATAGAATCCAGTCATAAATGGGAATGCTACTAAACTTAATGAAGCAATAAGCATAACTGAGTATGTTAAAGGTAAAAAAGCTTTTAATCCACCATATTTTCTAAAATCTTGGTTATCTGCAACAGCATGTATTACTGCACCGGCACCTAAGAATAATAATGCTTTATAAAACGCATGGTTTACTAAATGGAAAAGAGCAAGAGTATAACTAGATAATCCTATAGCTATAACCATCATTCCCAATTGACTCATTGTAGAATATGCGATAACTTTTTTTATATCGTTTTGGAATAATCCAATTAATGAACTAAATATTGTTGTAATTGCACCTATTCATAAAGCTATTAACAATACTGTATTACTATACTCAATTAAAGGTGAACTACGCATTAGTAAATAAACACCAGCAGTAACCATAGTTGCTGCGTGTATTAGTGCAGACACAGGTGTTGGCCCCTCCATCGCCATCGGCAATCACACGTGAAGACCGATTTGTGAACTTTTAGCCATAGCACCTATAAATAAGCATATACCGGTAAAAGTAATAACATTATTACTTACAAGAGGCGCAACTGAGAAAACTGTAGAATATTCTAAGTTACCAAAACCAGATAAAATGGCAAACATACCGATAGTTAGAAGAGAATCACCTACTCTGTTAGTTAAGAATGCGGATAAAGAACTTTGATTCGCAGGAATTCTAGTGAATCAAAAACTCACTAATAAGAATGAACAAACTCCTACACCTTCCCAACCAACAAACATTAATAGATAATTATCTGCTGTAACTAAAATAATCATCATAAAAGTAAATAAACTTAAATAACTGAAAAACCGTTGACAGTGAGGATCATGACTCATATAACCTATAGAGTATATATGTACTAATGAAGAAACTATTAGTACAGGTATTAACATAGAAACTGTTAGAGAATCAAATAAAAATCCTCAAGATACATTTAAAGATTCCGAATCTATTCATCTAAGTAACTTAATATGCACAGGAGCATTATTAAGACCTACTTCAAAGAAACATGTTATAGCCAAAATTGTTGTTAAAATTACACATGTAGATGTAATTATTTGAGAACCGCTTATTCCTATTTTTCTACCAAAAAATCCAGATAAAATTGAACCTAATAAAGGTAATACTATTAGAGTTAAGTACATTATTTAAAATCAATTGCAATACTTCCTCTTAATCTGTAGAACGCAACTAATATACCTAACCCTATAGCAGATTCTGCACCTGCGATGGCTATTATGTATATAGCATAGATTTGTCCTAAAATATCGTTGAAGTTCAATGAACTTACAAGGATTAAAAATGTAATAGCTAATAGCATTATTTCAATTGAAATAAGCATAAGAATAATATTCTTTCTGTTTAATACGAAACCAAGAACACCAATTAAAAATAAAATTAAAGATAAGATCATTATTTTTTTCATAAGTATATATAGCGTTTTAAAAGGTTTTTAGATTCGCCGGGGGGGGGTTAACCCCCCCCCCCTTAGGGTAAGCGTGGGGGAAGAATCCTGCGTAAAATAAAAATAAATGAATATATATATTCATTTATTTTTATTAACCCCTGACCACACTAAAGTGTGGCCATATCCAGCACAGGAGGTTTAGTTTCATTTTACCCTTAGCTAAACTAAGGGTAAAAGAAACTAAATCTTTTTTATTAATCTTTAAAAAAGATAAATAAAAAAAAATAATGGTACGCAATTAAACCAGTCCCCTGTTTTTTGAGTTAAACCGTGGGGCTATCCAAAAAAAAAATTTTTTTTATTTAAAGTTAATTTTTTTTTTTATTATTTATATTGCATATAAATAAAAAAAAAATGATGGTACGCAATAAATAAAAAAATTTTTAATGGAATCAAGACCAATAAATTACTTAGAAGTATTTTTATCGGAATTTGGGTTGGCCTTATCATTTGAGCTTAATTTATTTGTGCTATCGGTCATTGTCTCTGTCTCTAGATGTCTTTCTGATTGAAATGTGTGTGGATTAACTAATCCGGCTTGATCAGTAGGTACGCCATTTATTCAGGTTATCATTCTAACATCTATGTTAGTAGGAAGAATACCTGTTCTTATACGAGGTCTACTTCTTTCATAAACACCTGTTGCATCATATTGATAAGATCAAGTACTATTAGAAGAATCAGATACGCTAGTTTCAGAAGGTACGCTAGTTTTAATACGTTTTGAAGTAGTATATGAGTTGTCTTGATCTTCAAAAACTTCTGCATTACGACGTTTACGGTTAGGATCGGACGGCCCTTCTCCATTATCAACTGGTCCTGGCCATCCGCCCTTATCAGGTCCACCTCCATTACCAGGTCCACCTCCCGGGCCTCCGCCGTTATTTGGTCCACTTCCTCCTGGGCCTTCGCCGGATGGTTGCCCTGACCCTGGGTTATTATTAGAACCTAAACCATTCATAAATACTACTGGAACAGGCATAGTTAAATTAACATTAAATCCAAGCATAGCAGCCATATAAATAACTAAATCTAAAGGTATATAAACAATAAAAAATCAACCGACTGATAAACGTAGTAGATATCCTAATAATAAGTCTTTTGCACTTAATTTTTCATCCTTAATATAACTAACAGAAACACTGTAAAGTAATAAAAATGTAGCTGAGACTATAGGAAAAAACATCAATAATGACATTTCTTGTAGTAAAAAATGTCAAAATCTTATAATAGAACCTATAATTAGTAAGTTAAATAAAATTAAACAAATTCCAAACTTATATTTGCTTATAAGTTTAATTATATTGTTAGCCGTGTTAAAATTATTTAGCACGTATGAATATAATTTATTTGTAGCGCGGTATATTCTAGTGAAAAAATACTTAATGTAACTGGTTATACCACGCAAGGGGACAAATAGATTTGTTGCGCATGCGCTTAAATTGAAGAAACATAATGAAGATTTTAAATATATAACCCCTGAAGGTACTTTAGACATTTCCATTTGCGATTTACTTATTAGATAAGACATATTATTTATAATTTCTTTTATATAGTTAACTATAGTAATATTTATAAAGCATAAAGAACTAAAGATGCTGTATAATGAAGTCCATCTAATACTACGCTTGGGTATAAACCCAAAAAAAACGTCAAAAGCGTTAATCATAAAAGGCTGTAATGTTCTCTTCTACTCAGGTCTGTTATACTAAAATCAAAGTATCTAGAATATGAACCACCAAAAGCTATTCTATTATACATATACATGCTATATGCTGCACTAAATACGATTGAAGAACAAGCTAATATACCTGCTATAGGTAATCTTTCAAAAGTACCATAAAGACTTAAAAATTCTCCTACAAAGTTTAAAGATAGAGGTGTACCAGCGTTACTTAAACAAAGTATAAAGAAGAATATAGAAAATAAAGGCATTAGCTGTGTCATACCTCTATACACTGTTATTAATCTTGTATGAGATCTGTCATATAAAACACCCCCAGCACAAATAAATAACCCAGATGATACAAATCCATGAGCTAATCCTAATACTATTGCACCTTCAATTCCTTGTATTGTGTTACTAAATATACCTAATAAATAAACCGCTGCATGACAAACAGAACTGTAAGCTATTAATTCTTTTATGTCAATAGTTCTTAAAGTACTTAAACTAGCATAAACAATAGTTATTACACCTATAACATAAACAGTCGGAGTGAATATGAAGAAAGCTTTAGGTATTAATGGTAAAATTAATCTAACGATACCATAAACACTTAATTTTAGTACTATAGCGGCTAAAATTATACTACCACCTAACGGAGATTCCACGTGAGCTTTTAAAAGTCATGTATTTAAAAAAATAGTTGGTGTTTTTACAGCAAAGGCGATAAATATACCTATAAATATAAATAATTGAGTGTAAAATATAAAATTTGTTTTGTATAAAGCATCAAAATCAGTTGTTCCCATTATTGATGACATTGTTAGTATAGATAGTAATAAAAATAGAGAACCCAGCAATGTGTATAAAAATAAATAAAAACTAGCTCTTACTCTATTATCTGACCCAAAAATTCCAATTAATAAAAACAATGGAGGCAATGTACTTTCAAAAAAAACATAAAATAATAAAATATCCAATACTAAAAAAACAGCTAATAACAAAGTTTCTAATAACAATATTATTATAACATAAGATTTAATATTTTGGGATATTGAATTTCAATTAGATAATAATGAAATAGGCATTATAATTGTTGTTAAAAGAACAAAATATATAGAAAACCCATCTACACCTAAATATATATCAAAACTGTTAATTTGGTGATATTCTTGAACAAATTGGTATTGATTACTACTATAATGAAATAAAACAAAAACTATAAAAGAAATAAATAAGTTTAATATTGTAGTAAATAAACCTATAATTTTTACAAGATCGTACTTTTTAGAGGCTTCTTTAGAAGCATCTATAAAAGCGGACCCGTTTTGTATGTTAGAGGAAGCAATTATAAGAAAAATACCTATCAGAGGTGTTGTAAGTAAAAGAGTTAACATAAAATAAAAAAAAAGTTATTATTGCTTAATCGCTGTACTATGACAGCTATAAAATTCATCCGTAATCTATTGATTCTCTAATTTTTACGTATATGCACATTTATCACTTGCTTAAAAAATTTTTTAGTTTGTTGCGTAGCATTATTTTTTTTTCTTTTTTATTGTAATAAAAGACATAAAAAAATTTAGCCGCGTTGTTCCTAATTTTTTATTGCGTACGCAATAAAATTAAACTTAAAAGAATTTTAGCTCCAGTGGGGGGGGGGTTAAAGACCGCCCCCCACAATATATATTCTTTAAATTTATTAATTTATGCTCTAAAAAAAAAAAAATTAACTTAAACATATCTTTTACATTTAAAGATAATTTATTCACCAGATGATAAAGTGTTAACTTTAATTTATATTTCTTTAAAATTCTCGCACTACGAAGTGGCCTACTACACACATATATAAAAAATGTTTTGTGTGCGTACAAAGCTAAATTATTTTTTATAATATATTTATTATATAAAAAATAATCGCTCTAGCCTTAAAATTTTTTTTTATTATTTATCTTTAAAAAAGATAAATACTAAAAAAAAGAATGGTCTGACCAAGAGGGGGGGGGTAACCCCCCCCTTTTATCTTTAATAAAGGCTCGCCAAAGAAATAAAAAATATAAAGTATATTCTTCGCTAGAAAGGATGTAAGCAATATTTGCAATAAATAGTTAAAATTAATAAAAAATAAAAAAAAATATTTACCATTATTAATCAAAAGCGTTCCTGAATTTTTTTAGCCAGCGCTTAATTGCTTGCGTATGCACTATAAAAAAAATTTTTTTTATTAGGATTTAATTACGTACGCCCTTAATAAAAAAAAATTTAGTTAATTGCTTTTAATTTTTTTCGCGTACCATTATATTTTTTTACTTATTTATATGCAATATAAATAAGTAAAAAAAGTATAATGGTACGCTTTATATTTAAAGACTAAATAAAGGTTTCTTTTTATATATATTCCCATCTAAGAGTCGAACC
>Ga0314768_1000028_pt1 | contig 10867 bp, 1 predicted proteins | sample G5R1MT_69_FD_207775 | JGI IMG/M metagenome (GOLD analysis project Ga0314768, IMG submission 207775) | Metatranscriptome of switchgrass phyllosphere microbial communities from Michigan, USA - G5R2_NF_18SEP2017_LR1 (Metagenome... | ecosystem: Host-associated > Plants > Phyllosphere >...
GTTCAAAACAAAAACATCACAATTTAATGTGTGTTCACATTCAAATATACATAGGGGTTTGTCCTCTCTTATGAGTCTTTGAACGAATTTATAGTGTTTTATCGTTTGTGTCTATAAATTTTAAGCGGGTTGTTTGTAAATAAGGTCTTGATTGGGTCCAATAGCAGACATTATGTTTTGTTTGATATAATATCAAACCAGGATACATAATCTCCTGACGCGTTACTACCTAATGTAGTTTCGTGTTTTGTATGATCTTCTTGATGATCATCTTTCAAATCTTTTAAATTGTCTTCAATTTCGGCATCACTCATTGTGAATGATTCAGCATCGTCGTTGTCTAAAGATCGTCGTCGTCGTGCAGCTCTTTGAGTTATAGTGATACTCGTTGGAGTTGCTGTTGTTTTAAAGGGTAATGTTGGTAATTGTAAACCTGCAATCCAATCATCTCCAGCTGACATAAACATAATATATCTTAATTTATGTGTTAATGTCTCGCTTATAATTGTCGTATTATTGTCGCTTTTAAAGAGCGGATAACTTGGAAGAGCTTTTTGTGTTCTAGTTGGAACATTGAAAATTACTTCAGCGCAGCCTACATCATAAACTCCAGCAGGTTGTGGTTGTAAAGATTGTATGTGGCAATTATACTCACTATAATCGGGGATAATTACTTCACAATGATTACGATTCATTTGAGTATATAGTTGAAATCCAGCATCATAAGGATAAATTGGGAAAGTATTATCTTTTTGCTCAAATATGCTTGAATTTCTAGCAAAAGCAACTGAATCTGGAAAGGAAAAAATAGATTTTACTACTGCATCCATTTGTGGTCTCATGATAACTTGAATATAACTATTATTTCCACTCCATATTTTATCCATATTGTAACAGGTCATATTACCAAATGATGTAACTGTTGGCGATGATAATGTAGTAGCAGTCATAGCAATTTCTGATGCTCTTTGTTGAGCAACATAAGAACCATCTCCTTCACAGCCTATACCATCATGGGTCAAAGATATTCGTACTGACCCTCTGGTAAACATAAACATAGATTTAACAATCATAAAATAATTGCAATTAAATTCTTTGCGCGAAGTTGTACCAGAAGTGTTGGTTGTTTCTCCAAATGCGAAATTTCCATAAGGTCTAAATATAAAATCGCATCGAGAAGATGGAAATGATACTCCATTATCATTTGATCTAAATAAAGAATCATTTGAAATTTGAGTTAATTGTACGTGCATATTCGCTAATTGCCGCAAACTTGTTATTTCAAAAGGAGTGTTTCTGCGGCTATACGTAATACCTCTCCCTGTTGTACCTGGGAATGGGGGATAATCCATACTTTGTAGTGTTTGAAAAGAATTTGATTTTAAAACACCAACATCATCATCCATTTGAGCAACTAATGATGCATTAGTAAATCCTACAAAATTGGTTTGTAAGAATCTAGCATGGACAGTTACATTTATAGGAGTTGCAGCACCACTAGCCATAGTAAGTGGTGAAGAGACATAAGTTATTAATGTTGAATAAATTTGTAATTCAAAATCAGAAGTTGCTGATAGTGTACATGCGTCCATATGTGATCTAAAAGGTATTATTATCTTAAGTACACTTTTCTTACCAGCATCTATTTGATACCATTCACCTGATGAAGCATTCTGAAAAGTTTTATAATTAGCAGCTAATGCATGGTGAAATGGTATTACACTCATCATTAACTTACCATAATGAAAAGCTGTGGCATTAAGTCGATACGTTACTTCTATTAAAGGTTTAAACATGTATATTCCTTGTAGTTTTTCAACCATTCTTGTATCAATAAGTAGAGCACTAGGTAAATGAACAACATTCTTTTGCATTCCTAAAACATCAGTAGGACTCCATTGGAATGAAGATACTAATACAGGTCTAGATATAAAATTTTGTAAATTTACGTCTACAACTGGTTTATACATTCGTGGTGAAATATCGTTAATTTGTTCCGTTTCTATTGGTGCATCTTCAACGAATGTTGTAACTTTTTCCTTATCAAATGTTTTGTCGTCCATTTGAGCTACAAGAACTTGCAGGTTCTCTGGTTTTATAAACTCACTAATGCAAATTTTTCCAATAGGTAGAGTAATGTGTTCATTAGTAACATACACTTTGTGTTGCATTAAGTAATCTCGAATTTTAAACATTTTCTCTTTCTTACTACTCTCAACTTCAATGTACAAATCCATTGCTTCTAATTCATCAGCAATGTCATATTTTTCACATTGTATTTCAGTATCAGTAGTAATAGCTTTTCGTGCATCTGTATAAGCATAAGCAAATTGTCGTATTCTATGCCTTGTTCTATCAGACATTATCATAAGTCGTACAATTCTTTTAATAGATCTAACTATAGGTCTTAACATAAGCATAGCAGATCTTAGAGCGACTGAGCATTCAGTTTGTAAAGCTTCATCAAATAAAGGTTCTTCATCATCCATTTGAGCGAGGAGTGTACCTCGTACTTCAACATTGGATGTAGTTGGTAAAGCAAATTGAAAATCGTTGCCTAATGAAACAAAAATTTGATAATATATAGGTTGTACAACTGGTTGTCCACTAGTTAAAGTATTCATAAGAACAAATCTAAGTGAACCATTATTACTTCCATATTCAGGTACATCTACATATCCGACAATTTTACACCAAGATCTAGATTGCATATAAGGTATAGTAAAAGATACTTCAGTACTTTCGTTAATATCAACAATCATATTTAATAAATGATCTGGATCAAGATCCGCAACTTTAACGTGACTAGGTTCCCAGAATATACGAACACGGCATGAATGAAAACTAGAAGCACTAAATACAACGTGAAATCGAAAACTTCCTCTCCACATACTAAATAAACGTGCCAAAGCATTACTTGGTAATGCCCACATTTTATTAGGATTGAGTGTTTCATTAAAACTACTATATACCATAGCCATAGGTGTTAAGTAAGTAGCATATAATAGTTGTCCGGGTGTATTACTACTGGTAATTTTCCCTACATATAATAAAGAGGGTCGTTGTCCAAATTTGACTAGATCCATACAATCAACTGTATCATGTACCATAGTAAAATCTTTAGCTAGATAAGCTGATTGACTAACGTTAAGAACATCTGCGTTACATAAATCATCTACATGATTATAACGTGGTCCTTTAAATGTAGTAGGCATTGTTGCAGCTATGTTCTGTGGTACTGAAAAACCAAAACGTTTAAGTATTCGTGAAGAAGCCCATAATCCAGCACCAATAGGAGCAGTTGCTGCTCCTATACCAGGTACCAAAGATGACATAAACATAAAATCACCAGCAGTAGCTATAGCGTCTGAAATGACAGTTCCTTTTGCGTTTTGAGCTTTTAATTCACTGTCAGCTACTTGAGCTATTTTTCGATACAAATTAGGTCGTGCAATTTCATCACGTTTTTCTTCATGTATCGTTGTGGATATTGTTTCGACAGGATCAATTATAGGTTCCTCTTCTTTTATAATTGAAAGAGAGTTTATCTTTTCATCAAATAATCCTTCTAATTCATGTGCTGTATCAGCTCTATACCTATGATTTTTAAGCTTATTCCAAGCTTCATCAGAGATAATATTCGGAATAGAAGTGTCATCCATTTGAGCTTCCATATATCTAATATCTAAATCGCTCGTAGCTACGCCTAAAAGAACATTTAACTGTTCTTCTTGCTTAACTTTGGTCATTGCATTAAACATTTGAGCAAATATCTTCCATAAATCAGGTGATGTTGATTCCATTCCATGACGCATAATACGTTCAAATTGTTGTCCTCTTACTAAATCAATACCATCCTTAAATTGTAAATCATATTCATTTCCAGTTTTATATAATGTAAATTGTTTTTCTGGATAATCATCATCATCGATTTGCGCGACCATTTTCTTTTCCTTCAATTCCATATCCAATAATAATTGCATCAATTCTCGTCTTTCATTGTAATTGAAAGTATCTAATATAGTTGTGAATTTAGCTTGTGATCTTCCGTTATTTTGTTGATTTATACTAATTTGTAATTGTTCTTGAAAAACTTTTTCAACATTTCGTTGAATAGCAAGAATTTTTCTAATATCAAAGGATAATTTTATTCGACTAATCCAATTTAGAAAGGCATCTTGTCCAAGAGGTGTATTTAATCCATTCAAATAACCTTTTATATTCTTTTTAATATCATTGACTATTTCATTTTTCTGGGATCTTAACCATTGTAAAGCCCAGTCATCAAATGTATCATTTATACTTAGAATTTCAAATTTTTCATCATCCATTTGTGCTTCAAGAGCTCTATCATATAATTCTACTTTAACACGACGATATTCAACATCTGCGTGATTTGAATAGTCAGGATACATTAATGAGAAACAGTAATCATAATTAAATAATGCTTGAGTTTTGATATTATATCCTGATGAATTAAGATCGCGACAATATTTCACAAATAATTTGCGATATTTCGTAAAATCTTCTACGCCATAATTAGTTAATTCTAATAATGTAGTATTAAAACGATTCATCTGATCTTCCATATCAGTTATATCTCCATCACACCAACGTGGTATTTCCAAAATAACTTTTCGATCTAATTGTGCCAACATAAGATCATATTTAGGATGTTTGACAAATTTTCGTTTAAGAAATGTTGTTTCATGGTCTAGATAAAATTCTTTCAATGGGGCATGTTTATCAGCAGATGTATAAGACATACCTAAAGTAGCAACTAAATCAGCAAAACTCTTATTATTATATAAATGTATAATATGTTCATGTATTGATTCATAATTATCATCTCCATAAAAGATACTATCAACATATTTAGAAAATTGTGATATATCTAATTTTGTTAATTTTATAAATGCATACCGAGTAAGAAACATGTTAACAATACAATTTAAAATTGTTGTTAATACAATCCCTGAAGGATTTCCTTGTAACATCATAACAACAAATGTCTCGATAACATGATATGTGTTAACGCATGTAGCAATAAGTGTTCTACGTATTTGAGCATTCTCTGGTCCATCATCGTACCAAGCATTTGCAACATCAGCTACAGACATGCACATTTGTTGTGCAAGTGTAGAATCATATTTTGCAAAGTCTCCATTCTTTTTCTTCTTTGAAGTTGCTCTTTGTCGTTTATATAATTGTGTCCAATCATAACTAGTGGCATTTATTCCAATTGCAATTTCGCCAGTTTTATAGCTAGTATGACAATGTCCGATAAAAGCACCAAAATATTTGCGCATAGCAATAGTTAAATCCATAGGTCCAATTTGAAATAATCGTGTTTTTCCTTCAGTTACTTTATCTATATCTCGACGTTCATCTTTCAATGTGTCAGCGAATAAAGTATCAGATATTAAACCATCAGCAGCATCTTTAATTCGCCTATCGACAATATTTTTAAGACCTGCACTTTCTTTATAAACATATGATTTGCTTCCATCTTTATTTTCAATTGTGTCAAACCAAGGTAATTTTCCATTGGAATTATTGTGTATCGTGTAAGGTAAACCAGGTGAAGTACTCATATCCAATTGTTTTAATCCTTCAACTCCGTTAATAGCTTCAAAATCAGTTAATACACGACGTAATTTTGTGTCATCATACACCGATTTCCATGTTTCAATAGAATCGGACATATGTGTAACAACGAGATCGTAATCCTTTTGTGATACCATTTGTGAATAACATGATATTTTTTCCAAAGCTTTAAACAAAGGAGATATTAAATTTCCCTGAGAATCGTAAAAGGGAGCTAATGCAGCAGGTGCTTGCATAGTAGGTCCCACATCCTTTTCCATTTGATCAAATACCAAACTTTTTTGTACTTTACTTTTACGTGGTACATTAACACGAATTCTCTTATCTTTTCCATTAGAATCTATTGTTTTAGTTTGTCCAACAACAGTTAAACCAATTTCTTTAAGTTTCATACAGGTATTATTTAAAGGATCATCAATTTCAGCTTGCATAAGTTCACTTTCTGGTGATACTGTTATTATCTTATCTCCAGCAGTTTCTTGAAAGAACTCAAATGCTTCATCAATATCTTCACTAAATACCATGGCAGCAGCTCCAGCTCCATTAGAAGCAGCAACGTGCATACCCATAATCTTTTTGGCATTCATTTTAGAGTCAGTATTCATAAATAACATTCCACAATCTCCAGCCATAGTATGACAATTTTCATAGTAATATGACATTGGTAAATAATATTCTCTTGATGGTATTGTAGCTTGTATTTCATCGATTATTTTTTCATTAGTGCTATACATAGCTGAATAAACAGCTGGATTAGTAACATTTAATACTAATGGTTCACTATTTATAACTCCTGAAAATTTTTTAGAACGCATTCCATATAAATACGATCCAACTAAATTTGGTTCGTCATCGTCAGATATAAAAAAACGTCTAATATCTTTCATAGCACACATATTTTTTACACGAAAGAAACAAATATCTTTCGAATGTTCATGTTCAGGTAAATAAGCTACAATTGTATCTAATTCGACACATGTGTTTTTATTAGCGCTCCAATATAATCTTAACCGAATATTAAATGGATTGTTTTTTACTTTACCATTGGAATCCATTAATAATTCTTGTCCGTATCTATCATAAAATACTCCAATATAATCATCAATTCGATGCCAATAATGTCGTGGCAACATAAATACATTACCTCCAACACATAAACAATGCATATAAACTTCTAACTGTTTATATTCAATTCCATCTAATGTATATTCCATACGTAAAGTACAAAAGTTAGGTTTAATAACACTTTCAATGCATACATTCTGGTCATCATATATTTGAGCTCCTCTAGTAAGTCGTTTTACTTCAGAATTTCGATTACGTACGATTTTATTGCGTTTCTTCTTTTTATTAGAATTTCCTTCGCTCGTTTGAGCTTCACCCCTTTTAAAATCAATTAAAGGTGTTAATGGTCTCGTCGGAAAAAATTGTGCAACAAATCTTGCCCATATTGACATAATGGCAAAACATCCAATAGCTCCAGTAATAATACGGACTATAGGTATTTCATTGATTAAGTACTTACATTCATCAACGAATGTTCTCCAAACATTTTTTGCTGTTGTAGGTGCGACAATTGGTTGTCCACTTCGTACATAATATATATGTAATATATTAGCATATACTTTATCAAGACAAAATCGTTTATTTAAAACATCATCAATAACTTCTATTGTACCATTTATTCTGATACAACACTTACCATTTAGTATATGTTGTCGGTGATAGCGTGAAAAGAATTGATTTAAAAATAATTTAAATTTTCTTTCATTAAATAATGTAGTAATAGCTTCACTATCATATTGATATTTTTCAATGATAGCTTGTTGTATTCGATTCGCGCAATCACATTGACGTGCATCATCGTACTCGCTATGTTCTATAAATTCCATATTATTTGGTATAGGTGCATCAGTTGTAATATTTTGATTTTCAACAGGTTGATCATCAATTTGTGCTGACCAAATATCTTTCATAACATCATAAAGTTCATACTTAAAAGCTTTTTGAATAGCGAAATGATCTTTGGCTTTTGTTACAATGTAATCGATTCCAGTATCGAAATCATATTCAGCAATTGTATGTCCTTGAACAGGATGTGTAAATTTTAATCGATAAGCATCTTCAGGTACTATTTTGATATATTTGCAAGGTTTAACACCTTTACGTAATGCCTCAAGCATTTTCATTTTATCAACTTTTTGTCCTGTAAAATATCTATTATTCAATACTAATTCAACTACGACCGCCCGTCGTGCAAAAATGTGTTCTCCACCAGAAAGGCAAATACTTGAGACAAATTGTTGTCCTAAAATATCTTCTTGTGAGTTAGATATTACAAGTTGGGCTCGGAAGAAAACCTTATTTTTTCCTTCACATTCTGCTATTGGTAATGCAAGTGGTGCATCATCAACAACATCAGTTAGTTCTTGAATAGCAGTGTACATAGCTTCTTGATTAGCATAAACTTGAAACAAATCATTATATGCCACTACTTCATGATCATACGAATCCCAATGAGGTGCTCCACATGTTCGTGAGAAACAAATATTGGCAGGATTTTCGAATTCTGTTCGAATTCCCAATTGTTTACATAATATATTCATAATTAATGGTTGGAACATACTAGATTTTCCTCTGCGAGTTTTTCCATGAATAAATAACCAAAAAGGTGTCATTCGTGCAAATTTCTCATCTCCAATAACATGATATGGTATTGTTCCGACAGTTTTATCTAATGATTTGATCATAACTCGTAAATATGGGAAAATTCGACATTTATCTAAAGATGAATATGATAACATTTTCTTATTTAATTCAGATTCGATATCCATAAGTTGCTTACGTAAATTAATTACTTGTAATGCGTGATTTCTATTGCTAGTACACGATTTGTAAAGCCCTTCGTGAAAATATTTATTATATTTATCAATTAAATCACCAATATCATCAGTTTTAATTACTGAAGGTATTATACCACATTGTTTTACAATTAGATCTCCAATTGTTTCAACTATTTTTTGTATTAGTAGTACAACATATTCTCCAATAGTTTTGGCATCCCGTAAAAAGCTAGCCAAAAGATGAATACGATTACTTGACATACTAATCTTTCTATAGTTATCAACATCCATAGGTTTATACATTCCAAATAGCAATTCTTTAATTAAATGGAAAAATGATGTAACAATAGAACTTTCTTGTACATCGTCAGTTTGTGCTTGCATTCGACTCGTTGAAAATTTACTTATGATCCCCTGGACAGCTCGACTCAGGCTTGGTAGTATTGATGACAAGTTACCTATACATTCTATAGGTAAAACCAAAGTCATAAATGCAACGATTTGTGGTAACTTTATACTTTCTATTTGATTCATCAAATAAACAGCAGATACTATTTTAGCTACCATAGTAAAAATAGATAAATATGTTGTTCCATTATCTATTTTGTCCAATACACTTTTACACATAACATTAAAATGTTCCATGTTTAAACCAAGATTTGTCACAGCATCTGACATTGTTTGTACAGAAGTGTGTATCTTGTTAATACTAGTTGGAATTTGTGTTACAAAATCAAATATTTGAGCTTTATGCATAATTTTAGTTAAATAAACATCAATATATTCACGTTCTTGTTCATCCATTTGTTGTAACAATTTTTTCTCACAATGTCCATATCCATTTTTACATAAATTAGCAAGTAATCTAACAAATTGATCTTCAGTATCCGTTAATACTTTTACATCATCTATTTGAGCTTTCATACGATTAATAAATTGACATTCATCTAACGCAACATCTAAATTTAGATCAACATAGATCGAAGGATCCAATGATCGAACATATTGCGCAAAGCGATTGGCCCGAGATTTCGAAGCAGTGCAAAGAAGTGGCGTCCAAGATAATAAGTTAGATGATAACTTGTTAAGGTAAGAACGTTGTTCAGTACGTGTTCGAAGATGCTTAAGTTGTTGAATAACGTGTTGTAATGTGAGACTATCAACATTACCAACGTTATATACATCGTTAAATTGTTTCTCGATAATCCGAATATTATCGGAATATGTAGAAGGGAAATCAACGTTTTCAGTAAAATATTTAGCATTATTCATTCTATGTTTTATAAAATACAGAGTAAGTGTAATTGTGAGATAGCAAATTAATATTAAAATTCGTTTAATGAGAAGTTGAGAAATCGTGATTGCAAATGTTGTATTCAATAAGTTGTGTCTGATTTGTGAGAATGCCATGCTTTGGAGGTTGTCCCGGCTGCAGGCCGCCGTTTCAAATTATTTGAACCGAAATCCAGGAAACTTGAAAACCTTTGTATTGATTTAAAGTTCAACACAGTAAACTTTTCTGGTAGAATATATATCATAGCATATGTATATAAACGCCAGAGAGAATGTATTAATTAGCTACTGTCCATATATATATAAGATTATATTGGCCGCAACGTGGTTCATTACACCTCGAGATTCAATAAATGATAGCTAGACCTGATTATGGTTTTGCAACTGTTAAGTCATTAAAATAACAAGTATGGGGTTGCCAAACAATAGTTATTTTAAATATCAAAAGAAAGTCGACTAGTTTATTCGTGATCTTCGCATTTTCTATTCACTAGTGTCGTGGTCTATAAGTTATATATATAGTTTACTTGTAGTTTGATAATTAAATTATCAGGAATAAAAGACAAAGACAAGACAAAACAAATTCTAAGCATACATATTGTAAATATATCATAATTTAAGTTAGGCCTATGGACATGCATTCTCATTTGTTACCAGCGATGCATAGGAGTTCTCAGGCTCCCCAGTACCTCCATATAACAAGGTAATATAAAGTGCAAACAATATACTATTAATTATACGAGTTAACATAAATTATATATAAGTCCAAAGAAAATGTACTCAAATAAATTTCTATACTAATGTTTTTGTTATATAATATTAAATTTAGATTTATTTTTGTTTACTTTTTATTGTGTTTTATAAATTTATTTTGTATTTTTATTGGTTTAATATTATATATATTTTAAGTTTTAAATGTAAATTATGTAATATTAAGAATAAATAGTTGGTGTATTAAAGTCAAATTGCCGTTCGTAACAAATTGTTAAGTTAATACGTATGGTAAACCGTTCGTGGAATAACCATTGATCATTTAGATCAGCTTATTTTTACGCAGAAGTCTATGTGCAACGAAAATGAGATATAGGAGATTTCAATTAAGAAAATTCCTCCACAGCCACGGA
>Ga0314768_1000030_pt1 | contig 10828 bp, 9 predicted proteins | sample G5R1MT_69_FD_207775 | JGI IMG/M metagenome (GOLD analysis project Ga0314768, IMG submission 207775) | Metatranscriptome of switchgrass phyllosphere microbial communities from Michigan, USA - G5R2_NF_18SEP2017_LR1 (Metagenome... | ecosystem: Host-associated > Plants > Phyllosphere >...
ATTTGAGTTATAGGGACCAAAGGTAATATTGGCAAAGGGTAAGTAACACAAGCCGATGAAAGGATTTGAACCTTTTTTTTCACTATATGAGAGTGATGAAATAACCATATATTCTACAGTGGCGGGGAAAGCTACAGAACGGCTGTAAGCCAAATTTTGTTATTGAAATCACTTATCTTGTTTATACGAGTTACTATTGTATTTTGGTGCGCAAGGGAGTTATGTGCGTGGGCTAATTTACTGTAATATTACCAAGGGCGTTTAGAGCATGCTATTATCACCTCGGACTTTACTTTAACATAGGTTAATAGTGATAGCTGTTCCTATAGCTTTCAGAGGGGCCCAATACGAGAATCGAACTCGTGTAACCCGCACCACAAGCGAGTGTTCTACCACTGAACTAATTAGACCGTAGAAAAGGGGTTTGATGGGGTAAATGCGTATTATACTTATACATGCTTATTCTTTGGCTAATTGACCAGTTCCGAGTGATAGACCTGCGGTAGTTGTTAATAAGAATAGGAACACTAATCGTAGATCTCCTAGACCTGTACCTCCACCTTCCGTTAGTACTGGAACAAACAGCAGTAATGTAAGTGAGATAAATCCTAAAATAATGTATAGCGCATATGAAGTAATAATACCACTATCAAGAGTAGCTAATTGTCGACTAGTATTGTAGAAAGATCCGGTTAATCCAAAGGGTCCTACTTTTTCAACTAGTCCTCGATCTAGTACTTTAGATGTAACTAAACCAAACCCTAAGGCATTGTTAATAATGTAGTTGTTATAGATAACGTCCACAAAGTATTTACCGTTAAAGAATGTATACATCATGTAACCTAGTTTATTCATAGTTAGGTTTACGGCTAAGTATGGTAATCGGTGGTAAAGTAGTAAAGCTGTTGCAGCCCCTAATGCACTACCTACTGCAGGAAGTAGTTTATAGAATAGCGGAATACTGAATTCAGCTTCTACAAGTGTAATGTGAGTAGGGTGGATAAATAGCGCTGACGATAGGAAATCGCTACCTGGACCAACAAAGGCATCTTTTGCTACATAACCAAAGAAAATAGCTAATAGAGATAAAATAACATAAGGGATAACAACAATTAAAGGTTGTTCATGAGTGTGTTCATAATCACCTTTAGGAGCGTTTGGAGTAGTTAAGAATGTCATACTAATTAATCGGAATGAGTAGAAAGCAGTGATCATAGCTGTAATTGTACCTAATCAGTAAGCTACATTTCCACTGAATTCGTATTGTCCGTATGCTAGTTCAAGGATCAGATCTTTACTGAAGAACCCAGTTAAGAATGGGAATGCCATCAGTGATAGTGATCCAACTAAAATAGCTGTATATGTAAAGGGTAGGAAGTTGATTAAACCACCTAGTTTTCGTAGGTCCTGTTGATCTTGCATTGAGTGTAATACACCACCGGCAGCTAAGAATAGTAGAGCTTTGAAGAACGCGTGATTTACAAGGTGGAATAGTGCAACGTTGTACTGGCTAAGTCCCACGGCCATAAACAGGTAACCCATTTGTGAACATGTAGAGTAGGCAATAACTCGTTTAATATCGTTTTGTAATAGCCCCGTTGTAGCAGCAAAGAATGCTGTTAATGCTCCCACTCATGTAATGACAATAAGTGTTGTTGGTGCATATTCTAAAAGAGGTGATGACCGTAGTAATAGGTACACCCCTGCCGTAACTAGTGTAGCAGCATGGATTAAAGCTGAAACAGGAGTTGGACCTTCCATCGCATCCGGTAATCAAGTGTGTAGACCTAATTGGGCTGATTTACCCATGGCAGCTAATAACAGTAGTAAACCAATCAGGGTTAGTGCTGACTCGTTCATGAAAGGTGAAAGGCTAAAGACTGTGCTGTAATCTAAGTTACCAAAGACTCAGAACAGTGCGAAAAACCCTACACTTAAGAACATATCACCCACTCGATTTACAGTTAGTGCTTTAATGGCTGATTTGTTTGCTTGGATTCGTGTAAATCAGAAGTTAATTAGTAGGTATGATGAAATACCAAGTCCTTCTCAACCTAGGAACATTACAAGATAGTTATCACCTGCTACTAGTACAAGCATAAAGAACGTGAACATTGATAGGTAAGCGAAGAATCGTTGGTTGTGAGGATCTGCCGCCATATAATCAACTGAGAAAATATGAACTAAAGATGATACTACTAATACCGGTAATAACATCGATACTGTTAAGCTATCAAATAAGAAACCTCAGTTAACTAGCATTGACTCTGAGTCAATTCAACTAGCTAAGTAAATAGATACGGGACTACCAGATAACCCCACTTCATAGAATGCAACAATAGATAGCAATGCTGACATCACTAGTAAAGTACAAGTAATAATGTGTGCTCCAGTAACTCCCATTTTTCGTCCTAGGAACCCTGCTGACATAGCACCTAGTAGAGGTAGGGCAAGAATCGTTAAATACATTTATCTTAATGAAATGCTTCCTCGTAACCGGTAATAGGCAACTAAAATTCCTAAACCAATAGCTGACTCAGCACCTGCAATAGCAATAATGTATACACTGTATGTTTGTCCTAGAATGTCATCAAAGCTGAATGAGCTAATGATCACTAACAGGGTAACAGCCAGTAACATCATTTCAATGGAAATTAGCATAAGGATAATGTTTTTTCGGTTAAGAACAAAACCTAGAATTCCAATTAAAAATAGTACAAGGGATAAATTCATGGTAGTTATATTGTTGTCTAATTAGCCCCCTATAGCTAGGAGACTCTTTGGAAAATGAAGACTCCAATGCCTAAGGTTCTCAGGCACCGAAGGTAACTTAAGGATAAGCGATAATCGCCAAACGAGAACAGTCGGACTCGAACCGACACCACCTATTATGACGTAATAGTGTTCTACCATTAAACTATGTTCACTTAGATCCCGTGGGGTGATCGGCCACTCACCAGAGGCCAAGCTAGGTCCCAGCCGTTGAGGCTGGGATGAGTACTGGTTTGGGTTGAAAAGAAAAGGGGTTGATAGATTTTATCAATCTGCAGCACGTTCCCGTACAGCATCCGTGTTACAACTTCACAAAAGTCATGACTGCTACCACGTGAAACCAATATTGATCCCACTTTTGCAACATATCATTTCCCTCGCGTGATGTGCAGTTAGTACATCTCAAATATATTCTTCACCGTGACATGCTTATCCACGATTACTCAGAATTCCTTCTTCATGTAGCCGGGTTTCAGACTACAATTCGTACAGAACAACTTTAGCTGATTTGCTTAACTTGCAGTGTTGCCTCATATTATAGTTGCTTGTGCGGCACGTCTATAGCCCATCGCATAAGGGTCATAAAGGTTTGTCTTAGTCCCATTACGATCTCTATTTCAGAGATACACACCTAATTTCTTAAGCATAGGGTTTGCATTCATTAGCGGACTTAACCTAACGTCTAACGACATGAATTGAAGACAACCATGCAACACCTGTTTAGAATACAAGCGATGGTAAGGTTCTACGTGGATCATCGTATTAAATAACATGCTTCACTCTGGGTTTTTGAAACCGTCTAGTCCTTTCATTTTCACTCTTGCGAGTATATTAGTGTTGCGGAATACTTAGCGCGTTTGCATTAGACATTGTTAGGACAAAATCTTAGTATTCATCGTTTACAGTGTGGATTAACTTGGTATCTAATCAAGGTCACTGCCCACACCTTCGTGCCTAAGCGTCGATCTTTCTTCGTAACATGCCTTCGCCTTAGTAGTCAAACTAGGATTAGGATATTTCATCATTACTCTAGCGGTTCTCATTACGTCTATTAGATTCTAGCTCATTGTGAGAGCTGCCTACGCACTCTTTACGCATATGTATGTGGCTTAACGGTCGCCCAGATCGTCTAACCGCTCCTGCTGGCACGATTTTTGGGATGGACTGCACTTATCTTACGGTCATTATTTGTAAGTAAGTGTCTACAATATATAGATATTATAGATTCTAGCTAGCATGTTCATAATTCTCGGGATTACATTTACAATAATTTGTGACTGCTGTACATCTAATGATGCCTTGGGTGAATCTCACACCCATTGTGGGATAAAAACTGTCATCTTATCCTACCTATCTTCGGCTAGTTGAGCTTTTACCTCGCCTACTACCTATTAGGAACTAAGCAAATGGTTCTGAAGGCCGTATCTACTTAGTTGTCCTCACCTGTACGCCTTATTAAATGACTTGCATGTCTTCACCTGCTAGATACCGTTTAAGCTGAGCCAGGACCAAACTCTTGCTTAGGTTTACTCACTAAATTAAGTAGTGGTTATTTGTCTGTCTTCTTATATGTTTCTTCGAGGTATCTCATTCTATTCTCAAGATGATCCAAAGGGAAGGAAGATGCAAAAGATGGGACTTGAACCCATACGACATATGTCATCGAATCTTAAGCTCGATATGGCTACCGTTTCATCACTTTTGCTAAAGGGGGTTTAGAGAGATTGAGCTTAGTTGCGACAGGGCCGGAGGTCTAGGTTAGTTAGCTAATTTTTTAGATGGGCTTTGTGTTGCTAAATCAAGTAATGTGTTTTCAACAATACCGATTACAGGCACGATTACCACAAATCATCCAAAGTACAGTGCTGTACAGATCTGTCCCACGGTAATAAATGGGTCTTCAACGTGACAAGCTCCTAGATACATAAGCGCAGCGAAATTTGCGACAAAGACTCAGAAAGCAAATCGCATTAATGGTCGGAATTGTGCTCCTCGGATTCGTGATGTATCTAATAGAGGCATTGCCAGTAAGATTAGTAGAGCCATGAACATAGCAAGAACTCCCAAGAGTTTGTTTGGGATTGATCGTAGAATAGCATAGAATGGAAGCAGGTATCATTCAGGAACGATCGATGGAGGTGTTTGCATTGGGTTTGCTGGAATGTAGTTATCACTGTGTCCTAATAGGTTAGGAGCATAGAATACAATACCAGATAGTGCTAATAGGAACCCAAAGATTGTTACTAAATCTTTGAATGTAAAGTAAGGGTGGAATGGTAATCGATCTGTGTTACCGCTAACTCCTAATGGGTTTGATGACCCGTGTTCGTGAAGTGTAAGTAAGTGCATTGCCGCTAATGCTGCTAATACAAATGGAAGTAGGAAGTGTAATGAATAGAATCGGTTCAATGTAGCGTTATTTACAGAGAAACCTCCTCACACAAACTGAACAAAGTCTTGACCAATTCAAGGGATAGCAGATAATAAGTTAGTAATTACAGTCGCCGCTCACAATGACATTTGACCGTACGGCAGTACATAACCAAGGAATGCAATAGCCATCATTAAGACTAGCATGATAACTCCAATTGATCAAGGTAATGTTCGTGGTGATTTGTATGATCCGTAGTACAGTCCTCGTCCAATGTGTAAGTACACAAAGATAAAGAAGAATGAAGCTACGTTAGCGTGTAGGTATCGGATAAGTCAACCGTAGTTTACATCCCGCATGATGTGTTCTACACTAATAAAAGCTAGGTCTACAGAGGGTGTATAGTGCATGGCAAGTGTCACCCCTGTAACGATTTGGATACCTAGACATACACCTAGTAGTGAACCGAAGTTTCACATGTATGATAGATTTGCGGGTTGAGGTGAATCAACCATGTAACTGTTAAGTAGTCCTAGGATAGGGTGTGTTTTAAGTAATCGCATAAATAGTTGTATTGGACATTTGCTAACACTTTAAAAGACGAAATGATAGCAAACTTAGAATAACTCACTAGAACCGTATTGGCTAAGCGAGATCTATAATAGGTAAGTAACCTATGCCGAAGGCTTCCAGGCGCGTAGCCCTCTGGAAGTGGTTTTGATAATTTACAATAAGCCATAGTTCATGATAGACCTTGGAAGAATTGAACTTCCTTTTAACAATTATCGGTTGTTCGTTTTACCGGTAAACTAAAGGTCTAAGGGGGTTTAGAGGGTACCTGAAACTTGTGATTTTTGGGCTTTGGATAGTCGGTTAACTTTAACGCTGATTCCTCAAGGCTCAAACGTAATAGACTTTCTCTGCTGTACTGCTTTTTGGAACCAGTATTTATTTTTAGCACCTAAAAGGTCCCCGGCCATTGAAATTGAGGGTACATATTCTCTAATCAACTCGTTTGTTTTCGCGTTTCTGATTTCTACCGGAATTGAGTTTAAATGAAAGTTAGTATAGTCGTTTAACAGGCTAGGACATCAGGGTTTAAAACCGAAATAAACCGTTTTCTGGTTGTTTCAGTAACCAAAATGATTGTCTAATAGAAGCTGTTCTAAAATTCGGGGTACAAAAGCAGTTAAACAGTCCAAGATCCTTTTTTCTCCAACACTTAAGTTATAAAAAGGATGGCTTTGAACAAAGTCTAAATAATAGTTTGGGGTCATATAAAGAGGGACTCAGGCTCAACAGGCTGAGTTTTCTGCATACATAGCGTTTTTCGGACTTCTAACTTTAAAGTTATAAATATGGGTAGTTAACCGATTATAATGGTTTACGGCACTTCCAAAGTAATATTGGTAAGTTTCTGCTCCTACAACTTGTTTTAACGCGTACACTCCGGCTGCCGTACTGACACAGCTAATAGAACAGTTAGATGCTAAACCGTAAATGCTTAACCCAGAACTAAAATGGCCATTGCCGTATCTCGCCATATTCTCGAAATGATAGGAGAAATGACTATTAGCATAGTCCAAAATAATACTGGTAGGCGGCAACGAACTTAACATCCCTGTAATACAACTATGGGCTGCTAAGGCTCTATCGTTTAACTCGATCTGAGTCAAATACGGTAAATTGCCGTGTAACTCATTAAGGAAGTCATATAAATATTGAATTTGGAATGTCATTGTTTACGCTCCTCATCAGTATACGGACACGTATAGGAATAATCAAACAACGTCTACGAAATGTCAGTATAGAATTGACGACTCAAACCCTAAGTGGTGGTGGTCTGTAAGGTGGTATGACAAGATTCGGAAAAAGGCTACGGCGATAAACAGTGTTCCAATGATAACATGGATACCGTGGAATCCTGTAGCGAAGAAGAATGTACTTCCGTATGCTCCATCTGAAATAGTGAAGGGTGCTTCGTAGTATTCTAGCCCTTGTAGTCCAGTAAAGATAACAGCTAATACAACAGTTAAGATAATTCCTAATAATACACCTTTTCGGTTACCTTGGATCAGTGAGTGGTGTGCATATGTTACAGTTGCTCCTGATGAAAGTAAGATAATAGTGTTTAGTAATGGAATTTCGAATGGGTTAAGTGGGTCAATCCCTGCTGGTGGTCAGTGTGCTCCTAACTCAACAGTAGGCGCTAAAGCACTGTGAAAGTACGCTCAGAAGATTGAGATGAAAAAGAAGATTTCACTTACAATAAATAAGGCTACCCCCAGGTTAAGACCTTTTTGTACTGCAAATGTGTGGTTACCTAGGAATGATCCTTCAGCAACTACGTCTCGGAATCATAGAATCATGGCGAATAGTGTGGCTAAAAATCCTAATAGTAATAGGGTACCTCCGTTAGCATAACCGTTAAAGTACATCGCTGCTGACATTGTTAAAGTTAACAGAGCAAATGATGTTAGTAATGGTCATGGTGAAGGATCTACTAAGTGATAAGGATGGAATTGGAATTGTTGTCGTGATACGTTAGTCATTACTCCATTTACGGTCATTAATATCATTTAATCCATGGTTTTGGTGATTGCTTGGCGGACAGGATGAGATTCGAACTCATGGTACCTAAGTACGTCATATTTCAAGTATGGTGCATTAAACCGCTCTGCCACATGTCCCAGGCCGGATTAAGAAAGAATAAAATTGGGCGAGGTAGATTCGAACTACCGATTGCGCGAGCAAATTCATTTACAGTGAACCTCCTTAGACCACTAGGAAACCGCCCATATGCTCCCGACAAGGATTGAACTTGTATATCTGGTACTTCACACCAGTGCTCTCACCATTTGAGCTACCGGAGCCTACTATGCACAATGAATCTTTAGGTACTTGGAGAAAACTGGACTTGAACCAGTCCTTACGCTATGCAAAAGCGTTATACTACCAGATATATTATTTCCCCTCGAACTATAATACTATGAATACTTATATGTCGAATAATAAGGGGGTTCAAAGGTAATAGTTAGATCGTAGCGTCGAAAAGCAATTTTATTAGTAAGGTGCAATATCAAAGGCAACTAGTAACGATGGCACCAGTAAAATAAAGGCAATAACCATGGGTAAAAGCCCAGTTCACATAAATTGCATTAGTTGATCGTATCGTAGTCGTGGTAATGTTGCTCGGAATCATACGAATAGGAAACAGAATAAACAAGTTTTAAGTGCAAGTACAATCGCTTGTAAGTTAATAAAGGAATCGTTAACAAACACTTCGGGAATCATATACCCACCTAAGAACAGGATGGCAGTAAAGGTTGACATTAGCACAATACTACAATATTCAGCAAGAAAGAAGAATACAAAGATCATTCCACTGTGTTCAGTAAAGAATCCAGCAACCAGTTCACTTTCTGCTTCTGGTAAATCGAAAGGTGTTCGGTTAGTTTCCGCTAATGCTGAAATAAAGAACATAATGAATAAAGGTAGTAGTGGTACTACAAATCATACACTCTGTTGCATCTCGATCATTTGGATAAGGTTAAATGTCCCTGTAATTAGAATTACCGCTAATACAGCTGAGCTATAAATTAACTCATAACTAATCATTTGAGCAGTACTTCGTAATGAACCTAAAAAGGCATATTTAGAATTAGCAGATCACCCAGCAAATAGCACTCCATATACTCCAATAGATGAAATAGCTAATGAATATAGGATCCCTAAAGAGAAGTCAGATAGAGTTAAACCACTTCCAAAGGGAATAATTCCTCAACCGAGCAGACTAAAGATTAAACTAATAATCGGTGCTAAAAAGAATAAACTTTTAGTTGAGTGTTGTGGTACAACTGTTTCTTTTACTACTAACTTAAGGGCGTCACTAAATGGCTGCAGTACTCCGTAATATCCCACTTTGTTAGGTCCTACTCGTCGTTGCATACTTGCAAGTACTTTTCGTTCAATAATAGTCATGAAAGCCACTGATAATAGGATAGGCACTAAGACAATCAGAACTTCTAAAAGACTAATTAGTACGGATAGCATGATGTTTTATATTATAGCTATATGAAAGATAGCCGGGACTAAAGCAAAAAAACGTCGAAGGTTGGTCATGTACAGAGGGTGACCGGCCACTCACCGGAGGCACATCTGGGATGAGTTGTAAATAAGGGGGTTCAAGGGTAAGCGTTAATAAAGCTAGTTAGTTGAATACTATACTTGGCTGTCTAATCAGCTTAGGTATTTTTCTAGTGAAACAGCTTCTACTGCAATAGGCATGAAACCGTGGTAAACTCCACAGATTTCTGAACATTGTCCGTAGTATACTCCTTCTCGTTGGATTAATACTGAAGTTTGGTTAAGTCGTCCTGGTACCGCATCGATTTTAAGTCCTAATGATGGTACAGCAAAGTCGTGGATTACGTCTTGTCCTGTAACAATAAATCGTACGTGTGTATCTACAGGTACTACTACTCGGTTATCAACATCTAGTAATCGGAATTGTCCCAGTTCTAAGTCTGATTCTGGTACCATGTATGAGTCAAACTCGATTGATTCTCCGTCTTCGTTAATGAAGTCAGAGTACTCGTATGATCAGTATCATTGGTGTCCAGCTACTTTAATAGTCATAGAGGGAGAAATTACTTCATCCATTAGGTAAAGCAGTTTGAAACTAGGGAATGCGATAGCAATTAACACTAAGGCAGGTGTAATTGTTCATACTAGTTCGATTAGAGTTCCGTGGTTGTGGTATTTGTGTACAATTTTAGTTCGGTCGCTGTTAAAGTAAATTAGCACTGATCCTAACATTCAGAATACTAAGAATGAAATTACAATTAGGTAAAAGAAAATAGAATCGTGTAATTCTACGATTCCTTCAAAGCTAGGTGTACTTCCATCTTGGAAACCGATTTGTCAAGGATATGAAGCATCATTGTGAATGTGGCTTAAGATATTTAGCATATATATTATAGTTTGTTTTAGTCTCACGTAAGTCAGCGGCGTCGCTGAATATGAAACTGCTCTTAGTTAAGAAATCGGTGAATCGAACACCGGTAAACCACGTGTAAGATGGCCACTTTACCACTAAGTTAATCTCTTAAGTCGAAAATTATCTGAAAAGGGGGTTTAAGGGTACGGCTCTAACGAAAAACATATTACGGCCGATTTGCGTCGAGGGTTCCCCAAATCTAGTGTAACTCGATAGCGTCTTTTAGGTAGCTACATACCAGGATAGTGAATACATAAGCCTGGATTAGTGATACAGCAATTTCTAGTCCAACTAGTGCGATAAAGATAGCCATTGGTAGTAACGTTACAAAGAATAACAAGATACCGCTAGTTAAAGCAGGGTATAGGAATCCACTTAGGATTTTTAATAAAGTGTGTCCGGCTACGATGTTTGCAAATAATCGAACTCCTAAACTGAATGCTCGGGCAAAGTATGAAATTAATTCAATTAGCGCTAGTAACGGTACCAGTGGTAAGGGTGTTCCAGCAGGTACAAAGAAACTAAAGAAGTGAATTCCGTGTCGCATTAGTCCTAAGATTGTTACTCCTAAGAAAATCATTACACTTAGTCCCATAGCTACAATAGCACTTGATGTAAAGGCAAATGAGTAAGGTACGTTACCTACAAGGTTAGCTAATACGATAAAGAAGAATAGTGAGTATACA
>Ga0314768_1000032_pt1 | contig 10740 bp, 1 predicted proteins | sample G5R1MT_69_FD_207775 | JGI IMG/M metagenome (GOLD analysis project Ga0314768, IMG submission 207775) | Metatranscriptome of switchgrass phyllosphere microbial communities from Michigan, USA - G5R2_NF_18SEP2017_LR1 (Metagenome... | ecosystem: Host-associated > Plants > Phyllosphere >...
CATCTTCGTTCGCAAGAATGGGTGAAACTGCGCAAACTCATGCACTACCAAGCCATCCGTAGCGAACGCTTGCGCTTCAGCACGACGCTTTAGACGTTAGACCGGGGCAGGCAAGCAGGCAGGCAGCGGGACCACGCGCAAGTCGTGTGTCAGCACGTCAAGGCTATCGAAAAATGCAGCTCTTCGAGGCGGGTGACCACAGTATGATGCTCTACACTGTATACGGTATGGCGTACTATGCCTTCTTCACCGCCTGCGTCCTTCTCCTGGCTTTCTACACCGTCCTCTGGATCGTCATTCCTCGAATAGCTCACAAGCGAGGCATCTCCCTCAAACGCGGATGGCTCTCACTGCGCGAGCTGGAGTGGAAGAGTCCATCGAGCGACACTCATGCACGGCTGCAGACCGCTCGAATACAGACGGTCCACGTGCATCGGATAGGAGTAGTCGTAGGCAAAGGATCGCCCAAGAATACAGGCTTCGAGAGCTATGAAGCGAGTAGCACCCTTTCCGAGCTTGCAAGCTTGAAGTGGGGATGGGTCGGTATCGGAGCAAGTGGTGTCAGGGTTGAAGTTGCCTTAACTCCGCTTCACGGCCAGCGGCCAGGCTATGGCAATGAAGAATCAACTACACATCTGGAGGATGTACCGGTGGACGCTACACCTATGTCCAGATCCTCGTCCACAGCGACCGCCCTTTCGCAGTCTGGAGCAAGGTCGCGGAGCAACAGCTACTCGGCAGCATCGGCGAAAGCAACCAAATCCCAAAAAGCCCGTGCATACTCTCTCGTAGATGCCCTTCGAGCTTTCTTCTATACTACCTGGGCCTTCCATATCATCCGACGGAAAGTGCGGAGGGCAATCATCGATGCCTTACCTCGGAGGTACCGTATGCAAGTCGCACGCGTACTTCGGTTCTCGAGGCACCGCTTCCTCAGTCCACTCTTGCAGTATCTCAACGGCCTGGCGAGGAGGATGAACTATCTTTCGGCTCTTGTGGCCGTCGAAGTGAAACACATTACCATCGACTGTCCTCAAATAGGCGCAAACATGACTTTGGATAATGTGAAAGCGGGATTGGAGCTTGTCCGCGGCCAGCACAGCCATCTTTCCGCTTGGACTCGAGTGGAAGGTCTTGTGGCTGGTATCGCTACACCGGGAAACGAAAAGGCCAAACCTAGGAAACGTAGCTCGGATCAGATCAAGCCGCTAAGAGTCTCGGGTCCAGTTCTGGTGGAAGCCAGAGCGAATTTCGACAACGAGATCGGGATAGCAAGCCTATACCATCGGAATTTAGATCATGAGCTCGAACCTCGCAAGACGATACTCGATCTCGCCCTCTCGTTCCCACAGCTAGCTGTTCATCATACTTCCAAAGGCACTGCGTTCGGCCACGATAGGCGCTCATCGAGTCATGCCCGGGCGAACGAGCAGAGACGTTCAGAATCAGCGCGCGGCACGAAGACACACCATCAGCCGAGCATTGAGATCCGCTTGGATGCTCTCCTCGCATTGGCCGAAGAAATCAAACGGGTAGTACAGCCAGATCCCCACTTTGGGCCGTACATGAAGCCTCATCTGCACTCTCGGCATCTCGATGCGAACCACTCCACAAATACGAGCCCATATGAAAGCGATGTTGATGCTAGTCACGAGCATGAGCGTTATCGGAGCCGTCCGTCGAGTCCGGAACACAGCTTCCCTAGACACCATCGATATCAAGACCCGATTAAGCCGAAACAGAATCCAGCGGCTTTGCTCAGGTCCCTCACTATCTGCATCCCGCTGGTCAAGATCACGACCACCTTTGTATCGATGTCGTCAGATGTATTGCAAAGAGACGACCATCAGAGAAAAGTGAAACGTTACACTGGCGAGACTAGGCTGCGCGGCTTTGCATTATCGTGTACAGTTGCTCCGACTCTTCTTCCCGGAGATAGGCATATCGAGTGGTTCGGCAAGCAGGCTCAGCTCAAAGCTGTTGGCAGAGTGGGTTTCGAGAGCGTGGAAGCGGAATTGGCTTCGATCCGGCGCGACGGACACTCTAACGATCCGGTCAAGGTCCTGACCCTGTCGCCATCCGTGGTTTCAGCATCAACATCGTGGCTGCCGCCTCGATTGGATGCGCTTTTCTCGCCTGGCATATCAGGGGCAGATCCAGGTCGAACACAGCGAGCGCGAGATCTGGCTCTGGCAGAGAACCGCTCAAACTCTCGTCTTGTAGTCGAGGCTGATATTGGCGGGCTGGGCGGGAGTGTCGGTATCGAGATGCTGGAAGACCTCATGCGCTTAATACCCAAGAGGAATGCGAGATGGAGGCATGTGAAGACCAGTCTCACGGCTCCGGGCCCTGAAGTGGAGGAGGACAAGCTGCCTCTGCACCTGTACGACCCACCAGTCCTGACATTGGGGCTCGAGTTGGGCCAGAGCGAGTATCGCATAGCAGGACCTGCCGGAGAGCCTCATCGAACGAACTTCGGGCCAGGCGAGGACGATGCGAACCTTTCTTCTGGATGGTCAGCGCCGTCATCTTTCGCTCTTCACCTTCCCTCCACTTCCGCTTTCATCAATACTCAGTATGTAGATGTCTGCTTGCAAAGAACGGATGCTCAGAGGAGGGAGATGCGCAGACTTCTGGATAGAGGGAAACTGTATGTGCCGGAGGTCCTTCTACCCTCAAATGACAGCTTGAATGGAGCAACGTCTAAGCATCCTGATTCACCGATGCGACGCAGCGGCAGGAAGACCTTATGGGACGGTATTCTAGCAGAGGAATCCGACTCTCAAGCCAATTCCCAATCTCCTGAAGCTCAGTCGACTCCCCCTCCGCCGTCATTCCCGGCAAAGCAACAGGGCAACGCGGGTACAGCACAAAGTGCAGGACCATCGCCTGCCGAAGCATACATCGCCTCGAATACCAGAGAAGTCAGTGATAGTGTACCCGCAGCTTTCGTTGCTCCACATCAGCCGGCAGCGGGAGCTCACAACGCTCCCTTGGCATCTCACCGGCAAACTGAAGGCGAGCTGCACAGCCATCCTTTCGTCTACAAGCTTGAAGCTGGTCTGCAGGTCGAGACCGTCCAGCTGTCACTCTGGGCGGCAAAGGACGAACGCATACATAATCGGACAAACCCGAGCAACTTAGGACCATCGAGGAAGTACGCGGACCAGCATCAACATACCGCGAGTCAGCAATCGCAGTCAAAACCTTCTGGCAGGGATCGTCGCTTTTCCAGACCAGCAAACCACACTCAGCTGCATATTGCCCACCTTGGCCCGGCTACCTGCGCTACAAGCTTTGAATTTGTTGGGAGCGAGGTACAGCAATTTTCAGATACAGGTGTCGCGGAGATCTTCTCTGCCATAGTCGACGTTGGTCACAAGGCCGGCAATGTCCGCTTGAATATGGAGAGCTTCGGGCTAGACATCTCCCGCTTCGAAGTACATCATGCTGTCAACGGTCTGCTTGCGACCCTGTCAGGCGTGCGACAAGAGCGTAGGGAGCATGGCGAAGCCGAATCTAAAGCACAAGCTCCAGAGACCAATGAGATGCATGCGTCCGCCGCGTCACACGAGCATAGCGAACCGCCGAGAGCGAAGCCATTCATCACCACTGTGCCTCGGGACATATTCGTCTGCATTGCCCTTGCAGATGCCCAAATTGTCATCGCTGGTCCAGATCCACTCTACAACCCCGGCGTATGTAGAGGCTTGGCTCTTCGTTCGGAGATCATTTCGCTGGAGTATATTTGCCAACAATCGCACAATCTCACATTGACAGAGCCTCGAAGAAGAGCCGCTTTAGGCCTCGATAGCGATATTCGCTCCCATGCGAATGCGCAATACAGTGCACGGCCGAACCTCAGCCAAGCGTTCGTACGCCTGACCACAGGCCGAATCAGCTTGAACCCAGTCAACGATGCTGGCAAAGGACCAAAGGTGCTCGAAGTGAAGAGTGTCGTTGACAACGGAACGGCCGAAGACCAAGTAGAGGAAGCGCCAACTTGGGAATACAAGAACCGAGACAGGACATTCGAGGTCGCGGAGGAGGAGAAACGGCACAGGCTTCCTAGCGATGAGCAGACCTCGATAGCACACGCGCTCGTCAAGAACCACTTCGATCTGCCCGGCCTGACTGCGCGAATCTCTGTTTGGGCAGAACACGAGAAAGATCAAAGTACAGGCGCAGTGCAGACGGTGGATCACTTTGGCATCCGCATGCATGCCAGGAGTCTCCTGGCTCGACCAGACCTGTTCCAGATCTACTGTTTCCTTTTAGCCATCTCTGCATTCCGGTCACTCAAGCCGCAGAGTTCCGAGCCGCCCGCTCCTTCACTGCGGAAACCACCCGCCCAACGACCTTGTCGACCAGCTCCCGTGATCCAGCTGGAAGGCGACGTAGACGAAATATTCGTCTACCTTACGCTGCCACACAACGTACGCATGTTTGCAAAGGTGAAGCGCACGAGCGTCATGAGAAACGTCGGCTCCACGAATATCAAGCTTGAAAATGCTATAGTAGCCGCTGCAAGCGTGATGTCGCCGGGCCATTGGGAAGATATCCTGCGCATGCGAGACTGGCATTTCCAGATAGCGAACGAGCCTGGCAACAGCGGCTACCACAATCATGCCATCTATGCGTCGGGTAGCGGTGCTCGACTAAGGGTCCCGTTCAAATACCCATTCTCCATGATCATCGATAACACTGCTACGTTTGCCAAAACGGTAAAACAACTGCTACACCAGTTTGTCAAGGGCAAATACAACTCTGCAATCGAGCCACATGCGGAGTCCGCAAAGCACCTACCAAAGATTACCGTTTCCATGAAGGTCCTGGTGATAGAAGCTGAGGACGATCCCTTCGAGACGAAACTCAATCTCCTATTCCGTGTCGGGAAGGAAGAGCAAATCGAGCGACTCCATCGGCAGAGGGCCTTTGATGACAAGGTAGAAGAAATTAGGCGTCAACAAGCCAGTGAAAGTGCTGCATCATCGATAGACGGATCTGGAGGCGATAAGCAGGACCAAATGCCTCGAATGAGTCCAGAGAAAGCTTTTCTGACGCTTCAGCGGCTCAATTCCACGAAGTGGATTCAGCGGCATCGTAACGCGACCGCAACAAAGCGCCGGCGAGAGGAAGCGCAGCTGCGCAGACTACATGGAAGCATATCTGCGCTCACGACCGATGGCAAATTGCCCATCCGCCTCGCGACTGGTAGGAATTCGGCTCCTTTATTTCGAATGGTGCTCGACAATCCGGTCGTCACTGTTAGCAAGCCTACCTTTGCCAGCAAGTCCAACGGATTGTGTGACTACCTTCACGATGTCGGAAAAGGGATGCCCAAGGACATGAAATATTCGCTCCTCATCCCCTTTCACCTTGACTGGCGAATGGCGGAAGCCAGAGTCCAGCTCCGAGACTATCCCCTGCCTTTGCTTCACATACCGCCGATGCAGCAAGCACATTCCGATGCAAAGTCGTGGCGGCTCGCAACGGACTTTGTCATTGCGGAAGAATTAGGCGGAGCCGATTCGATACGGCACGTACCTGCAGAAATTGTTCCGCGAAGCATGGCCGGAGGACATACGGCGTATGTTCGCAACATACCCCGCACAGCTATGCCGATCAAGACTTACGCCCAACCGGTGATCAACATCGATTCTGCATGGACAACCAGGGTCGGCTGGGGTAACTCAATTCAGCCAGCCATACAAGATGTTATGCGCGTTCTTGACTCGATAACAAAGCCTCCTCCGGATCCCTCCGATAGAGTCGGCTTTTGGGACAAGCTGCGCCTCATCCTGCACTGGCGTGTGCAGATCAACTTCGTAGGAGAAGGGCCTCTCCACTTCATACTCAAAGGGTCAAGAGATCCGTACAACCTGGAAGGCGACGGTGCCGGTTTCGCGCTTTGCTGGAGAGATCAAGTACGCTGGCAAATCGGCATGCCCAATGAGGCTCGCGAATTCTTCCAGATTCGAAGTCAAGACTTTGTTCTTGGCGTTCCTAACTTGAATGACTATCGAGATGCAGCAGCGACAGGTGTCATCAGGCCGAAGCCACAGCACGAAGCTGGAGACGATCGCTCTACCGCTGCTCAATCGGGCTACTCAGAAGGACAGCATCGTGCTAATCGCTCTTGGCAAGATCTCCGGAAGGTGTGTGCTCGATTTGGCGGAGGCGTTACATGGGGATTTGGAGCACGATTCGAGCGCACATGTCGACCAGAAGACTGTTCAAAGTGCACTGGATCAGCCAGAGATAGGCAATGCCGCTTCTTCGATTTCAAGCCACACTATACCGTGAAGACCATAGCTGGAGCAGAGGTCAGGACGGGACCGCATCATGACTCCTATGCTGGCTTCAGATCCGACTTTGTGCATTTGTCCGTCTCAGTAACAGCCAATGCCACTTCTTCGTCTTCTGCCAATGCCATTTACCTAACACCCAATGGCTTCACGCACTTCTATGCCTGGTGGCACCTCTTCGATGGCACGATGTCACTCCCCGTTAGGCACGGCAAGCTATTCCCGACTGCACAAGCGCCGTCCAAGAAATTGGGGAAGCATACTGCAACGATCAAGTATCGGATACAACTCGCGCCTGTATACATCGCCCACACCTACAAACAAGAAACATGGCAAGACTGGCGAGATGGAATGACTACGGTTCTGGGCCTCAAAGGTCGAATCGGTGCATTCAATGTGGATCTCCACCAGCGTGAGCAGGAGGAGCGAACATGGAGCGAACCGCTTAAAACGGCGCGGAAACGGCTGCACAAGGCGTTTCACCGAGCTGAAATCGACTGCAAGGAGATCGATGCCCGTGTGATTGCCGCCAGATTCCGGGACGAGCGCAAGGCAGATATCGAAATCGGTGTTGAGCAAGAGGATACAGACATGGCGGAACTTCTCGGTCTCGGAGAGGATATCGCAGACGAAGACCTGCCTTGGGTGGATCTGGATGATTTCCGTGACTTAGGAGTCTTCGTATGCGATCAATATCCTCAGCTCCGCATAACACCTTGCTTCAAGGCGCCTCGACTCACGTACTCGCGCTATTCCCAAGCAAACGTCTTCTCGCAAGCCCCAGATAATGATAGCGCTGCGACAGGAGGCTTGGATGGAGGCGTCAAGCCTAGCAAGTTTGGCAACGAGCCAACGCACAAGTGCCTACTTGACAAGACTCCTGACCCGCTCAACGTGCAATTGGAATTTGCTGACGAGAGAGTCGCACACCTGGAGGCTCGGCTGAAAGAAGAGAGTCGAGCAACCTCTCGGGCGACTGTCCAGGATATCGAGCAGCTTTCCAGTCGTTTACGCGCAGCAAAGTCCACGAAAGCAAAGCTCCAGGCTTACAAGCAGCGCCGCATGTCTTCAAAAAATATACAGTCCGATGCTGAAGTCGGGAACGATACGAAGTTTCAACACGAGTCCTCGGATTTTACAGATCTCAGCGCCTTTGATGACCTCGACTCCTGGATCAACCGTCTTGTGATACACAACCCAAATATGGTTGTGAGTCAGCGCATCCGCGATATACTGCTCAGGTACTATTTCAGCTCGCGCCAGAGTCGCTTATTCGACTACGCCATGACGGCAAGAGCTATAAAATTCATCAAGGGCCTAGCAGATGGGCGGGGACCGGAGGGTCCGCGCCGTAGAAGGGATGCCCTTAAGAGTAATCGAACGCGAACGGATCCGGGACTCAATCGTACTTCTTCATCAACGTCACAGCCTCATCAGCCCCATCAACACGAGAGTCTGTTGGAGAAGCTGCTGAATGATGAAGGTTGCAACTGGTCGTTCCGCGACAAGGGCGATGGCGCAAGCTGGAACCAAAGCGATAGCGAGTCCCAATCGTCAGGCGGAGATTTTGATCTGGATCCCCAGACCGAAGCGTCGCACAACCTTGAGGAACATTGGGGCGTGAGAAACAGCTTTTTGGTGTCGCTCATATGCCCTCAATTGGCTTTCAATTCCGACACGAGCAGCTCCTCCACTATTCTCCTGGCTTCTGTGGCTGTCAATCTCAGGGTGTTCACGATCGTGGACGAACATCATCTGGATGACCCAATCAATGCAACTGTCATGCACAGAAGTTTTGGATCCATCGATAATCTGCAAGCCTTTTACCCTCATCTGAGCGGTTGGAGGAGCGGCGGCAAGCAGGCCATCCTACGACAAATGCACAACTTCGTACCGGTCGAAGTGCTCACCGGCGATGCGCAAGATACAGAGGATCTAGACAGAATTGTCCCGAAGACTTCTGCTCGCTTGCGATACGACAAGCACAATCGCCTCCGTCTCCAGACGGACGTCAAACGCAGTCAGAAGCAGTCAGTGGCCTCTAAGCTGAGAAGTACCTTGGACAGACTATCGTTCGAGTGCGAGCGTTTCTCGGTCTCGGCTATGCCAAAGCATTATGCGGCAATATACGATGTTGTGACCAATCTTATCCTCTACACCGATCCCGCTCAAAAAGCCAAATTGCAAAGAGTGGAACGAGTTGTCCTCTCAAAAGACTTCTCTAATCAGCAAGAAATGGCAAATAACGTGCAGGACCAGCAAGAAGAGCTGCGGCGGATCCGTCGGCGAGAAGAAGCGTGGTTCAATCGTGGCTACAACCAATTATCTGAAGAGGAGCTCGACGACGCATATCTCCTTCGAGTAGAGGAGCTGAAACGTATGGACCAGCTCACTCTTTGGATGGGAGCTTTGCAGTCCGCTCAAGACAATAAGGCAACCTCGAGATCTATGGGCATGCAGATGGACGCTCGTGCTAGCGAGATTGTGTGGCATATGCGCGACGATGTGGAGCGGCCCATCGTGAAGATCGGGGTCAAAGGGGTAGCTTTCCGTTGGCTCAATCGTCAGGACGGCAACGTCGCAAATTGCCTTGTCATCTCAGACCTGAATGCCCTCAACAGCAGTCCGGAACACGTCTTTCCAGAAATCATCTCCAAATACCCCACACCATCGAACGCCAGTCCGCAAGTCATGAGATCCGATATCTTTGCGGCCGTCTTGTGGAGCATGCTCCCACCTGTAGGAGGGATAGCCATAATCGATCGATTCGAAGTGCATCTGCATCCCATCCGTCTGCAGATCGAGCAGAAGATAGGCAAACAGATCCAGGAGTACCTTTTCTCACAGAAGTCGCGCAAAGGAGAGGGCGCCAACGGCGACACGCGTTCGCTGATTAACCAAAAGCAATCGTCTGCAAGCAATCATTCGGGTCCTGGTCTTCGAGCGATGCGGTCGACAGACAGCCTCAATGCTTCGAATAGGCTGGACGATAGCCGCAGCATCAACAGCGATGATGGCTCATCCTTCCTCAGCCCTAGTATAGCGACATCCAGATCGCAGGGCTCGGGCAGCAACGGGTCCCGCCAGCTTCGACGCGTCCCGTCAGTCGAAGACTTTGCGCCGACTTTCTCAAAGACCGACGATCACCTTGATGCCGATGAGATGCGGGAGAGATCCCGCTTGAACCGAACGTTCTTGCATGTAGAGATACACCCAACCGTGCTTAATCTGTCTTTCAAGGGCGACAAGCAGACGAGCTTGTACGACGTTTACGGTCTCATCTACAAGAGTCCAACTATCATTCACTGTAATCGGATCTGGAGCTATGGCGAGCTTGTAAATTCTGTCAAGAAAGACTTCAAGTCCAGCATATGGTCCCAGAGCGCTACGCTGATCGGTCAAATCCTGACGACGGCTCGACACAAGCCAAGAAACGCAGCCAATGCTGTGCAGCAGCGTCTCTTGGGCGCCGTGGGCGACAAGGACCGCGGTACCGTTTCCCAGGACAGCAAGCGCAAGAGCTTCATTGGTGCTCAGTTCCGCTCGCGAACGGTGTCGGGCAACAGTGCTGTGACCGAAGATCACAAAACTTCGCCATTGCGAACAGTCACTACTTCCCACGACAACAGTAGTGACGGATCGAGCGATGATGACTCGCGCGACGCCAGCTTGAATAGCGCCGAGAGGCACGATCGCGATGACAGCTCTAGCAACGTAGGGCAACAAGCCATGGGCAACACAGAGACTGGACGGCGGTCAACGAAGAGCCTCGAGCTGGCACCATCCCTGCTGCGAAAATCGCTCTCGCGTCTTTCCGCCAAAGACGAGTAGGCGTCTGCGCAGTCTGGCATACACCGTCTCCATCTACCTTAGCATTACCAGAACCATCGATCCCAGTCCTTTCCAGCAATATCCATTCGCCGTACTGTGAGGCAGCCATATCCATCGTTTCATACCTTCAGGATTGCTATTATCCCTGTATCATAGAGATTCAACCCGAGATATGCCCGACCTAATCTCCGCCTAATGCGCCATTCGTGTTGCTAATTCGATGGGGCTTCATAGCAGTTCTACAGCATTTCACCCTAGGTTGTCTTCTTCAGTCACGTCTGATACGCGCGGCAGCTTGTGAGTGGATGGTTGCTCTGCCGCAAAGCGCTCGATCGCCTCTATGCAGTGCTCTATAGCGCTTTGGCACCTTTCGACCTCTTCCGGCGTCATCCCGCTGCGTAGGCAGCCTCTCAGGTGCCAGAGTACTTCCCTGTGTGCGTGCCTTGCTATCAGGCAAGTCAGTACGACCAGCTCAGTCTCTGCGAAGGTGAGCGCAGCGGCCGGATGGTCTGGCTGTACTGGTTCCAGGAGTAAGCCGTACGTGACATTGTAAGACAGCCATTCCATATCAGCAAGGCCGAACGAGCGCATCTTGCCTTCG
>Ga0314768_1000039_pt1 | contig 10368 bp, 9 predicted proteins | sample G5R1MT_69_FD_207775 | JGI IMG/M metagenome (GOLD analysis project Ga0314768, IMG submission 207775) | Metatranscriptome of switchgrass phyllosphere microbial communities from Michigan, USA - G5R2_NF_18SEP2017_LR1 (Metagenome... | ecosystem: Host-associated > Plants > Phyllosphere >...
CCAATATAGACAATTAAATAAATCAAAGCCAAAAATTGGACTTTAATGGATAATAAAAAAATCGCTGTATTTAAAAAGACTAAAATTAATGCAATCAAAGCATAAATCGGATTTGGTAATAAGATTACTAAAAGACTTGAAATAAGAATCGAAACGGGAATAATCAGATAAAAAAGTTGTGTTGATAATGTATAAAGTAATTCAAAGAGAATTGGTAAAACCACGCTAATTATGGTTAATAGCGTATATACAACGAAAACGGCTAAGCCTAAGTTTAAAATAAGATAAACTAAATTTTTTAATTGACTGTTTGTTTTATTTGAGTTATTGTAATTTAACATATTGAAATTGGGTGGATACTAACTTTAGTTAGTTGGTTCATGATGGTAAATAATCATGGACTTCAAATTAAAAATCAAATTAATATAAATTCGATAAAAACATAAACTTCTAATAAGTGACCTGTCATCTGAGTATTAAAGCTAAAACGATTAATAATCGGTTGTTCAAATCACATAATTTTGACGATGCGTAAATAATAATAAGCGGCAATCACACTTGTGGCCATACCCATGACGACTAGAATTAAATGTCCTGTCTCAAAGCTATGTAAAAAGATAAAATATTTTCCAAAAAAAACCACCTAATGGCGGTATACCTGCCATCGAGAACAAAATAATCACTAAACCGATACTGTATAAATAATTTTTTTGTGCAAAATCATTAAAATCAGTTAAGTAGGTTAATGATTTATTTAGAGAAGTTTCACGTGTGGTCAAAAATAATAAGAAAAAACCTGCGTTCATAATCACATATAATAATAAATAAATTAGCGCCGCACGAAAACCTTCAAAGGTTCCACAAGTTAAACCCATTAATAAGAATCCCATTTGATTAATCGAAGAATATGCCATGAAACGTTTAATATTTTGTTCAGTTAATGCACCTAAACAGCCTCACAACATTGAAAAAAAGGATGACATTCATAAAATATAATGTCAATATTGATATAAATCTCCAAAAGTATGACCTAGAATTCTTAAAAATAATGCAAAAGTGGCCACTTTAATTGGTAAGACAAACATGGCTGTAATAGCATTTGGACTTCCATCATACACTTCTGGTGCTCATAAATGACATGGAAACGCTGCCAATTTAAATAAAAAACCAAAAATAATAAAATAAAGCATGACTGACAATAAAAAACCATTGGTCTCTAAATTCTCAAACACATTTCAATTATGTATGAATCAAGTAATGGATATAAAACTGGTGGTATGAAAAATTAAATACAATAAAAAAATTCCACAAATTAATAATCCGGAGCTGACTGTACTTAAATAGAAATACTTGATCCCAGCTTCCCGTGACGCTTGATTAAAGGCATCATTTAGTAATAACACATAAAGATTTAAACTAAAACCTAAAATCGCTAAAAACACGGTCATAAAATTATATGCAGAAATTAAAATCAATAAAAATAATGCGGTTAATAAGATTAAAACGGGATATTCCATTAAATGTCTTGGATGTTTTTTTAAAGCCTCTTTTGACGCATTCAAAATCAAAATCGTGGTCAACAAGACTAAAAGTTTCATCGCTAATGTATAAACATCTGTAATGGAATAAGTCACAAAATTAACTAAAACATTACTTGTGAAAAATCAAAATTGGAAAATACAAATCAAAACTGTCATTCACAAGGTATTTATGGTTAATTGATATAAGGCTGGCGTGACATTTTTTTTTTTTCAACTTCATTGGAAGCTGGTACAAAATTCGATGTACCAACTAAGACTAAAGCAATTAAAATCATAATCAATAAATAAGTTTCTGGTAAAATTGATAAAACGTCTCCTCAACATAATTGAGATAAGTTTGTAACTTTATTAAGAATTTGATTGGAAGTTATCATTTGTAAGAGAGTTCACATTTTCATTTTAGTAGACTTTTAAGGGGTCTGTTTCTGATAGTCCAGACTGACTAGGAGCAAGTTGTTTTTCTAAAAGATCTTGCTCAATTTTTCTTTTTAATTGTTCATGAGGTCAAACTAAAGCCCCACGGTGTCATTCATAAAAAAAACCGATGGTTAATATAAACAAAAATAAAAACATGGAAAAAAAACTCAGTCAACCTGTAGTTTTCAATCCAAGCACTCAAGGAAATAATAATGCGATTTCAACATCAAAGATTAGAAATAAAATTCCAACCACATAAAAATGAACATCAAATGGATGTCTTGTGGCTTCATCAAAAGGTTCAAAACCACATTCATATTGACTTAATTTCTCACTATCTTTAATGGTACTTAGAGATAAAAAATAAGCAATACCAAATAATAAGATACTAATAAAAAAAATAAAGATAAACAAAGTAAAAATTTTAAAATATTCTAGGTTTTCAAAACCTGGAAAAAAATCATAAAATAATGCATTTTGATTGGAAACTATTGCATTTTTAAACGAAAAATCTTGATCATTTTTAGGTCCAATTGACATCAATAAAACAAAATGATTTGAAGAATTTTCCACAGGAGATTTCAGAGAACAAGAGTTTAATACTGAATTTCTTTTCGATTTTCTTATGAAATTTCATAATGTGTTTGTCATATTTTTCATACAAGTTGGAATTTAACCTTTTAATTCTTGGTAATCTTGAAAATCAATTGATCGACCAAATCGATACAATACCACTAATAAACCTAAACCCACAGCGGATTCTGCTGCTGCAATGATTAAGAGAATTAATGCATAAATTTGTCCTTTTGGATCCGCTGTTGCAACACCGACAATTAAAAAACAAACAGTGATCCCTAAATACATAATTTCGATACATAACATAGTTACTAAGTAATTTCGATAATTGAAGATGATTCCAGTTAATCCTATAAAAAATAATAAGAAAAATAACATTAAGGAATCCGTTCATGACATACCTAAAGACAGTTGCGATGGTAGATCATTTAACAAATTTTCAATTACCACTTCCTGAATTTTCTGCATTTGCATTTGTCAAAACATTTTGGTCTTTGATTTATTTAATTCGATAGAAATAATGATGCTTAACTGCAACTATTTGAATTAATCCCTCAACCCTTGACTAAAAAAGTGATGTCAAAAAATTATGAAAAGGTACCAATTTCTTTATAAGGTGCTGGAATAATTTCAAAAACTTGAGGTAAAGCATCAAAAGCAAATAAAACACCGATGATACATAATAAATAACCTAAAGATAATGGTAAAAAAATTTTTCAACCTAAATCCATTAATTGATCATAACGAAAACGTGGTAATCCTGCACGGACTAAGATATATAAAAAACAAAAAATTAAGATTTTGGCACTTAATCATAAACCTGGTGCAAAATTTAAAATCTCGACCAATGGTAATCATCCACCAAAAAATAACAGAACAATAACTGCAGACATAAACAACATATTAGTATATTCTCCTAAAAAAAACATCGCAAAAATGATGGAAGAATATTCCACATTATAACCTGCAACCAATTCTGCCTCAGCTTCTGGTAGATCAAATGGTGCACGATTGGTTTCAGCTAACATTGAAATAAAAAACATCACAGCACAGGGAAATAATGGCAAAAAAAATCAACCCACATTACCTTGTGCCACCACAATATCTGTAAAATTTAACGATCCCGCTAATAAGATGACAGGTAATAACAGTAATCCAAGTGAAACTTCGTAAGAAATCATTTGTGCAGCAGATCGAAGCGATCCTAAAAAAGCATATTTCGAATTACTAGCTCATCCAGCAATAATTATACCATAAACATTAAATCCTGAAATGGCTAAAATAAATAAAATTCCATAAGAAATATCGGCCACTGTACTGACATTCTGATTACTGATCACACTTTCAGTCAAGTTGGGTAAGTTGGTCATGGCTGTCGTTAAACCAGTAGGAAGTATACTTCAATTAACAATACTCAAAATTAAGATCATTATCGGCGCGACTAAAAAAATATATGAATCCGCACGTGTCGGGACTAATAATTCTTTGAAAACTAATTTGGCACCATCTGCAATCGGTTGTAATAAACCTCAAATTCCAACCACATTCGGTCCTTTACGTCGTTGTATTGCTGCCATCACTTTACGTTCTGCGATGGTAAAATAGGCCACTGCTACCAACAATAATACAATTTTCAATAATTGTGCAACAATCATTCAACTAAATGGTCCAGGTATTATTGCAGCATTTATTAAAGGTAATTGTCCAATTATTAAATTGACTAAAAATAGAGTGGTCATTGAAATTAGGAAAGTTTAATGTTCGACTAGAACATCATTAATATAAATCGTTACAAGGATTGTAAATACGTAAGCTTGTAAAAATGCAATTAATGCTTCAAGAAACATAATAATTGTTACGATAATTCAAGGAAAAATCGCCACTAAGATATAAATTGATCCTGCAGTCAATAAACTTCAAGAAAATCCAATTAAAATCTTTAATAACGCATGTCCTGACATCATATTTGCAAATAACCGAATACTTAAACTAAAGACTTTCGCAATATATGAAACTAACTCAATAATAATTAAAAATGGTGCGATCGCTAACGGTACTCCGCTAGGTAAAAATAAATTGGTAATTTTTCATTTATGTTTAAATAATCCAATAATATTGATTCCAATAAAGTGCGATAACGCTAAAAAAAAAGTGACCACAAAAGAACTTGTAATTGTAAAAGAATAAGGAATTAATCCGACTAAATTCGCTAATAAAATAAAACCAAATAAAAAAAATAAAATGGTAAAATATTGGTAACGTTTTAATGAGGTATTACTCTTAATAATACTTTTAACTAAATTATAACATTCTCTCAAAATTAATTCTCAGACGTTAAAATTGCCTCGATCGAAAATACTACCTAAGAGTATTCGAATCAAAAACACATTTAAGGCACAAATAATGGTTAAATTGGTTAACAAAGTAGCACCAACTGGCATACCGATACCAGTTCAGTAGAAGGCTAAAACAATAATTTCAAATTGATCTAATGGGTGAAATAATAAATTTTGAGTGATAATATTGAACATTTAAAATTTCAATGTGTTATTGATGCATTGGGTAACGCTATGGATGGTCTACAGTCTACAGAAACCTGTGAGCCCGGTAGGAATCGAACCTACGACAAAACCATTATGAGCGGTCTATTCTACCACTGAATTACAGGCCCGCACTTTCGCAGGAACATTTCAAAGACTTTTAAATTCAGAGTGACTAAATTAATTTTACATGAGCTGTCTTTCTTTAATTCATAAGACACAATCATAAGTTGAATTCTGTTTGGGTTATGTCCTTAAATTAACTTTTCAATTAATTTTCAAATAATCATTGACGCGTTAAAAATAAACAACTGATAATTCATAAACTTTCAGTCGACCGAAAATCAGCGTGGTGCGGAATTAGACACGAACCAAGACTTTCTTTCTGACTTCAACAATGATCTTTTCAACTTTCCTTAGAGATCTAGATGGACAAAGAGTATAAACAAATTAAGCAATTCCAAAAAAATTTGTGAATTTAAGACTTTAATTGAATCGAAACTAAAATATTTTTAATCGAAACACTTGTTAAACTGGTGATAAATCCGGATTCAATTCCTAGAACTAACATCGCAACTGTAAGAAGACCTAAAATATAGAATTCACTTCGATTTAAATCTGCATAATTCGCTACATTTTCAATTTCGGTTTTTAAAGTACCAAAAGTTACTCGATTAAAAAGTCAAATCGAATACACTGCACTAAGTACTACACCCGTTGCGGATAAAACCATAATAAATGGATTCTTTTGAAAAATTCCAGCAAAAATTAAGAATTCTCCCACAAAATTGGATGTTCCTGGAAAACTCATATTGGCCAAAGTAAAGACAAAAAAGGCGATGGCAAATAATGGCATCACTTGAACAAGTCCACTATAATGACGTAATGATCTTGTATGATATCGATCGTATAACACACCAACACAAAAAAATAAGGCGGAAGAGACGATTCCATGACCAATCATTAAATAAATCGCACCATCAATTCCTTGATAAGATAAGGAAAATAATCCTAAGACAATTAAATTCATATGTGCCACAGAAGAGTATGCAATAATTCTTTTTAAATCACTTTGACGTATCGTAGATAAAGACGCGTAAATGACACTAATCGTCGCTAATAAATAAACCAGATAACTGTAATATTCACAACCAACAGGAAACATCGGTATAGTAAATCTTAAAAATCCATATCCACCTAATTTCAATAATAAACTAGCCAGAATTACCGAACCAATTGTTGGAGCTTCCACATGTGCTTCTGGTAATCAAATATGAAATGGAAACATTGGTACTTTCACCGCAAATGGTATAAAAAAACACAATCATAAAAATATTTGTTCTTCTGAGGTTAAAATCACATTTAACAAAACTTCGTATTCTGTGGTCTCAGCAATGGTATATAAATATAAAATCCCAAATAATAAAAAAAAAGAACCAAACAAGGTATATAAAAAAAAATAATATGCCGCATTGATTTTTCTTTCACGTGCTCCTCAAACCCCAATCATAATAAACATTGGGATTAATACACTTTCAAAAAAAACATAAAAGAAGAAAAGATTTGTAATCGTAAAACTTAAAATTAAAAATAACTCAATGAATAATAAATAAATTATAAATTGTTTATAATTTAAAACTACATTTCCTGCCGCAAAAATACAAATCGGCATAATAAAAGCAGTTAAGATTAAGAAACATAATGAAATCCCATCGACTCCTAAAGATAAATTCAAATTATAATCAGGAATTATGGGAACTTGACAAATGAACTGAAAACCTGGTTCTGATTTATCAAAATAATATCAAAGATCAATTGTTAATAATAACAAAACAATTGAGATTATCAATGATATGTTTCTAATTGTACGCTCCTCATCTCGAGGTATAATACATAGTATTGCAATTCAGATACCTAAAAATTCAATTAGTCCTAATAGTACTGGAAAATTACTCATATTTTTCAGATTTGGTAAATCTAACTACCTCATCAGTAGACGGTGATGAATAAAAAAATTCAAACCACGTCCACAAAATGTCAATATCAAGCTGCAGCTTCAAAACCTAAATGTTGTTCTTTTCTAAATGAAAAGTAACTTAAATAATTAAACACAGCCTTCACAGTTTTTGGAGTACTCGTTTGGATTTTCATTGTCGTTAATAATGAACGAATCAAACAAAATAATAAAAAAATCGTACCAATGGTCACGTGTAAACCATGAAAACCAGTAGTCACGAAAAAAGTCGAACCATAAATATTTTCTTTTCAACGGAAAGTCACACCGTATTTATATTCAATACCTTGACAACATAAAAAGACAACACCTAAAATGATGGTCGCTAATAAATGTTTATTGAACATATCAATATTGGTATAATTGTCTCCTTTTAAGATTGCGCGATGCGCTAATGTAATTGTGACACCTGATGATAACAATAAAATTGTATTCATTAAAGGTAATCCTCAAACATCCAACGGTTGAATACTTTTCGGTGGTCAAACGCAACCAATTGCAATCGCTGGTGATAAACTAACATGAAAGAACGCTCAAAAAAATGCAAAGAAAAACATAACTTCTGAGACAATAAACAATGCCATACCTCAACGTAAACCTTTACGAACTGCTAAAGTATGATGCCCTTGTCCTGATTCATAAATCACTGTGAAAAATCAACAAAATAAGACAGTTGTAAATTCAAATCAGGCCATTTGAAAAAAAAAATTATCTAATTTATGTAAAGAAGACACACTTGTCGGATGTAAATAAAACACAAAACTTAAAACTAATAAAAAGGCAGACATTGCTGTCACAACCGGTAATTGACTATTATCAACTAAATGAAAATGATGTTTTTCTTTTTGACCAAAAAAATTTGAAAGAGTTGTCATTGAAAAAGTAAGCTTAGAAATGTCTAAAAATTAGAACTTTCTTTCACGTGCGAAAAACGGTACTACATCGATATTTCAAAACCAGAAAAGAAATCAAGCTTAAAACGAGTTTAAATTAAATACTTTGGCTAAGAAATCGACGTAAATCGACTAAAGGTGCTTTTTCACGGATATTCATTGAGAAAGCTTTTGAACCTTCAGCTGATAAATTAATTAATTTTTGTTTAACATCAAGAATTTTTTCGAATGGAACTTTATCCAAATATCCATTAAGTGCTGCGAAAATTAAGACCACTTGTTGTTGAACTGATAATGGTGTAAAACGTTTTTGTTTTAATAATTCAATTAATCGTAATCCACGAGCTAAAGATGCTAAAGTGGTAGAATCTAAATCATTAGCAAATGAAACGAAAGCTTCAATTTCACGAAATTGTGCTAATTGAAGTTTTAACGATCCTGCAACTTCTTTCATCGCACGAACTTGCGCTGTAGAACCAATTCGACTAACGGATAATCCAAAATTAATTGCTGGTAAAATACCACGATTAAATAGACTTTTTTCTAAGAAAATTTGACCATCAGTAATGGAAATCACATTTGTTGGGATATACGCAGAAACATCACCTTCTTGTGTTTCAATGACAGGTAATGCGGTTAAAGAACCACCTCCTAAAGAATCATTTAATTTAGAAGCACGTTCTAATAAACGAGAATGTAAATAGAAAACATCTCCTGGATATGCTTCACGACCTGGTGGACGACGAACTAATAAAGACATTTGACGGTATGCCACTGCTTGTTTACTTAAATCATCATAAATGATTAAAGCATGTTTTCCATTATCTCGGAAATATTCTCCAACAGTTGCACCAGAATATGCAGATAAATATTGTAATGCTGCTGCATCTGAAGCTGTCGCTGCAACAATGGTTGTATAACCTAAAGCACCTTCTTTTCTTAAACGTTCAACGATTTGAATAACAGTTGCACGTTTTTGTCCAATCGCGACATAAATACAATAAATACGATTACTATCTTTAGTTAAATGAAGACTTTTTTGATTAATAATCGCATCCACTGCAATTGCGGTTTTACCGGTTTGACGATCACCAATAATTAACTCACGTTGTCCACGACCAATTGGAATCATAGAATCAATCGAAGTAATACCTGTTTGAACTGGTTGATTAATAGTTTGACGTGTAATAATACCAGGTGCTTTAACTTCAATTGGTGAATAATCGTTACTTGGAACATTTAATGCTCCACGACCATCAATGGCGTTACCTAATGCATCAATAACACGACCTAATAAAATTTCACCAGTTGGTACACTAACTAATCTTAAACCACGGTGTACTTCTGTACCTTGACTAACCAATCGTTCATTACCGAAAATCGCAACAGATACAGTTTTATTTTCAAGATTTAAAGCAATACCTGTTACAGCTTGATCTTTAGTACCAGCATTGTTTTTTGTCACAAAAGTTACAAATTCTCCTGCTTGTAATTTAGTTAACCCAATAATTCTAGCCACACCATCTCCCATGGAAATAACATGACCGATTTCTTTTCATTTATTGGTTGTTCCGCTTAATTTTTTATCGGTTTTTGAAACTACTTGATTCTTAACTGCAACCATTTGAATTAATTCAAAATCTATGCCAAAATTAAGAAGAGTTCTTATCCTTCTTTATTAAAACATATTTTTTATAATATCAAACAAAGGCTAAGAATTCAATTAAGAATATTAAGGGTGATATCGCAATTGGGCATCTTAACATAATTTCGCCCATAAACGTATCTCGCGCTCCCATGTAATAAATACCTAAGGCCAGATTAATCATTAAATCAATAAAAATCATGATCAATCTTGCTTGTCAAGAAATTCAACCACCCTGACGTTGAAGCTTTTTATTATATCAAGTTCCAATCACTCAATACATGATAACCAATGTAATTAAGGAAAAAATTCATTGGTGAATTGGTCAGATATTAATAAAGGTCAGTAATTGATTAAATAACCCGGAAGGTTTTGCATTCACATGTGAAGTGGTTTCTGTCTTTTTTACTAATAAAAAAACAGAAGCGATGCTTAATCTTCTAAATTTTTCTCAGCCTTTAAATTCAATATTATTAGACTTCAAAATTAGATTTCAAAGTAATTTACAATTAAGAATAATTTCATTTCAAAAACCTTGTTGATTTTGATTGAATGTTAAATTAATTCTCATTTTAGATTTTTTCAAACTTTACTTGTCGATCGTTACTGCAAACATTCAAATTCTTAATTTATACCTTAATTATAATTTCATTTTTCTTCGAAAATCGGATTTAACAACAGAAAAACATCTCCTGGAAAATGAATTTAATCACAGGATAAGACTATAGCGAACGTTGGAATC
>Ga0314768_1000043_pt1 | contig 10149 bp, 5 predicted proteins | sample G5R1MT_69_FD_207775 | JGI IMG/M metagenome (GOLD analysis project Ga0314768, IMG submission 207775) | Metatranscriptome of switchgrass phyllosphere microbial communities from Michigan, USA - G5R2_NF_18SEP2017_LR1 (Metagenome... | ecosystem: Host-associated > Plants > Phyllosphere >...
ACAAAATATTACAAGTTAATATAGGTTAATAATAAATTATTTACATAAAAATTTTTCTTTTTAAAACAGCCCATCTTCAATTAATTCGTCTATTATTCTTCCTAATTCATTACAAGATGGTCCAGTCGAGTCTATAGATATGACTTCTTCCATAAATTCTTGTAATCCCAGCATTATTCCTAACAATTGTTCACATGTATATGGTTCTGTCATCATACTATTTGTATCCATTATATGCTCATTAAAACATGGTAACTCAAGTACATTTCCTAATTCTCGCGTTCCTACTTCTATATGGTTATCTCCTCCTAAAAATTCGCGCAATTTCCTCATGAATTCCTTAGCTCTTTCCATAATTATAATTTTTATATATATGTATTGTTTGAATTTAAATATCGTTTGATTTCTCTTCGTAATTGATCCTACCTGCAATATTTTTAATTTAATTATATTCATGTATAACATGTTTATATTTATATTTTTATGTAATTATTATTATATTTTTTTTTTTTTTTTTTTTTATTCTACTTTATCATTATAATATTTCTTTACATTATTTTTATGAACTGTTACCCCTCTTCTGCCTCTTTGTATTATTATATTTTCATCTCCTAATACCTCTATTACTTCAAAAGGTCCTGTCCATAATGAGTTTAACTTATTTTTGCTTGCATTATCTTTCAATAATACCAAGTCTTTAACATGTATCTCAATTGCATTTTCATTTTTATCATAACCCTCCTTAGATCTCATTTTACTTTTTATTAATTTTTCTCTCGCAATTTTATGTGATTCCTGTAAATTCTGTTTTAAATCGTATAAATAATTATCGTAATTATATCTTGGTTCTGGCTCGGACTTTAGTTTAACGGGTATTTCTAATGTCCTACCATATACTAATGCGTATGGTTGAAAATTAGTAGATGAATGTTCAGTTGAATTATATACAAAAAATGCATAAGGTAGTAAATGATCCCAATTGCTTAGATTTTTATCAACATAATGTCGTAAATATTCGGCTAAAGTTCGATGTGATCTTTCTAGACTTCCATTTGTTTGCGGATGAAACGGACTAGTATTTACTTTATTTATTTTTAATAATTTACATATTTCACTAAAAGTTTTACTTAAAAACTCGGTACCTTGATCTGTTAATATTGTTTCAGGTATTCCGTGTATACATACGAAATGTACTACGAAAGCCTCTGCCACAGTATTAGCTTGATGATCTGGTATAGGAACTCCTAATGAATATTTAGTCAAATCGTCCTGCATTGTTAAAATATATGTATTACCCGATAAGGTAGTTGTTAACGGTCCTACAATATCTAGAAATATTTTTTCAAACGGTTTCGAACTGGTTGATGTAATAGCCATGGGTTGTTTTATCTTTTTGTTATTAATTTTATTTTTCTGACATGATGTACAATTTTTTATATATGTTTTTATATCTGTTTTCATACCTTTCCATTTAAATTGTTTCTGTATCTTTTTAATAGTTTTATTTATTCCTAAATGTCCTCCCAATCTTGAATCATGAAATTGTTTTAAAATGTCTAATTTCTCTTCCTCAGTATATTCTATCTCTGTACATATTAATATTTCTATATTAGTTTTCCTAAATATATATCGTATTATTGACCTAATTTTCTCCCATTCTAAGTTATCTGATTGACCTAGTTTATTCATTGCTAATTTACTGATATTATTTTCTTCGCAAAACTGTTTCAAGTTTACTAACGTTACGTAAATATTTTCATAAGTTGATAATTGTTTATCTTTATTTTTAGTTATTAAAAACATTATATATCGGTTATCTATTTTATAATATTTTATGTCACCTATTATTTTACTCGGCGTTAACATTTGATTATTTCCAAATCTTTGTTTTAATATTTTATTTAATCCTTCCGTGAAATTATATTGTTTAGCTATTTCCGATACTAAATGGTATTCTACAGGTACGTCTAATAAATTTCCTATTGTTTCTTTTACATTTTTATTTGAGATTAATTGTGTTTCCATTTTTTCAAGGAAACTAGAATAATTATCATCTTTTATCTCAGTTATATTATACATTCTGCTTAATGCATCTACGTTTGAATTCTGCACTCCCGGTTTATATTTAATCTCATAATCATATTCCTCTAGCTGTATACGCCATCGAGCTAATTTTGATAACGGATTTTTTAAATTAAATAACCATGTTAATGGTCTATGATCGCTTAATATTATGAACTTTCTTCCATATAAGTATGGTCTGAACTGTTTTACACCGAAAATAATGGCTAAGCATTCTAGCTCTGTTGTACTGTAATTGTTTTCACTTTTATTTAAAGTTCGTGAAGCATAAGCTATAGGTAAATCTTTTCCTATCTCACCCTGTGATAATATTGCTCCTAATGCTTTGTTACTCGCGTCAGTTGTTAAAATAAATGGTTTCGTAAAATCTGGATATTTTAATATTGGTTCAGAACATAATGCTTGTTTTAATGAATCGAAAGCTTTTTGACATTCCTCTGACCATTCGAATTTAACATCTTTTTTCAAAAGATTAGTAATTGGTTTTGCCTTAGCACTATATGATTCAATAAATTTCCTATAATAACCCGATAATCCTAAAAATGATTTTATTTCTTTTACATTAGTTGGTTTTGGAAAATTTAAAACTGCCCTCACTTTCTTTTCATCTGGTTTTATTCCATGTTCAGATATAACATGTCCTAAATATACACATTCACGTGTTAGAAATTCACATTTATCCGGCTGTATTTTTAAGTTATGTTCTTTTAATCTTTCGAATACGTCTTTTAATTTATTATTATGATCGCGTAAATTTTTCCCGTATACAATTATATCATCTAAATATACTAGACATTTTATTCCTATTATGCCTGCTAATACATTGTTCATTAACCTTTGGAAGGTTGCAGGTGAAGTTCTCATTCCCATTGCCATACGTTTAAAGTGCCAATGACCTTGATTAGTTGAAAAGGCCGTTAATTCGCGTGATGATTGCTCTAATGGTATTTGATAAAATCCTGATGCCAAATCGATAACACTGAATAATTGACATTGCCCTAGTTGATCTAATATTTCAGTTATGTTCGGAAGTGGATGAAACTCATTTAATGTTACTTCATTTAATGCTCTAAAGTCTACAACAATTCTGAATTTCTGTTTCCCACTAGCATCTGGTTTTTTCGCTACTAATAATAATGGTGCATTCCAAGGACTCGTGGATTGTTCTATAATATCATCATCTTCCATTTTACGAATTTGTGAAGCTATTTCCTCTTGTTGCGAATGAGGTAATCTATATGGTCGTTTATATATAGGCGGTTGGTTATCTTTTAATTTTATTTCATGTTTAGCGGCATTAGTGAAAGTTAATTTATCTCCCTCTAAATGAAATATTTCAGAATATTGTTCACATAATTCAAATATAGATTGTCTTTCTTCAATATTCATATGTTCGCTTCTAATTAGATTCTTTATCTGTTCTATTCGGTTAGGTGAGTCATTTGTTTTTATCGTATTAATTTTGAATAAATTGTAATCTGAAGATTCGTCATATAATATTTTATTTATATCATTTAATTTAATCTTTTGCGTACATTCCGATATATTTAATATGCTAACTATTATTTTACCGTTTTTTACTTTTCCTATCACATTACTACAAAACACGTCTTTAATTATTTCTTGTTTTTGTATAATTATATTTTTATCTTCGACCTTGGGTTCGGCTATCGGTAATTCTACAATAGTCTCGGTTCTCGGATTTAACGAAAAATATTCTTCATCATTTTTTAACATATTACATTTATTTTCGTTATTAATTATAATTGTATTATTACTTATATCGATTACAGCTTTATTATTAGTTAAGAAAGGTTGTCCTAATATACCGTCTTTTAAAATTGGAAAATCATTCTTGACAAGATTAAATTTTACATTTATTTTTTCATTATTAATTTCAATTGTTATATTAACTGTTCCAATAGTTTCTATTAATTTTTCATTTATTCCTCTTATTTTAATTTTATTATTTTCGTCTACCATTACTTCTCCTATCAATTTGTTAATTTTTATTACATTTATTTCGCTACCTGTATCTATTAATAATTCCAAATGTTTAGTTTTACTAAAATCTGAATTACATTTTATATGATTTTCTTTTAATTTTGTTGTGATGTGGAAGCATCTGCGGTAGTTATTTGACTTATCGAACGTGTACCGCTGACCATATTCGATATTTGCGCGTTTCCCGAATTATTATTATTTCCGTTGTTTCGATTATTTCGATCATCATAACGTTTTTTATAACATTCGTTTAAGTTATGCCCGTTTTTGTTACAATATTCGCATGCAATAAATCTTATGTTATAATTAGTTGAAGGTCTCGTAAAGTTATTCTGATTAGGTCTCGCGTAGTTATTCTGATTAGGCGGTCGATTATTATTCCCGTAATTCTGTGAATTATTCCTACATTGACTTGCATAATGATTACCATTACAATTATAGCATTTTATCTGCTTGTTATTTTGACTATTATTAGGTGATCTCGAGTTATAATTATTACGATTGAAATTTCTATTATTATTATGTTTTTGTTGAAACGAATTATTTTGCTGAAAATTACGTGATTGATTAAAATTTTGTTTATAAGATCTGTCATAATTATTTTGATTATTAAAATTTTTATTTCTATTTATATTGTTAAGAGCTTCTCTATCGGAATTAAATTCTAATTCTTCAGATTTCGCTATTTGTTTAGCTTGTTCTAACGTTGTTGGATTTCGCGATTTTACTATAGTACGAATTGGTTCTTTTAATCCTTTCATATAAATTGCTAATGTTTGATCTTTTAATGTTTCATGAATTACCCTAGCATCATCTTTATTTTTATTTAATGTATTCATATCACTTAATTTATAATATAATTTTTCTACCCGATCACTATATGTATTTATGTCCTCATTAAATCTCATTTTGGCGGAATTTAATTCTAATTGCAAAGATGAAATTGAATGTTGTACCTCAAATGCATCAGTTAAATATTTTTTTATGTATGGCCACCTACTAGTATCTTTATATTTTATGGCTTCCAAAGCTTTACCACTTAATCTAGTTGTTATGTATTTTATTACAATTGGTATATTTTTATCCTCTACAGACTCTAACGCTAGTTCACATGCCTGTATAAATTGATATACGTCATCCTCTCCTGTACATTTTGGTATTAATTTTACTGCTTCCTCTAACCTAATTATTACACTTGTGTTACTCATTTTTTCTTTCGGTTTTCTCTCAAATTTTAATTCTTTATGCTCAATGTCTAACTGACTTCTTGTTCCTATACGTATTAATTCTTTTTCACTTTTTTCTTTTTCTGGGATAATTTTTTCTTTTTCTGGGATACCTTCTATAAACGTTTTATTCAATTCTTCGTCACTATACTTTTCTTCAATTTTATTCACTGGAGTAGCTAATTCCAATGGAGATGAGCCTAATGTGTCACGGTTACTCATAAATAATTCTCAATAATAAATCTCAATAATAATTCTCATAATATACTTCAATAATAATTTTCAATAATAACTTCAATAATATTCTCAATAATAACTCAATAATAATCCCAATAATAATTCAATAATAATCTCAATAATAATCTCAACAAAAATTCTCAATATATATCCACAATAATAATTCTCAATAATTCACAATAATACTCAATAATAAATCCCAATAATTTTTCAATATAACTTCAATAATAAATCTCAATAAATCCCAATAATAATTCAATAGTACTCTCAATAATAATTCAATAATAAATCTCAAATATAAACTTCAATAATAAATCTCAATAAATCCCAATAATAATTCAATAAATCGCAAATATAAACTTCAATAATAATCCCAATAAAATACTTCAATAATAATATTCATAATAATTCTTACAACAAGGCGGAGTTGGACGATCCAAAAGACATCGTTGACTGTTTCGCTTGAAATGTTGCACAATGGAGTGTATGTTCTTTCTTCGGAGTTGGAGAAAAAGTGATCAGTTTCTTCTCTCGGTGATTCGAAATGAATTGAACTGCCTCCGTGGAAAAATATTATATATTTTTATGAAAAAAATAATATAAATATTTTTCTTTTTGAAGAACCCTGTCCGCAGCGCCAATTGTTACGTGCCACCGGCTCGATTTCAAGTAGTGCAGTCGAAGATGTATTTAATTTTAATTAATTAAACATGAGACTTTAACTTTTTAATACATTTATTTTATAATTCAAAGTGTTAACAAAATTCTAATACAAAGTGACGTGAAGTTGCTTGTTGTTCCGTGACTAGAACTCATCTGAATTGTGGTCATTTTGGTCCCTCTTTTATATGGATTGATTGACGTCATTGGACTTGTTGTTTCGGCATTTATTCCTTATTTAGCAATAGGCCATTGTTTGTTTGACCTATTTCATTAATCTGTAGATTACATATTTTAATGTATATCACTGGTTTATGTCCAATTAATTAAATGTAGTTTAAATGTGTTTCTGTGATATTGTGTTACGCACAATTCTTTTTATACATGTTTCTAGGAATATAGATTACATATTTTAATATATATTACTAGTTTAACTTAATCAAATATAGTTGTGCAATACCTATGATATTGTGTTACGCATAATTCTAATTATACATGTTTCTAGGAATATGTGATAGCCCACAACACCTCCCCACTAAAAAAAAAGGTTTCGGTCTGCAAGACAGAAATCTTTTACAATATTCAAACTTAAGTTTCACAATTTTTGATTAGCATAACCTTTTACATATGTTTTTTTTTTTTTTTTTTTTTTTTTTTTACATTGAACATTTACATTTAACACTTCGAATAGTTTTCTTTTACATAATTTCCTTAATTCTAAACTGAATACAATTTAATTATCATTTTTGGTTAGTTAATTACAATTTACAATTTATTATTAAACATTCAAAACTTTTACAATATAATTTACTTAAATTACTAATGTTAGTATTACCCATTTACCAAATACAATTTATATTATTATATTATCATATTACCATTGAAATATTTTATGATTTCCATTTAACTAAATTTAATTTTCATTGAATTATTATTTCAGCTACAGAATATTATTGCGATTAACTATTAAATATTTTATCGTTGTAATTGTAGAAATCAAATTGTTTTTACCCAGGACATCCAACTATTTCATAATTATTCGTTTCCCAAGTAATGGTGTACAATTTGGTTATCTTCAAATCAACTTTAAAATAAAATCAATTAATTTTTACTATCATCGTATCAAGTGATTATTACTTATGTGTGGATAAACTCCCTCTTCTTCTACCTCTAATTCATTTCTTTCCTCTATATTTCCTAATTCGTAATCCTCTAAATTTCTTTTTGATAACTTATATATTTTAGGTTCCTCTATATTTTGTTTATTTTTATAACATTTTATTTTATACTTTATTGTTACATATACAATTATTATTAAAACCATTGATAATACTCCCAATATTAAAGTTACATATATTAAATTTGAATGTATCTCTTTATGCTGTTCATTTCTCTGTCTTTCCTCCTCCTTACTTATTAATTCCTCTAAGTTGTCTACCGAATGTGATAATTCACCTAAATGATTTAATTTCATTCCTATTGTATTATTAATACTTTTTAATTTTGCAAAATGTAATTTTTTAGGGAATTTAGTTGTTAACATGCTCATATTTGTAACTGGTACGAAGTTTATGTATTTTTTATTTGTTATTTCTTGTGTAGCTGTTAATATTACATTCTCAGCTGATACCTCACATGTTGTGTCATTTATTTTTATTATTCCTGTACCTTTTATCCTGATAATTGTTGCTTCTTCTAGATTTGCACAATTTATTGTTAATGTATCATTTGTTGTTGCGAATAACCATTCATTTCTGAAACGTAATTTATGATAAATGTTTCTATTTAAATTAATTGCATGTGGTTCACATTCATCAGGTACTTTTTCTGGCTTGTGAAATAATTCAACTTCACACTGTTTAGTTGCTTTATTATCCCTTATTGGTTGATATATATTACATATTCTAAAGATATTTGTTTCTGTACATGTTCTGATTTGTTCTGACGTGAATGTCGTAAACTGTCTTCTGTCCTTAGTTATAGCAATAAAAGGTTGTTCTGGTTTTAATATATAAGTTACATTTCCCATCATTGGTACTGGTATCGCATTGTACATAGTTAATTCTATTTCTGTAACTAGTGGTATTTTAATTACGAACAATAATTTGTCTTGAGTGTATATAGTGGTAATCTTAATTATTTTTCTTAGTTCATATAGTTCATTTGGAATTGTCCCCATAGGTAAATGCATTTTAGTTCTCAAACGATGTGCTATATCATTTAATGTTTCTGATAAGTCCTTTGGTGTTAATAAACTCGTGTGTATTACACCTGTTCTTGCGGCGGTAATTATTTGATTTAGCATTAATGTTTCGTACGCATATTGATTTATAAGTGCCAAATGTAGATTTTGCACACTATTGAATAATAATAAATCCAATACATCATTTGTCACATTTGTCAAACTGTTCATTCTTTTTACGAGTTCTTGTTGTTTTCCTCTTAATTCCTCATGTAATTGTTGCGTTTCCTCTATACTTGCTCCTATACGTTGCATTGTTGTTTTTACTAAAGTTGTTTGTTTCTTCATTAAATGTAAAACATTTCCACTATTCTTTTGTTGTTCAATTAGTGCCCTATTTACTTTTTTAGTACATTCATCATCACAAACTCCAAATAATACGTGTAATGCGTTTCCTATAATATTTATAGCTCCCCGTTTCTCTCTTTTAATTTCATCTCTCCCTAGTGATATAATAATATTTTCTCTCTGCATAGATATCTCGGTAAACATTCCAGTTATAATATTATCGAATTTACTACAAATAAGCCTATGTTTATCATCCTTTTTACAATTTTCGTTTAATTCACTTATACTCTTTTCTAAATATTCATATTTTTCATTATATTCCGTTAAGGATAGATATGCCATTAACGTATATTCACCCCCTACTAACCTTGTTGGTCCATAATTTTCAAAATAATAACCTGGTTTGTTGATATCGAAGCTTTCAATGCTAAAGTGTTCTGAATGATCCTTAATTTTTATTTCTTCGCCAATGGTACTTGTAATGCACAATAATAATCTAAAATATTTATAATTATTTATTCTATATATATTTGCTCTTGAATTGGTTAACTTAACGACAAATTTTGTAAAATTTTATAGGTTTAATGTCGGATACTATTATATTAAAAATACATCTAGTTAAATCTACATCCGTCACAGGATCATGACAGTGTGATATTTCGTGCCTTTTTATGCACACTAAGTCATGTGCCTCCTTTAAATTAAGCATCCTACCATTTTTTATTTTATACCCTATGTCCCTACTATATAATAATTTATTGTTATCCATATCAATTAATTTTAGACTAAAATAGTTGTCATTGTTATCGCTATATGTTGTTATGTTTAGCATTCTTTTAATATTATTTATTCGCAGTTTCTTTAATATCTTTCTATCCATGTCTCCATTCCAGAATACAACAACAGGTTTTCTGTTCCTATCGGAAAACATGTAATGATTTAAGAAAGTTGTGCCTAGATTTCTATTTCCCCCGACCACTACACTTTGGTGTAATTGCCCGAGCAACGGTGTTAAAACATCTGGCTTCTTTCTAAAAATCATCTTCAAATGTTTCAGCAGACCTTCATAATTTCTTGGGTGAAATATTTGTAATTTACCCTCTTCAGTTAAAATGATAGGCCTCCCTTCCAATTTAATAGGTGTATGCTTATTGAGATTGTTGCAAATGGCTCCCGATACTAATAATATATCTTTTTTGTTTACCATTGCAAATTCAAAATCAATAACCACAAATTTTATCTGCGAACTACAAAATATTACAAGTTAATATAAGTTAATAATAAATTATTTACATAAAAAATTTTTTTTTTTTTTTTTTTTTTTTTTTTTTTTTTAAAAAAGGCAATGTTAAATTATTTGGTTTTTTTTTGTTGAAATTTAATTAAAAGAGTGGACAGTCTAGTATAAGT
>Ga0314768_1000051_pt1 | contig 9914 bp, 1 predicted proteins | sample G5R1MT_69_FD_207775 | JGI IMG/M metagenome (GOLD analysis project Ga0314768, IMG submission 207775) | Metatranscriptome of switchgrass phyllosphere microbial communities from Michigan, USA - G5R2_NF_18SEP2017_LR1 (Metagenome... | ecosystem: Host-associated > Plants > Phyllosphere >...
GGAGCTGCCACGCTCAAATAAGTTCCGCTTTTTGAACTTAAATCCGGAGGCCATCTTCTGGCCCATGAGCTTCGGTACCGACTTATTCTTTCTCGCAGTAGTGATGATTTGCCCCAGAATCGATGGAGATTGCTTGAACAACGAGGAAACACATGTCCGGCGGATTTCATCAAAAAATTCACTATAAGACCACGTCCGAGACTCGAAATGGAATGGTGGAACCTTGACGACGAGATCATAGATATCCGGATATTTGGGACCGCTGTATGAAACGCAGAGGATTGTTGGCGCAACGTCAATGAATAAGAAGGATTTGTACAACTGAGCTCGTTTTTTCATTTCACTAGCATCTTCAGTTTTCTGTTTGTTCCAATTCATCAAGACGGTGGGGGTCGCGTTCATGCTTCCAGTCTGATGGCGCCCATCAGACGAATTACTACGAACGGAGGCTGCTCGAGACGTGCGACTGGAAGTGACTTTACCAAATGCGGAGGGGCCAGGCCGCATCGATGATCGCCAGTCTGGATTTAAGAATCCAGATGATTCAGTTGTACGTGAACGCCCACTAACCGTCAAGGGTAAATCAATGAGTGACTCTTGCGAAGGGGGCGACGAAAAGTTTCTGGTTCTCCGCCTGTTCTCTAGGATGTCCGGTGTGGCTGCGCGGCTCTTGGGTTGATGCAGGTTGAGTAACATGGATCGCTTCTTGTTCAGTTTTTTCATTTCACCTTCGACTATGGAAGTATTCAAGGTTTCCATGGAATTTGATTGCTCATCCGAGTCATTTTCACTGTCAACAGCGGCCGACTTGTGCGCAAAGAGATAATCGTGCACTTTAACCCCAATCGCATGCTCGACTTGCAACCTGATCGGATGAATTTCTAGAAGGAAAGATTCTATAATTGAAATGCCAGCAACAGGCGGCAATGTTTTCCAAAGTACCATTAAAAACTGCTTGGAATTCCTGACGGGGTCGAAAGGGCTATAAGGCTCATAGCGAGATAAAATTTCATCAAACTGTCGGTCGCTATCTGCGCTTATATTCAAGGCTAGCATGTCTTGGACGTATAATCGATTACTGACAGACGTATCGGGGAGTGTGTAGCTTTCGAATCTAGTATCGGTGACTGAGAGTTTGGCTATTGCTTCGCCAGTATCGGTAAGCATGTGCCAAGTGATGGATTTAGCCTGTCCAGATAATTGTGAACCGGGCAATTTCTCTGCCTTCGATCTACCCAATCTACCGGCTTGAGATCTGCGGATGGCTTCAACCATGAGGTTCAGGTCTGAGGCGTGAATCCAAAGTTGATACTCGCACTGGGTGAGAGCAGCCATTCGCTCGTCATCAAATAGGTTGAGATCCACGTATCCCTCATCGAGTTTGTTCCTGTAAGACCGAATTTGTGCCTGCTGTTGCTGAATCTGCTCAGCCATACCCTCGAGATCATCCACGTCATAAGCAAATTGCATTGTTTCTAGTGCAGCGTTCCGCCTTTTCTGTGCAGGATCAATGTACAAGCACAAATCCGTAATGACATTATATATCGCGCAATGGTGCGTGGCGGTGGCGTGCACTGAAACGGCATCCGCCATTTCGACTCGAAGTAAATCGGTTGAAGTCTGCAAGTATGGCTGGATCGCTGAGGAAAAGCTTCCATCTGCACCAGCGGAGCGGCGTTTAATTCGAAGTTGGTTGGATGCATCGTTGGCGATATTGACAGTGCAGCGGCCAATTAACCGGTCAAAGCCCCAAGCTTCCAGTCTGAGATCTACCAGGACTTCGATCGGGACCTGGAATTCTTGATCTCCTGGAGCGGAGTATAACGAGCACGAGACGGAGGAGTTACAAGGGTAGAACATTTGAAAACCCTTTACCGTTCCAAAGTTTCTTTTCATAACGGTTGCATTGACAGGATCGTCGATGTGGGAAGGGTCCAAGACTTCAAAGCTTTTGAATTGTGCGTGAAATGCCGTTAAAATGACGGTTGAAATATCATCGACCTCACTTCGGAAAGCGATTTGAGGTCGCAGTAATAGGACAAGATCCACAGGATCGAGAATAAACTCATCGGGTACATCTTGTTCAGCCTGTTCTTCTACAAGAGAGCAGAAAGGTGTCGCTGGGGAGTCTTGGCTTGCAAATGATGAGATTTTGCGCTTGTGCTCGAGATAGGTCTGGGATCGAATTTTTGATAGTCAAAGCTCCTTAGGCGAGACCTTCTCTTGTTGAAGTCGGGGTTCGGCTTCTGCGTTGACACAGAAGATTCTTGCTCCGCTAGACTTGACGGCTCTTGCAGAAATATGATACATAAAGGCTCGGCGCTGCGAAGAGCTGTAGTAATATTTCAGTAGTATATCACGTATCGAGTTCGATATTAAAATTGACGGATTGTGAACCAGAAGTCTGTTTGACCATTCACTATTTTTGTCTGAGATTTGGTTGGCCATTTCGAACAAGAATCTTTCTCCGTCAGCCTATGAATCAGAAACGTCCATGTCATCGATATCGTTGTCGCTATCTTCGGTCGGTTTGCTCAGATTTGAATTCCTCTTATCTTTGAGCATAGTGGCCTTCAATCGCCGGAGGGTTTGCATACGTGCATCAATTTGCAAAAGCATTTTTGTGGCCTCGGGACGTTGGGGATGGTAAGATCCAGCGGTCATAAGGCAGCGATACTTTTTTTCATCCAGCTCCTTGAGACGAGCATCGATCAAACCGGCTTGAACTTTCGTAGGATCCTCGGCTTTACCAATAAAGCAAGTATGGGTGTCTTCTTTCCCAAATTTGGTCCTATCGATCGGTTGTCCATCGGAAATGCTGTCACCATCGGAAGCATTGTTATTGGTTGATGCGACTGATGTGACTTGGAGACCTGAGGCTGAAGAAGGCCTGCGTAGTAAACTGATTGGAGGACAAGACAAGCAATCGAACATCTTGATCTTGGGTTGTTGGGCGCCACTCGAGTTGGGCCAAAAAAAGATATCGGAGAAATCATTAAGATCTAACCATTCCATATCATTCTTCCCCAACTTGCTCGAATAGATAGAAAAATCTCCTTTTTCTCCGGAAGGATTTACCAAGAATTCACTTTCATCCTCCAAAGAATCTTGCCATATCGAATTTGTTTCTGACTCGTCCTGATCTGTTGTAAGGCCTATGTCGTTAGCGTAGGCGGACTTCCTGCGAGTTTGAAAGACCGCTGAAAGGGCTCGAATTTTAACGTCATGGCACTCAATCTCGGCTTGGTAAAATGCTTTCCGTATTAACTTTTTCGGTTCCTTCATCTCTGGTTTCCTAATTGTAGTCTCCACCGCCCTTGAGTGCAGGTCAACATTAAACGTGGAAATTTTGGCCTTGAATCCCAAAACGACATTTTTCCCATTCACCCAATCTGGCGCGCTTTCGTATCGGTACGTGTGGGCTAAGAAAAGCGGCGAGATTCCAAAACGATATTTAATTGTTGCGACGTGCCGGCCAAATTTTTTAGAGGGGGCTTGTGCTGAAGGGAAGAGGTTGCCTTGTCGAATGGGTAATGCAAGGGCACTGTCGAAGGTCTTCCACCAACACCAGAAGTGGGTGAAACTTTCAGCGGAAAAGTACAGTGAATTCTGACCTGTAGGTCGCTTTTGACGACTTCCACTTTCGGTCGGGGAGGTAAGTGAGATGGAGAAATGGATGAAATCAGACCTGAAACCTTCATAAGAATCTGCTGGTGAACCATCGGGAGAGCGACCATACTGAGGAGTCTTAGTGACGACTTGATAATGAGGCTTAAACGTGAACAGTCGACACTTTCGATGGAACGCTGGTCCGCTACAGCTGCAGCTCTTATCCAAGTTATCCGAGCAAGCTCTTTCGAGAACGATTCCCATCCCCCATCTGACGCCGTTTGTTAATTTCCCGACGATCTTGATGAATTCAGTTTCTCTTGAGCTCAACGTGTCAGGATCACTCTCGTCGGATTCCGACTCATGAGATCGGGATTGATAGACGCGTTTATAATTTGCTGCTGGCGTAGCCGTAGCGACTGGAGCTGAACCTGTTGCGGCGTTGTTGATGTGGTCTTTCAGGTTGGGGATTCCAAGAATGAATTGATCACTTTTTATCTGTAAAAATTCTTGTTCGTCGTTTTGATGACCCAACAAGATCTTGACATTGCCCCGCCAAACCTTCACAAAACCTGCTCCGCTACCGAGTAGTTCATATGGATCCCTGGAGCCCTTGAGATGAAGAACTACGTCCGCCTTACTACCCATGAAGCTGATGTCCACTCTCCAGTGTAGTACCAATCTAACCTTATCCCAAAAACCTACACGTTCGGAGAGATCTACCGGTGGTTTAGAAAGACTATCCAAGACCCTCATCATGTCTTGAACCGTTGGTTGCATGGAATTTCCCCATCCAAGCTGGACTGGCGCCGTAGACTTGATCTTGATGAATGGATTGGCGTAACTCTTGACGGGCATGACTGACTTTGGGATATCGATGGTGTAGGTGTTACCGTCACAGGAATGATGCGGCGGTATTACTACGCTCTGAACTGCCCGGACTGACTCTATGCCACACATCTCCTCGGCAATGACGAAATCGCTTTCAAATTGCCAAGTATATTGAGCCAGATCACGTTCTAGTTGGTGGCCATTTTGCGCTTGAGGTCGAGGCAAAGAAAAGAGGTAAAGGGGGAAATCTCGTAGCCGAATTGTTGCTCCCTCCATCTGCCAACTGATGTGCATCGGGACTATGAGCGAGAACTTGGTGTCTTTGGGCAAGCCTTTTCCCACTTCATGCAAGTAATTCATGAGACCGTCCTCATTGTTATCAAAATCTGCCTTGTATATAGCGATACGGATAGAGTTAAATACGACACGCAGTAGGGGTGTTGCTTTCGTGACAGGGACCATCGGCACGGGCATCACATCGGTAAGTTTCGTGGCAGTATGGCCATACAGTTGCCTCTGAATTGCATCTTCCTGTCGTTCCTGCTCCGCGAGCGCATTCCTGATTCGCTTAATCCAAGCCGCTCCATTGTATTCATCCAAACGCTGCCCTGCTTGGCCAATTGGCACGTGAGACGATTGGGTTCCGATTCGACCGAGGTACGAAGATTGGAAGGAAGAGCTATCATCAATTCGAGGTGAATCAGAGCTGCTGCGTTCAGAGGGACGATGACTATCCCAGCTATAGCGACACTTGGGGTCCTGAGGAGTTTTCTTGGGGCCATTCACTCCTTGAAATCTTTGTTCAAAGTTTTCATTTCGTGCCAAACGGTCTTTCACCTCTTCTTTACCAGCCCGACGAATGGCATTCAACTTGTTTTCAAAAGGGTCATCCTCAGCCTGTACGCATACTATTCGAAACTTGATCCTAATTTCGGGCAACTTTTTAGGATCTTCGATTGTGGGCTGTAAGACAGATTCCGTACCACCACGAATAAACTGATAGACCAGCTGTTTGGTAGTTTTGGCGAGTAAAGAGACGTTTTCAATAACTTCGGCAATGATAAATTTGAAAGGAATCCTAAGCCGGGCCGCATCTCCCTCGATCAATACGACAAAGGGATGCCAGCCCCGATTGAGTAGGGCCGGATCTGAAGTCGAATGAGATGCATTGGTGTGGATCAATTTGACCTTGCACGTCTTGACTTTCACAAGTTCATCCCATCTTCCTGGAGAAGTCACACTGCGACCAGCTAATAGCAAGGTGTCCCAGCGAGCATCGATGCCTAATTTAGATGATTTTTGGAGCGACACTCTTCGCATTTCAACAAAAATCGGAACCTGGTGAGACAAAAATACGTGACAGTTTATTCTTGAGAATTCTGCGCGGATGCCTATAGGGCGTCGATTCGAGCTCTCAGGAGAACGTTGGACACCTTCAGTTTCATGGCTCGAGAGTTTTTTTGCCAGGTTCAACAGAGTAGATATGCTTATCAGTGCACAGTAAATATGAAAAGCATCGACATGGGAATTTATGAGCCCAGTTTCAACCGCTAGAATGAGTTCTTCTTCCCCTGTCTCGGCCGGTTTTAAAATCTGCAAGGTAGTGCGACAAGCAAGTCGATTCACCTCCAAAATCGGGACCTCTTGATTTTCAGAAGCTATATCTTGGGCTTCGTGAAGGATGGAGTCGATAGGAGATTGAGGAGAAGAATCACGTTGAAAGTCGAATCTAGCCTTTTCATCCCACAGTGAAGGCGATCGGTAATGAAACATTCGCAGGCGACTAGGTGAATCAAGCCTAGAGAATCGGGAACGTAAAGCGCCCGTCAAATCAGGTAATGCAATGATTTCAACCTTCTTCATTGCACATTTCAGTAGACAGCTTTCGAACTCAGGACTTTGAAGCAGTTGGGCATTGGCGTGGACTCGGATGTCTTCCCGAAGGTCAAGCCGCATTCGATATGGCGAGATGTAAAGGCCAGGTTGGGCGCTTGATTGGCGGAAACACTCTATCAGTGCATTACAGACAATTACTTGTGTACCACGTGCTATCTTTGAATCGCGTTTAGGGTCAAACCCAGCGACGCGCAAACTAAATTTTGACGCTGCGATTGAGAAAGCAATATCGCGGGGAATCGGAACCGTCCGGGGTAGTGGTACAGCACGTGTATCGGTTCCATACTCTGCTTTGGGATGATGAGACTCTCGACGAAAAGTTTTAAAAGCTTGATTAAAAGCGACCAGGCTAGCCAAAACGTTAGGTCGCCATAGGTCGCAAGACACCTCTTCGATTAAAGTCTGAACCGTGCCTTCTCGGAGGGTGAGGTCAATAGTAGGAACAGGTGTTTTCTCCAAGCCATGGATGTTCCGACCGGCAAAGCAGAATTCGGAGGTAATTTCTACGGTTTTCAAGCTGAAAATATCACATGAACCAGGCGATGATATCCGCGGAGGTAGATCAAAAGACGCGAAGGGATGGCGTGATTTTTCGAACTTGAGGTTATCATCTTGAAAACCCACATCGATGGAATGAGTTTGCCAGGTGAACGAAAGTCGATAGAAGAAATCTACCGAGCTCTTTTCCCGAAAGACATCCACTTTCGATTTCCACTGAATAGATGAGAGGGAGTTATTGGGTAGAGGGAAGGCTTGCGGATGCGGGCCGATGCTTGTTTTGTCATATGTTTCGTCGGGAAGTTTTACGGAATAAGTATCAACTTCGTGGTAGGTCGATGTGGAATCTCTTTCGGAGGGGCGCTTCTCGAGCAAGACTGATTGATCATGTGCCTGGCTAATGTGTATACCTCGGAGTGACGTTGGGACATACACTTCGTTCCTTCGAGCTCTACTTCTGGCGGCACGTCTAGCGGCATCGGACCGCTTGACGACGAAATCGATATATTCCCCTTCCGAGTTAAAATGGAAAGAGGAACATTTAAATGATAGTACATTGGCAGCCCTCGACGAACTGCCAATATTACTATTCACGGGATTCTGTGAGGCCGCGGATGGCAAGAGCGCAGAGGATGAACCCGTGGGGCCATGCAGTTCATATGACAGTGATTGCATAGACAATCCAAACACAAATTTTGGAGCATCTTTGGGCCTATTCTGCCGGGGTCGGTTGCTGTCTTGAGAAGTTGGTGGTGGAGCGCTGTGAGCTTTCGATGTGCCTACCAGATCATGCTGTGACAACAGGAGCATGATCAGTAAATTGTCGATGGGCATTTGCCCTCTTATTTTTCCGATGTCGAATTCTGCAACTATCATTTGGCTGTTGTGATCGCCACTGAGGTTGATATGAGATGATTGCGAAGAAAAATTGGCAGATTCAATCTTTTCGTTCAGCCCCCGAGGAGCCCATGACGAGCTCAAAATGAAAGAGACGTCCGACATCCGCAGTAGCTGGGTGGGTCCGTTGGGGATGAAATCCGAAGGTGATTCCGAATTGGGGACCAGTGTTGCATTGATAATGACATCCTTCCATTGTGAATCAAGCCGTAACGGGATTGGGGTACCACGACCAAACCACTCCATGTGAGTGACAAGATTTCGGCCTGATCGGCTGGACTCTTTTCCTGACTTTTCAGCACTCAGGTCCAAATTCATGAGGAACCTGGTGATTTGCAAATCGATAGCCACTCTTTTATTCTGTGAGATACCTGGCCCAGGATTAGCGAAGGATGTCGGATTGGGCGATGGGATGGGACCGGAGAGGATGTAATAGCAGTGGAAGGACGGGAGCGAGATTTGGAATTCACGTATAATTGAAACAATAGAAAAAACGTTGCTTGGAGAATGCTCGGGCTCTTCTAAGTGAGAAAAGTTAGACGAAGGGAACATGGGCTCGTCAATGGGGATGGAGGGAGATGCATCCTCTGTATCCTCTGTTTTTGTCCGGTGGGGGATGGCGCGCATGATGGCTAGTCCGTTTTCAATTGAAATAAAAGCACTGGAGGCCTTGAGATTGGGGAAGAGGCTGGTCTTTTTTGATGTTCGACGTACTGCTTGCAAATCGTCAGAAATCTTGAGAGCTATGTTAACAGACCGAGGGCGTATGTATCGCTTCCACGATCCATCTGACATACTTGAGGAGTAAAATGCTTGTCGGTTGTAACCCCTAGATTTTGTACCCGCCCAAATGCTCGCCAACCCGATCACCGGGTCCAATCCAGCGCTAGCGGAAATCTCAATGCACCCCGGGAAGCTGAAGGCGGCCGTAGTATCACGGCCCATATGATGGGGTCTTACGTCCTCTTTAGACGAGCTAGCCGGATGATCGAAGGGAGTCGCCTTGTGAACTTGAAGCTTCTTGATGACAATCCAGCAGCATATTTTACCATCATCACCTCTGGAGAGTTGGAGACCGGTTTTGATGCTACACGTTACTCGACAGATCTCATTGACATCAACTTGAATGTCGTTCACTTCCACGCCAAAGACGCTTATAATCCAGGAGAGTCGTCTGCCAAATCTGTTGAGTTTATTGAGAAGAGGTCGTACGATTTCGAGGCGAGCGAGACGTAATAGCTTGCGTAGAAAGAGAATTGCTGGACGTGCTTGTGGTGGAAGATGCCGGAGTATAGAGGAAGTGGCTTGCGTTGAGTTGCGGGAGAACGTTGTTAAAAAGTCGCTCTGGGGAGCATCAGATTTTGACAAGCCAGATAGCTGTGATATGGAGCTGGCAACCGAAATTTTACGTAAACACTCATATCGATAGCTGGCTTCGGGACTTGACAATTCGGGCTCGGATGAATCGGATGAAGAATCGAATGAATTTGATCGTTTACGCGGCTTGGGTACTCTGATGTGTGGAGAATCTACCCTTAAAGCAATCCATTGGCGTCTGGAACTTTCATTGCTACCAAGCCGTAATCCAATAGATTTGATTGTTATTCTGACGGCTTGATCTGCTTCATCTTCTTCACTGGTGAAGCCACTCCTCCGCGGTGTACCTGGGTCCTTGCACGGGGTGTGATGGCTTCTCCATTCAAGTTCCTTCAAGCTCAAAAAACCAATTTGCCCGATTTTAAACTTCTTGGCGTATTTACGTATCAACTTGGGGGCGAAGAGGTAGAATAAGGTGACGAAGATGATGATAGTCAAGGTGGCGAAGCTGAGGGCGAACGAGTGTCCGAATACTCCGGAGGATCTTGGGGTTTTGGGTTGATTTATATCTCCTGAGGGTGGATGGTTCGAAGCCATGCTCGATCAAAGGTGTGTTTAAATGAGATAGTTTGTTTTACGGAAGCATTCGAGCGACCACGAAGATTACAATTTCCCACTGGCACGAGTGTGATCTGCGACAGGGACCTGACGGGTTCCGGCAGAGCAGATGCAGCGGTGTAGTGTGACTCGGTTCGGTAAAATCCGAATGTGAGCTGTTCGAAGCCCAAGAAATTTGTACAATCGGAGTGGTTGAGTGATGTTGACGAAGTGTGTTGATCCCTGTTGATCCACTCGATCAATTGAAC
>Ga0314768_1000055_pt1 | contig 9813 bp, 2 predicted proteins | sample G5R1MT_69_FD_207775 | JGI IMG/M metagenome (GOLD analysis project Ga0314768, IMG submission 207775) | Metatranscriptome of switchgrass phyllosphere microbial communities from Michigan, USA - G5R2_NF_18SEP2017_LR1 (Metagenome... | ecosystem: Host-associated > Plants > Phyllosphere >...
TCAAGGTGAAAACATAGTTCTTTATTACAAAAATATAAAGTTCTATTGGAAAACGAGAAGAAGAAACTGAAAACTTTACAAGAGGAAAACCCCCTCACCTAACACCCGTCCCCAAAATCCGCTCATAAGCATCTTCAACTTCCTTTGCAACCTCCAGCAAAGTCACAATGACAACTTGATGTGTCACATTCGGCAGTCTCTCTCTATGCAATCCAATCCACTCAAGCGGTGGAGTGGCTTCACCCATATCTCTCAATTGTGGTGTTTCGATGATGGGGGCTTCGAGTGCAGTGTACTCATACCTCGACTGTGGGACATTGACCACAGCTGTGATCTTGCCTTGCTCGGCATGTCCGTTCGTCTTTTCGAAATCTCCCGGTGCTGATGACTCGGCTTTTTGCGGTCCGTTGGCTGTGATCTTGACGGCGGATTCGGGTAAAGGTTTGCCGAGTCTGGAGGCGAGGGAGCGTGAATGTGTTTCCCACATGGTGCGGATGAAACTGATGCGCGAATAGTTCCAGCCGACGTCGACTTTACCTTCAAACAAACTCTTGAAGATATAGTCGATGTTGTTGTCGTTGGGTTGTTGCCATGTCTGCATCGAGGCAATGACTTTGGGCACGCGAAGAATGATGCCACCTTTGGCGCCTGTGGCACTGCCTATCACCTCTTCGATTGAGATGTCTCCGAGTGTCTTTGGTACGCTGACTCTCTTGACTTGAGCAAGTGCTACCTGAAGTTGTCCTAGTGTCATGCTGAGGTTACTGTGAACGCGTTCGTCTTCAAGTCCTACAGCAAAACGTGCCTGTATCTCGGATGCCTCCATTTTGAGAATCTGATTATCGAAGAACGTGCTAGGGAATGCGCCGAAGCAGACGGACTTCAACATAACCATAACATCGGTGTCCAGTGTGATTGGGAACTTGCTCTTACTTCTCTCAGTCGTGTGTCTTCGTATAGGAGTTGGTGGTGGTGGGCCCGACTTCGTTTGTGGCTTGCTCACGGAACGTCTTCTCAGCTGCTTATCAAGATCGACCATTGACTGACTGAAGGCTGTCTGCTTCTCCTGGATGAGACGATCGAAGGCCTGATATAAGCCTACAACTTGAGCTGGACTAGTCGCAGTGCAGAAGACATAGACCTTCTCGCCTTCAAGAATGGCTTTCAGACGATCTTGAGCATGCGGGCCATCTCTCACGTTATACATGAGGAAATTGAAAGCCTCGATATCCGCAAATGCGAAGGGTTGATAATCAAGAGCGGTCTTTGCAGAGATCCTGCCGAAACCAATAGCAGCTTGAATCAGAGGAGCCTTGTGCTCTTGTCGATCTGCACTTGGCCACTCGATTGACGTTCGTACAGACACGTCGCTCAACTCGACAAAGCCGCTCATACGACCGGTACTGTTGATACTGACCTCGTCCACGCCCACACAGAGGTCTTGCTTCCAAGTAGAAGATTTCTTAGACGACGCCCAAAGATTGTTGATGCTCAACGATGACTTGCCAATACTCTGACCCAGATCGAGATCGACGGCAAGTTCGGCAATGTTGACAGTAGCATTCCAAGGGAATGCAGCAGCAGCGCTGACCTGCTGGTATCTTTGTACGACCATCTTGTCAGGCTCCTGCTGAGGCTCTGGAGACATTGCACTAGTATCTCGCAATTCAGGAGGGAACCAAATCTCACGGAACAGGAGAAGGTCTTGAATCTGGCGCACGTTTAATGCAGTCCTGGTGGGGGATACTTTGAGCACCATTGAAACGCCACTGGATCCGCCAGTCAAATGTCTGCTATTCATGAGCGACATTGATATCGATTCCATGTCGAAGCTGAACGTTGATTCGCGGGAGTAGACGTGTTGAACGGAAGCACCAAGCTTGGTCACCGTAGCTGATAGAGCAAAGAAATGACCAAATTGATGAGAGTTGATCGTGCTCATGGTGATGTAGATATCCTCAATCTGCGTCTTTGCGTTGACGCGGGCTAGTGGTTGACAACTTAGACCAAACTCTTGCTTGCAGATGCGAAGTCCCAAATTGAGTTTCATTTGGCCTAAGAATTGACTCGGATCCGATGTAAGCAAGGAATCGTCCTCACCACGAAGTCTCTGAAGTTTCAAGGCTTGTTCTTGTGCAATTTTGGGCGTGGAGGGAGTCTTACGTTCCTGCTCACCATGTCGTACAACCTCCTTCACACCGTTTGTAATCTGGAGAACAATAGGCACTAGTTCTGGATAAACCGTATTGCTGGAGCCGTCCACTCTGATCTCACCATTGAGTATCTGCTCTTTGTCGGAATGGTTTGAGTACTCGATCTTGATAGCAATGCCTGGTGCACGTAGCGACGTAGCGATGGTATCCTGTGAAGCGTGGCTGTTGGCACGATTACGTTTGTATGGTAGATCGACATGTGCAGGTCGAAGAAGAGTGCCAGATAAATTGGGTGCATCTCCCTGTATGTAAAACAGAGCACCTTTAAAGTTAACGTCGGCTTGAAGAGACGCCAGACGCTTGTCACCAAAGGGACTAGCCCGCGGTGCTGATTTGTTGTCGTCGGGACTTGTATCAGTCTGCCAACTCAGCTTCGCAGCTCGGTATTGTTCGATAGCTGCCGAGATGGACTTCTGTAACATGCTGATGGGCACGACGAATCCCGAGTCCAAACGGATATCAAGCGCTTGACCAGCAGCTTGACATGCGATACGAACACCATCTTTACCACTCTCGTACCGAACTGTGAAGACAACTTCCGGTAGCAAAGCTGAGTTTTCGGACCGCTCAAAGGCTTGATGTTTCTTAGGTATGATCTGAACCTGCAGGTCTTGTATCGACAGGCGGGCTTCGTTCTGTTTTTGAATTGCAAGATGTACGCGTGAGAAGGAAACCTCCAGATCTTGAGGTTCCTGATCGCCTGTTGCCAACCGGTTCCTGGTGACTACCCAGACGATGCGGATTTTGCGCAGATCCAGTGAAAAGTCGAGCAGTGCAGGCCGCGTGGATGGAATGTCAATCACAGCCTCTTCTTCTTCTTTGATTGAGTCTTTTGCAGGCGGGGCAATGGACTTTCTACGTTTGGCTCGAGAGTGTCTTAGTCTTCTGAGATACTCAACCTCTTTCGAAAGGTCAAGATCCATGATCTTGCGGTGTACATGTGTCACAATGTCCACGATAGTTGACGCTGTATCAGCATATACAAATACATCGAAAGACTCACTGCGTGCTTTGATGTCTCGCGTGATAGGTCCTGTTGCAGGTTCTTGAGTGCAACAATCCACCGATACACTGACAGAAACATGACCGCAGGGACGACGCTTCCCATCCTCGATCAAAGTCAGGACAGCACCGATGTCCTGAATCTTACCACGTATGTCGGGGAAAGAGTCGCTGGCTTTTCGAGTTTTATTCGTCACAACCGCCAGTACAGCTCCAAGACCGAAAGTCAACTCAGCACGGGCCGTGCCTGCTGTAAGTGCAGGAGCATTTGCAACGATCTTGAAGCCAGCTAGAGCCGTGTTCACGTCGTAAACAATCGAGCGAGACTCTTCACTCGTAGCCTTGGGCTTGACATCCTTCTCATCTGTTGCTAGTGTCTTCTCTACTCTCTGGCGTAAGTCCGATACTTGGTCTTTCATAGTTTCGAGAACACCTTGCACTTCGGGTCTGTTCAGGATTGACAAAACACTTTGGACAGCAGATGCTTCCAACAGAACTTCTTCCATAATACCTGTAAATTCGATATCGACCTGTTTCTCCGTGATCTCGAGGTTGAGAGCACTGTTGGCAGGGGGTGTATGGAAGACAGCTCTTTGTCTCTTCGATCCTTCCTCTTTACATACTAAAGCGTGTTCCATGGTTCCAAGATGAAGCTCAACAGCCCATGCGGGGCTTGACCCAGATTTGGGTCGCACACGAAGATTCGCTGTGTCGCCTTTTATCGAGAGGCTGAGTGCTTTGAGCAACGCAACATTCAATGAGAATGAACCGGCCAGGAAAGCCACATTCAGCTTCAGCTCGCGTTCCGGCTTGGATGTGCCTCGAGTGGCAACGCTCTTCTTCTGCTCTTTTTGTATGTGTTTCGAAAAGCGCTGGATATATGCTACTTCGTCAACCAACAAATGATCAACAACCTCAAGAAGTCCCAATATCTCCTGTTCAAGAGAAATATGTAGCTGCTCGTATGAGCCTCCGACATTGATGGCGGTTGTGTGTTCTCGAATTGTCTGTTTCACATCGATGTAGATGCTTGGGGAAACCAGATCTGTACGCCAGATTCTCTGCTCTGAACTATGCAATTCGGTGAATGCCTTTCTTGCTGAGATGAGCAGGCTTATGCATTCACCATAATCTTGAGAGGCCTTATCAGACCCTATCAACGATAGTTTGAGATTGTTGCACGTGGAAATATGCCTCAAGTTGATTGTGTTCAACTCGATACTGCCTTCATCAGTGGACAAAACGACATGGAAATCTTGTCTGAATGATATATCTTCCAATGCTTGCTTCTCTTGTGGGTCTGGCAGAGCGTCTAGAGTATGGCTGACTTGCTCGAAGTAGATATCAATAAATGCATCCACCTGCTCCAAGATGTCCCAATTAAGCCGAAGCACCGATGCTGCGGTGTGAGCTTGGAACACAGTTTTGGATCTCAAATTCTCCTCCACCAGCATAAGTCCAGAAGGCAAGCTAGGAGGTATGACAGTGACACCGATCGAAAGACTACCGAGCGAGATCTCACTAGATGCCTTTCCTGATTCGACGGCTATACGTACGACTCCAGCGCGTAGAGTCAGGTCAAGCGGCTCAATGTCTTCTTCCGGGATCTTGGCTTCGACATCGCCTAACAGAAGCTTGAAGACTTGAGTCTGCTCTACGTTTGGGATGTCCCAACTGCACCAGGCTGCCCATGTTTCGAGGATGGATGAAGTCTTTTTCAGTGTGTCGATACCATCGGTAAGTTGTTGTTCTAAACCAACGTGGCTCTCATCCGACAGGCACTCGTATATGTGCCGGAATCGAGCGACAATCTTCCAGGATTCTTGATTGCGGAAATGATCTGGGAAAGCGCGGAGAACGTAAGTCATGCGTGAGAGATATGGCGGATCTGTAGAGACATCGGCATGCTCGGTAAGATAGTCTGTCAGATTTCTCAATCGCGCCTTGGAGCCAATTTCGACTGCGTCGGCCTGTTTCTGAATCTTGGCACCTATTGCTGCGTAGCGAGAGAACACGGATGCCAGATAATCCGCTTGGTTGCCGGAGATCACACCCAGTAGATCTGCAAACGAAACGTGTACCGATTTCGATCTGGAAAGGACCATCCAGATCAAGACATCATCGAAACCAAGACGAATCGCATAATCAGACATTTTGTTCTTCTCTAACGGATTCGAAAACTTAGCGAGAGCTGACTCTAGAGTCAAGTGCATAGTGAGCGCAGTCCCAGTCTCGGTTTGAGGAATGGGCTTGAATCGAAGCGTCAAGTTGAGATGACTCAAGCCAACATCCAGCTGATCTTGTACTGGCATGGCTGTGGTTCGACTCGTGTCAAGCTTCTCATCGTTGAATAGTCTAGCATCAATGCTAGGCACAATCAAGTTCAGTTCAATGACACCACGGCGACTCTTTTTCTGGTCTTGGACCTGCTGGACCTTGCCCATAACATCCATTTGGAAGGTGTCAATCACGTCTTCGGACCGTTTGGGCTGCAGAGCGGTGATCATATTCACAATTGTCTCACTTATGCGAGGCTCCACATAGATGCGTATGCCAGGAATCATGCGAATCATGAAGGTTTGTTGATCCAGCTCGCCATCCTGATCCAGATTAATACTCAGATCACTCTGCGAAGAGGTTTCAGAGACGTCATCGGCTTCTTCAACGACCGTCGAAAATTGTGGGACTTTACTTAGGTCGGCAGCGATATCAAGATGGTGAGGATCTGGAACAGAAAATGGACTCCACAATCGCATAGTACCTAGAGGTTGGGAAGCAGCAGAGTTGGAATAATACATTGCAGGTCGAGAGTGTTTTACATCATCAAGATCTCCTCTGGCAAAGGCCTTTCGAGTAGATTTTGGACCAACAGAGGAGGCTGAGCGTAAAGATGACTTGATTGAACCATCGGCGGCAAGACCTGTTTTGAAATGTGCTTTCTGAAGAGGATCAGGAAGGCTGGGCAGCGCCATGGAAGGTCGATCCGGCAGATTTCCATCTTCATCGTCGTCTGCCTGATCCTGACTGTCTCCTGGTCCACTTGGCGCTATGAGAAACTTCGCTCTGCCGGTTCTGACGTCTTGTTGTCGAATGTGAGTCTGTTGCTTCTCACGCTCCATGCCGAAGTGAGCTTTCCTTTGCACCATTGACATGTCAAGGCTCGTTTGGAGATACGCGATGCACTTTGCCGGCTGCACGTCATCACGAGCCCCACGGTGAGCCATTGAATTTGAGTCAACGCAAGTTACGGTGATGTTTGGGATCTCCAGGTGTAAGCGAGACGAGAATAATCCGTCGGCGCGATCGTTCTGGTTGAGAGTGACAGGCTCTGAGTACAGACGTATGGCGGACTTGCCTTCATTTAGCCAAAGACATACGGAACCTGTCTTGAGTCGTAGAAAGACAGCTTCTGGTATTTCCGCTGTTTGTGCCAGAGGCAAAGCATTCTCAAAGTCGTCGAGCGCAAAGGCCACTGCTCGTCCGGCCTTAGCTAAGTGTTGGATAAAGTCGAGCGAGCACTCTCCCGACACGTTCCCGAGAGTCACATCCCAATTTGAGACATACGCAGGTTCAGTCGGTGGAAGCCCAAACAGTCGATGACCAGTGACGCTTGCGTTCTCCAGGACAATCTGTGGCGAAGAATCATCAAATCCATCGTCGCCATTGGGTATTCCCGACCAAGACACAGAGACCGGACTGACATCGACTGCAAGGTCGAGATAGTAGTTGGCCACTCGGAGATCCATAGAGGCTACGGGTAGTTCGAGTTTGATGTAAGTCTCTGCCGAGTAAAGATTGGCTGGTAGCATGATGATGGGATGTTCGGCAGTGATACAAAGAACGACGTCTAGATCGTTGGCAGGTCTGAAAGCGAATCTACCAACCATGTTGGCCTCGGCATTCGCAGCGTCTGATCCATCGTTTTGGTATTCCTCAAGCGTCTTGAAATGCAAGAACTCTCCAAAGTAATTCTCTTTAACGTTTATGAACATGCGTACGAGATAGCCAAAAGCTTGGAGTTCCAGGTCCGTTCCGCATATGTCCATCTGCAGCATGTCCGTTAGACCTGGCGCTTGCTCGACGAAGAAGGTATGGCTGCCACCCAAAGTTAATCTCTTCAGAGTTGCAAGTCGTTTTTGCCGCAGGAGGCTATGCAATGTGATACGGGGAGGATTGCTAATGTCCAGAGACAAGTCCTTGGCAAGTACGTCAAACTTGATGCCATTCTGAGCCGGCCTGTATTGATTGATTGGTATTTCTAGCGTAGCGTGTAGCACTTCGCCGTTCAGGACGAGAAAGTTGTTGTCTTCGAGATCTGATGGATCGTTGACAATATTGGCATCATTGGCGTTTAGGAAGAGCTTGAAGTTCTTGAAGTTGATGTCCAAAGAGTACAAGAAAGGAACAAAGGTGTGAAAGTCAGGCGGTGGTCCCATGCCCCAATCGGCGATCAGGTCAGTCAAGAGGAACAAATGGTCACGCAGGATGTATAGATCGAGACCGTCGCAGTGGATTTTGAATAACCACTTACGCAAAGCGTTCCATCGCAAAGGATTTGAGAGGTCGCCTTCAAGCAATAGATTTCCCGCTTTCCACAGCATAGCGTGATTGACGCTGGACGAAATCTCGGTGCCTTTGACATCGAGGCTCAAGGTATTGTGGAAGCCATCATGGCGTGCGTACATGTCCATTGCATAGTTGATAGTGGTATCAGCAGCGACTTTCACGTCTAGCCAGCCGAAGGGACGTATGTCAGCACCAGTGGTCTGTTGCTCTTTCTTGAACCACTTTTTGGTTCCTTTACCGCGCCGCTTGCGAACTCCAGTGTCAGAAGTTTTGTGTGATTTATGACCTTCGGCACGACCCTGCCATTTCCAGTCTTTTGATGCCTCACGAGTAGGGATGCGGAGGGTAATCTCGCTCTCCAAGCAGAAAAAGAGCTTGAATACGGTCGCGACTCTATTCTGGTCAACAGCAAGGCGCTGTGCAGGCACAGCATCATTGTACGAAGCAGGAAAGAAGAGATTTTGAAGCGTGATCCGTTGTCTGTCAGCCCAGGGACCGTAGTTGATCACAGCACCGTCGACTGACAGGTTCAAGCCATACTCTGGTGCTGATGGACCGTTGACTTCATCAAAGAGGCCAGACTGGGTAGCGAAGTGAGATTTGGAGACGGTTCCTGGGACGTCCCAGTAGAAGTTCATGCTCGCCTTCTTTACGTCTGCAACATTGGAGAACCTAGCGTACTCGACACTGTCCCATTCGCTGTGTTCGTTGCCCGTCTCGTCCAGGTAGCGAGCCAGACCTTGCCATTGCGCCTCGCCAGGGAGTTTGGTAGATTCTTCATCAAGAACCTCGTCTTCACTGAGAAGTGATGCAGTCCTGATAGAACGTTTGGAGCTGCGATGCCAGGTAAAGAGCCACATTATTGCGTGCAATAAACCGCGCAGAATCTTACCAGTTCGACGAATTGGATGGAGGCCAAGTAGACCACGGCCCTGTTTCGCTTTGGGATCTTCGTCCTTGTCTAAGCGCGCAGCGGCCTGCATCTGAGACATACGGTAATCAGTATTTGGCTTGAGAGCGACGTTGATATCGTGGAAGTCAAAGTTGAACAAAAGCTTGTATAGATCCAGAGAACCAGCCTCGTCGGCATCGATTCTTCCACTTGCATTCTCTAGCTTCGCAGTAAGTATGCTTTGGGTGAAGTCGTTACCGACAGCAGCAGCGGCTTTCTTGCATTCGATCTGAATAGGGAACATTTTCAAGAAGGCTGGAATGGCAGTCTCATGGGTTGCGGTCCTAGTAGTGGTCCTACTTGCGGTTTCAGCCAATACAGACCCATCAGTGGTACTCGCAGTCTCTTGGCGATTCAAGTTATCTGCTGTCTCCTTGTATGAACCCTGTGTAGGTATATCTGCGCTTGGAACACTGGGGTCCTTTGTGCGAGCCTTGTTCTGAAGATTGTTGATTATATTGTCGTAGACAGGACTCTGGTTGTACAAAAAGGCTTCAACACCCTTGACCTTGACGAATATACGACAGGGAAGGTTCCGTTGGCGATTTCCGTCAGCAGCTTCAGCCGTTCCCATGCTTTTACTTCTCGGCCTGGTCTTTTCATGCGACGCATTGGAGTCGGTATGGTCGGATGCGGAGTCGTCGTGACGTTGAGCAACCTTTTGCATTATCAGAGGCTCCTGTACCTGGCGCAACCAGTATCGCCAGGTGATGTTGCCATCGTGAATAAAGACAGTCTGGTTGTGACCATGGTAGCGGATGGACTTGAAGAAGAGGCGGCCTCCCAGGAGCGAGAGTTGGAAAGAGGTGATGTCGATATAGGCGCGGTATTTGTGCCAGGTCCAGGCGCGAATCGCATACGAGATGATGGTGGAAACAGTACGGTTGAAGTAGAAGAGGAAGAAGAGAGCCAGGATGCCGCAGACAATCAAGTCGACGAGGAAGAGCCAATTGAAGCCTCCTTGTTCGCCCAATGGCGTCGCGGTAAGGCCGTTGCTTGCATGTTCGCTCGATGAGATACCGGACGATCATCATGTGCTTGTGAGAGACATTCGGTCACGGGGAGTTGTGTCGTTGTTCA
>Ga0314768_1000075_pt1 | contig 9193 bp, 1 predicted proteins | sample G5R1MT_69_FD_207775 | JGI IMG/M metagenome (GOLD analysis project Ga0314768, IMG submission 207775) | Metatranscriptome of switchgrass phyllosphere microbial communities from Michigan, USA - G5R2_NF_18SEP2017_LR1 (Metagenome... | ecosystem: Host-associated > Plants > Phyllosphere >...
CAAAAATGGCGATAGCATATCTCATCGGCTGAACGTGCGTATGTGCGTGTATGTGTTATTATACATTTATACATAGAGTGTGCGTGTGCGTGCGTGTTATATGCCGTGTTCGTTTGATGCACTGCTGCTGCGTGTGTGTTCCTCCATCACGCATTCATTTTCTCCGGTCCGTTTGGTTCATTCGCTCGTTGTATATCCGAATACAACCCCCGACTGCTGCTGTTACTGTGCTGTAATTCGTTCGAATAAACGGTGCGCGAGGCGTTCGTCCAACGGCGGTTGGCGTTGACGCATGCCGACCACAGACACCGCGTTATCCGGACTACCGACCGTAATTAATGTCGTCGTTGCAATTCATCGTACATCCAGCCCCTGGAACAGACGATCAATTAAATGACAGGTTCAAAGAAGTTTCGGAACGTTTGAATAGATGTATTTCAGGGAATACATCGTCTTATCCTGTTCTGTCTAATATAAAATCTCCAATCAAACAAATAGTTGTTGGACCATATCATATTGGTTTATTATTTGAAGATGGCCGAGTGGCTCGAATACCCTTCACAGTGGTTGCTGAAAGATTGGATTTATCTAGATCTACTGGGGATGCAAACAAGTTGCCTTCAAAGTCCAGTAGTGGTGGTAGTGGTGGAGGGGGTGGTGGAGGAGGAGGCAATTTGGGTTCTGCCACACGCCACCTTACCAGACGAGCTCGTATCATGAGATCTGGAACATTCCGTGGAACATCAAGATCATCTGGTAGTGGTGTAATAATGAGTGGTAGTATAACTAGTGGTCGTCCAGTTATGCCAGCGCAATTTGTACCAGAAGAGCTTGTAGCCCAAGCTCAAGTTGTGTTGCAAGGTAAAAGTCGAAATTTAATAATACGTGAACTACAGCGAACAAATTTGGATGTGAATTTGGCTGTCAACAACCTTTTGTCGCGTGATGATGAAGAAGGTGATGGAGAAGGTGGTGATGAAGTTGGAAGTGGACCTGGTGGAGACTCCTATGTTCCTGAAGATTTAATGTCTTTATTGGATGGTGGAGGTTTTCATTCTGACCATTCTGTTATTATTGATGCTGATGCCATTTTCTCGGAAGATATGTTTTCTTACTCATCATCTAGAAGGAGTGGTGCTAGAAGGTTGGGTGATCGTGACCGTGTAAGCAATAGCGCTAATGATAGTTCCTCTAGTGATCGTAACTCGGGACCTATTGATCGTGACAGTTTTACGAGATGGAGGGATCGTCATTGCTATGGACAACAACAACATAGACAAAGACAGCAGTGGCTTGAAGGAGCTCTACGTGATTCAGCCTGGGATAAAGATACAGAATCTAAAAAGAAGGACTCTAACGTTGGAACTTTTGAATTTTCCGCAGACTCCAAAAAAAAGGATAATAATACTGGCAACCCCTTGTGGTTATCTAATGATGCAGAATATTGGCCTGAACCAAATGTTAAGTTTATACAAATTGCTGCAATTCATTCAGAATTAATTGCTCTTTCAGCAGGAGGACAACTTTATCAATGGAAATGGGAAGATGCTGAACCTTATAAAACTTTAGATAGCAATATACATCATCCAAAAGCTGCTCTTCTTGGTTTAACTAATGAAAAAGTAACTCTTCTATCTGGTACTATTATACGAGTTTCTGTTGTAACAGAATCCAATAAAGTAGCTACATGGATGGATGAAAGTCTTACTCATGCTGCTACTGCATCTAAACTTGAACACCCTGCTCAACTTTATAGCGAATTTGTTATTGATCATATAGTTTCTATCCATACATGCCCACTGTATACACTTGCACGTTTAGAAAGTGGAGCACTTTATTGGTGGGGAGTACTACCATTCAACCAAAGGCGCAAAATTTGGGATAAATACCGCACTAAAGCTAGAAAACAAAAGACAAACAATTTAAATTCTGATATTATAGTTGGCAGTCAAGTTTGTATGAAAAATAGTCCACTTTATCAACCAGGAGCTATTGGTATTACCTTATATGGTGGTGAGCCTAAAATTGGTCAGCTATTAAATTCGGCATGGTCATATGCTGATATTTGTAGATTCCAAATTTTGACTCCACCTCAGATATTTCAATCTCAAAACTTTAACAGTAGTTCCTCTAAGTCATCTACACCTATTGAAAAAAGTAAAGAAACAGCAGATAGAATCGACATGCCACCTCCTCCCTCTCCGGCATCTAGCACTTGCAGTGATACCGGAAGCACTGTTCAAAGTTCAAAGAGGACTAAAAAGGTGACAATGAAAGGTCTTGAAGATGATAAAAACATAGAAGAAGATTGGCCATTAAAAGATGTTGTATTTGTTGAAGACCAAAAAAGTTTGCCCATTGGTCGTGTTGTTCACGTGGATGGTTCATATGCTGCAGTTAAATTCCCATGTGTCTCAAAAGATGTTTCAGGAATATTTCCTAAAGATAAAGATCCTACAGCTCCTGTAAATGAAGATGTAGTAACAAACATTATCAAAATGCTGGACCAACATGAAGTTCGATTAATGAAAAAAGATGATCTACAGGTATGTAAAGTAGCTGTTGCAAGCAAAGTACCAGATTGTTTTCAAAGAACACCAAGAAGAATAAATTTTCCTACTGATAATGGAAATCAAATTTTAACTTTAACTATTGATGGTCAAGGTGTTCATGCAATTGTAAAAAATGGTTCTAAAATCAGTTATGTGAAGTTCAATATAACAAGTGGGAAAATAGAGCAAGATAGTCCATTTCCAGTTGATGCAAGTGCTTTAATAGGCTTGAGCCCCGATAATATGCAAATTTTATGTACTGCTGAAAGTAAAGATAACATATGTATTTTACGTGATGGTAATCGAACTATCTATCCGTTAGCTAAGGATAGTACTGATTCAATGAGAGAACCCCAGTGGTTAGATTTAGGACCTGTAAGGTGTATTGGTATTGGTTCATATACTGTTACCTCTCCTCATGCAAAAGCAGTTACTGCAATTATAGTTCTAGATGTAGAACAGCAAATATTAATGTCTAGAATATTGAAGTCAAATCTTGAGTCTGTTAAAATGTTGGTACAGCAGTTGTCAGTTGAAAATGATAATGGCGAACTTTTATCACAAATTTTAGCTGAGCGATGTGATGGGAATCGTAATCTTTTACATGCTTGTGTTTCAGTTTGTGCACCAATATCAAATAAAGAATTAGAAGATGGAGATAATCTACCAAATCAATCGAATTCTAATGTTGATACTTTGAATGTAATTCAAAAAGCATTTGGTGTCCGATCAACATTTAGTTTAAGAGAGATGATGAGACGGGCTTCAGCTGCTGTTAGATCTAATACCACAAATAATTCATCAGATTCTGAACCAATGGAAATGAATGAGGACGCACCACCTCCAGGTACTGTTCCAGAACCCTGGCATGAGCCAGTTAATGCTACAACTCAACCAACAACTGTATTACAAAATGATGAAGAATCAATTCAATCTGCTCTTACCGTTAATCCTACAGCTGAAAGGCGAAATAATGCTTTAGCGATTTTAAGGCTTCTCTGTGAATCTAATATATTTTCACCCTATTTATTGGATCTTTTAACTGCTAAAGATGCTCAAGGATTGACACCATTTATGTTAGCTGTAACTGTTAGAGCATATCCTGCTGCTATTATTTTACTTGATACTATTCATCGGGTTGTTGCTAAAGTAGTTATTCCACCAACTACATGTGAAATTCAAGGTTCTTCTTCAACCGAACAAGAACATGCAATCAAAAATGTTATGAGTGCTTGGAGATCTTCAGCTGCAGGAACAGGATCATCTACTCCTAATTGTAGCAAAATAACTCCAGAAATTGGTACTCAACCAGTACCTCTGTTTAAGAATTCACCAATTAATAACTTTGAATTACCACATCCTTGGTCATTACCCATAGCTGGAGGATTACCACAACAACAACCAAATGATTTTTCTAAAGGATTTTTTACTATTCCACCTCCTCCACCACCTATTTCACCTATGTCATCTCTTTATAAAACTCATATGTGGTATACTGATAGATCATTGTATATTGATAGTGATAAAGAAAAAATCCTTAAAGCTAAAGAAGTTTTAGCTTCTATGGTTTATCCTCCTGGATCAAATCCAGATTATAGTCCATTGCATGTGCTTTGTTGTAATGATACATGTAGTTTTACTTGGACTGGAGCTGAACATATTAATCAGGATATATTTGAATGTCGCACATGTGGTTTAACTGGATCATTATGCTGCTGTACAGAATGTGCTCGTGTTTGTCACCGAGGTCATGATTGTAAATTAAAAAGAACATCTCCTACTGCGTATTGTGATTGTTGGGAAAAATGTCGCTGTAAAGCTCTAGTGCAAGGGAATCAATTATCTAGATTTCAGTTACTTAATAGGTTAATTAATGAAACTGATTTAGTGACTCATTACAACTCCAGAGGTGAGAGTATTTTATTATTTTTGGTACAAACTGTTGGGCGGCAAACAAATGAACAACGTCAGTTTAATAGATCATCAAGACAGCGAGCAGCTCGAAAAACACCATCGTCTGACATAGAAATGGATATGCCTGATCATGATTTAGAACCACCAAGATTTAGTCGTAAAGCATTAGAAAGATTACTTAACGATTGGCCTGCAGTTAAAGCTATGATCATGTCTGGTGTAAAAAATGATTCTGAAAGTAAATTAAGCGATCAACCATACTTAAAAAACCAATCTGGAACTACATTTTTAGATAAGTTCATGCATTGTTTACTTTTTAAATGCAATGCTGAGGTTTTAACAAGCTCTTTTATGATGGTTGATGCGTTAGTTACAACTATTGTTAAAGAACTTCATAGTTCATTGTCTAATTCAGCTGAAGTAAATACAATAGCTCGTCGTTTTATAAGATCTGTTATACGTGTGTTTGTTGTTTATAGTGTTGAATTAGCGCCTCAAAATAATAAACGACGAATGCTTGGAAATTTATCCTCTCCATTTGCTCGTGCCAGGCGTATATTTCAATCAATGATGAAACTTTCTGTTGAAGAATTATGTGAAACAGCTGAAAGTTTAATAGCACCAGTTCGTCTTGGTGTTGCTAGACCTACTGCTCCATTTACTTTATCCAATTCTAATCCAGATCAACAGAGTTATGAAGAAATATTTTTTGTTGAGCCTATGGCTCCAAATAACATGACGTCATCTGATCATTTAGAAGGTTCTAATGTTCGGGGTCAGTCCCAAAATGATCAACCTCCAATTGACATTGAATTAGAAGATGAGATGGCTGACAATAATGATGGTGAAGGTAGTGATACAGAAGATGTTATGGGTAGTGGACTAGAAAATCGAGGTGATTTAGGACCTAACAGAATTTCTGATTCGAATCAGCCAGAGTCTGACACCGAAGATATGTTGGTTGAAACTGATTCTGATTCTGATCAAAGTAATCAAGATGGTGGTGGTCAAAGAAGTGTCCAAACTGGAGCTACTGCTGGTTCAGATACTGATGATGAATCTGGGGAATCGACCCAGCAAGAAGATGGGGAAGAATCGGAAGCTGGAGAAACAGATGAACTAGAGACTGAAGAATTTCTTGTGTCTGAAGATCAATTAGAAAGAAGAGCTACAAATTCTGGGCAAGGGCACAGGACTAATTTAGCACCCCAATCTATGCAGTGGGCTATCAGAAATCGTGATCCTACAACACGTTCAGCAACTGGATTTAGAGTTGCCTCTGGTAATTCATTAGTTTTCATAGATCCTTCATCATTGAGGCGTTCTGCTGTTGCTGCAGTTAGTAATAGTACCAATAATTCTGGTAACGGAAGCAATAATGCAGCTGCAGCTGCTGCTGCTGCAGTTGCTGCTTCTGCAGCAGCTGGTCTTAATGATTCAATCACTATGTCAACTACAGCTTCTAGTTTGGCTAGAGCATTTGCAGTAGTTATACGACAAATAGCTGATTTATTAGTGACCTCTATCAATGATCCACCGTCATTACCAATACCAGTACGGACATCCGTACAAGATAACTACAATTTACAAATAATAATTGAAAAGTCACTTAAACCCACTTGGGATTGGTTAATGGCTATCATGGATTCTACAGAAGCTCAACTTAGATTTGGTGCTTCACTTACTCAGTCATCTGATCCACAACATCCAAGACATCCTTTACATTCAACAACAACATCTAATACTACTAATACATTACCTACTACATCTTCTGGAATAGGTTCTAATAGTAATAATAATCAAACGGTAGAACCTCGACGTGAATTTATATCATATTGTTTATCTCTTATGAGAGCTCATAGTAATGAACATGGAGATTCCTTGCCAGTATTAGATGTTTCTTCTTTAAAACATGTTGCTTATGTCTTGGATGCTTTAGTTTATTATATGCGAGCTGATACAGCTGCTGTTAATTGTCAAGCATTAACTCCTCCTATGTTGTCAGAATCAGTTGAAACAGAACCTTGGATCATAGATCAGGATGAAAATGATAATGAAGAAAATGATGAAGAAATTAATACTACTGTACCACCAATTACTCAAACGTCAACTCCAAGATTTGTAGACTTAGATTCTGGAAGCAGAGGTCGTCGTCATGCATTTTTCCAACGATCAGATTCTACTTTATGTTTAGGATGTCCTCCACCAGATCCTTTTGAAACACCTATATATCAAGCTATGCCATTGGCTGATCAGCCACATTTACTACAACCAAATGCTCGCAAAGAAGATTTGTTTGGTTCTCCAAAACTTTCAGCACCTATAGATGGATCATTGGAAGGTCTGCCATCAAGGCTTAGTTTATCCAGTCGTAGCGATAATGGAAGTGAACAGTTACCCAAAGAACATGAAAGAAAAAGGCATGATACTGAGCCAGAAGATCTTTCTATTAAAGCTAAAGTGATTGAAAGAATGAATGAATTGAATGTATTATTTGGTCCTGGTGATGAGTCTGACACTTCACAACCAATTCCTGACACTGATACAAAAAAAGATCGAGACTTAATCATTGTACCACCAAGTATTTTTACTACTGATACAACATCGCCTATGCTTAAAAGTGTTATTGTGAGAGCTCCTTCTGGTGGAACTCCGTCAACTTCTTCAAGTTCTACACAAGTTAAATCAAATACCGATGTTAATGAAGACAACCATATTTCAAATCCAAACAATGATACTATCAAACCTATGAATAAGGGAAGTCGTTTGGGAGAAAGTGTATCTCATGATCTATTGTTAGGCCGTTGGCGCTTGACATTAGACCTGTTTGGTCGTGTATTTATGGAAGATGTTGGTTTAGAGCCTGGATCAGTTGTATCTGAACTTGGAGGATTTCCGGTTAAAGAAGCAAAATTTCGTAGAGATATGGAAAAATTAAGAAATCAACAAAATCGTGATTTAACACTATCAAAATTAGAACGTGATCGAAATCAATTGATACTAATGACTTTCAAAGAGTTAAATAATCAATATAATTCATATCATCGCAGAACATCTAGTACACATCCATGTTTAGCAGTAAATAGAGTAAAAGTAACATTTAAAGATGAACCTGGAGAAGGCTCAGGTGTTGCTAGATCATTCTATACTGCTTTAGCTGAAGCTCTTCTATCCAGTGAAAAATTACCCAATCTTGAATCTGTTCAAGTTGGTGGTCGATACTCACAGTATACTGTTCTTCAACGTTTGAGAAATCGTGAACGTACTGAATCTACTAGAATAAGACATGCTGGTCCATTATCACCACGTGTACCATCTAGACGTTCTGAGCGAAATGATCGTGAACAACGACGCATTCTTTCTGTTGATGCTCGTTCATTTGTTCCTAATTCTGGATCAAATGATAGTAATCCTAATTCTCATCTTACTCCTCATCAACAACAGCTGGGTGATCGTCTGTATCCAAAGATTATTCAAATTAGGCCAAGTTTAGCCAGCAAAATTACTGGAATGCTCTTAGAACTATCACCTGCACAACTTTTAACTTTACTGGCATCTGAAGAAGCTCTAAGAATGCGTGTGAATGAAGCTATTGCATTATTAATGCAAACAGTTGAAATGTCAGCACTTGATGTTGCTCATCCACTACCCCCAGCTGATAGTCTTCTTGAAGATGTTGATTTATTCCTAAGTCTGTCAGAACAACATGGTTCTAAACCTGTTACACCTGCTAAAGAAAATATTGCAGAAGAAAATGTAACTGAAGAAAATTTAGATGACAATATGCCATTATTTTATTGTCCTGGAAAACAAGGATTTTATTCTCCTCGGCAAGGCAAAGCTTCTTATGAGCGTCTAAATGCATTTAGAAATACTGGAAGATTGATTGGACTATGCCTTTTGCAAAATGAATTGTGTCCTATGTATTTTAATCGCCATGTTCTCAAAGTTATTCTTGGAAGATCTATTAGATTCCATGATCTAGCATTTTTTGATCCAGTTATGTACGAAAGCCTTCGACAACTTGTACTAGATGCTGAGTCAAAAGATAAAGATTCATCTTTTTCAACATTTGATTTAAATTTCAGCATTGATCTAAGCCCAGAAGAAGGAGGAGGAAGTGTAGAGTTAGTTACTTGTGGTGTTGATATTGAAGTGACACCCAATAATGTTTATGATTATGTTAGAAGATACGCAGAGTTTAGAATGTTTAAAACCCAACAAAAAGCATTCTTTGCATTGAGATCTGGTGTATTTGATGTAATTCCTGAGAGTTCATTAGATGGCTTAACTGCTGAAGATTTAAGACTATTATTAAATGGAGTTGGTGACATCAATGTACCATTACTAATTTCATATACAAGTTTTAACGATGAGTCTGGTCTTGCCACTAGTGACCGACAAATAAAATTTAAACGCTGGTTGTGGTCTATTGTTGATAAGATGACTCCATCTGAAAGACAAGATTTGGTATATTTCTGGACTGGATCACCAGCTCTACCAGCTTCAGAAGAAGGATTCCAACCAATGCCTAGTGTCACCATGCGTCCAGCTGATGATTCACATTTACCTACTGCTAATACTTGTATTTCCAGATTGTATATACCACTTTACAGTAGTCGTACTATACTCAGGCATAAACTTTTAATTGCCATAAAAACCAAGCATTTTGGATTTGTTTGAATTTATGGTACGTTGATTATATAATGTATGTCAAAGAAAAAAAC
>Ga0314768_1000078_pt1 | contig 9153 bp, 2 predicted proteins | sample G5R1MT_69_FD_207775 | JGI IMG/M metagenome (GOLD analysis project Ga0314768, IMG submission 207775) | Metatranscriptome of switchgrass phyllosphere microbial communities from Michigan, USA - G5R2_NF_18SEP2017_LR1 (Metagenome... | ecosystem: Host-associated > Plants > Phyllosphere >...
ATTTGCTGTTCGAATGAAGCCTTCATTCCAAAGATTGCAGTAAAGCTACATGAGTGCTGCCGATGCGGTGAAACATCCGCAAATAAACCGCTGATCAAAACAATGGCTCTGTAGCCAGCGAAGAGTAGGCCATGTCGCTCGAAATCCTTCCAACGCCTACGCAATGCTCCATATGCGCCCGAATTATTGGTACAGGACACGATCAGCAATCTCTCATGCAAAGCCAAAGTACTCGCTGCCCGTAGTGATCGCAATGTGAAGCTGATGTCGAAGATGCTCGTAGCTCTCATATTCTGGAAGGTCAAGTTGATTGAAACATGTATGACTCGAGGGGAGCTTCTCCTTGCTGCTATAATCGCGGTGAATGTTGAACCGGGCAAATCCGTTCATGCCTTCCAACTCCTTGAATCCTGCAAGGGGAACTCTGCTGGTACCAGTCACGAATTGAAGCAGTTTTGCTCGCTCCTCCTGGTCGAAGCTGCGGACAGCGCGCCAAAACCACTGGATCTGAGGCGAAGTGGCCTGGTAGTTGTGATATTCAGTGTTACTCTTCCAATCGTCGACATCGATCTCGGGCAGACCAGAGATTAGCAATTCGAGCTCTTGTTCGTTGAAAATCGAAATGAGATCCGCAGGGACTATCTCGTAGAAACCTTCCAGGAATTTGTCGAGCTGATCCTGGACCGATTTGAGTAGACGATATTCGACGACGAGACGAACATATTCCTGCTTATTTTCCTGCGTCACGGGCACATTCCGTCCGTTCTCGATCAGATCAATCGTCTCGGTGACACCGAAGCGCTCCATATCGTAGGAAAACGTTTCGAAGGCCACGTCAGTGATGTCGTTCTCAAGGATCCACACAAGTGACTTGTAGTATTCTAAGTCAAGACTCTCCATGTCCTTTAGTGAGACGCTCTTGCCAAGAATGCGTCGATAGACAGCTCGGCTGAAATGAGCGTCGAGATGACGACCCTCATAGAGTGCTTTGCCTATGATGCGTCCGACGAACTTGAAGGTCACCAGATGCTCATCGTTGATCTCGCTGAGCGCATTGGGGTGAAACGTTGTCCGGTCCGAGGCGACAGAGTTGAAGAGCGCGTAGTCGGCAAGGAACATCTGGCGGGCCATTGCGGTAAACCATTCACGAGAGACACCACCGGCATCTATGCCTTCCTCGCCCCTGAATCTGATGTTCAGCTTGCCATATTTGATCTCGTCTCCAGTTCTGAAGTAGAGGTCCTTGAATGAATCGGCGAAGACGTGCTCGCGGCGAACACTCAAAGTCAGCGAGGGCTGCGATGCGCGACTTTCCGAACGACGATCGTGCAGTCTGCTCTTGAAATAATTCTGCTTGTTGTCGAATTCAAGCACCTTCGAGTTCTTCGCAAGGACCGACAGACTCCCCTTCATGAGCTTTGGATTGTTTCTGATAAGCTCGTTAAGGATCTTTCGGTTTTCTTCGGTGAACGTGAGGAACAGCTTGTCCATGTGTGCCGACGCTGAGCCCACCGGAGAGGCGTCGCTTGTTTTCCGGTCTCGAAGTGCACTGTTGCGGCATACAACCATGAGAGACTCAATTAAAGGCAAGAGGATTGTGGCCACATTGACCATGTTGCCGCGATTGCGGATCTCAGCCAAACATCTACTCAAGCTCTTCCAGAGTGCCTGGAATGTGGTCGTCTGGTAGAATGTGGCAAGGATGTCATCCTTGAGCTTCTGGTCTTCTGCGACGTCTGGGCTCGTTGCGATCAAACGCTTTGGATCGAATAGATGATCCAATGCAACCAAGACCCTGAGCATTCTTCGTTGCTTTGAACCTGCAGAGGAAAAGTTTGCAAGAGCGATTCCTTGGAGATTAGCATCAGCCGATGCTCCATTGATCTGTTCGGCGAGTTCGTTGAGATCGGCTACCAATGTGTCACCCAGATCCTGCGCTTGATGAATTAGTTCCTTGCCGAAAATAGCCTTGGCACCCGGGATGGCGGAAAGGTTCTTGATCAAGTCCAATGTGTCACTGAACGTCCTGCTTGGACATTCGCGGGCTGCAAGGATATTGACAACTAGACGAATATTCTCCTCGGGCACTTCAGGTGGGGAGAGATCCCGGTACTTCTTCTTAGGGTCTGCCGGAGAAGTCTTCTTTGCTGCAGTGCTAGTATCATCAAAGGAAGCCGGATCTTGAGCGGCTTCTGTTCCAGTGTTATCACTCATGTGAGTATCGCCAGCGCCAACGGCAGTGCTTTGATCGGTCTCGCTAGTCCGTTCTGCCTCAGCCGGCTCCTGCACCTGAGCGTCCCTAGCGCGTCGAAGCAGTATGTTGAGAGGATGGGTTACGTGACTGAGCAACGAAGCAAGGACTTCCATCACTGCCGTATTTTCGGTGATCAGCTTACGATCAAGCAAAGTCAACAACGCATTGAGCGGAAATTTCGTTGCCCGAATCTCGCGCCCTTTGTTCTTCTTCGATGGTGTCTTGCTCTTTTGACCACCACTGGTCTCGTGCTCGCTCAGAAAGAACGATGGCACGCGTAAGTTGTCGTTAGCAAGCGCGTTGAGAGTACTCAGACACTGCTGAACAATATTCAGAGGCGAAAGTTCGGTCGTCAAGGAAGGTGGAAATTGGCCTGTGAGGCTGCGCTTGAGTGGCTGTGGTGTCTTGGAACCCGAGGTCTGCTTTGCTCGAAGCGATAAGTGAGCGAAGCTCCGTTCCATGGCATTCACATCTAAAGTACCATCCTGCAATATGGACAAGAGTATGCTGATGACCTCGGCCCTGTTTTGCGTGTTTTTACAAATATCAGACAGCACATTGTGCAAGTTCGTCCGAACTTTGTGGTTGAGTGACACAAACATGAGGCGGAGGAGAGTCGCAATGCCGGACTTGTCAAGCATCGCTGCAGCAGGCCGACGAACTCGCGCAGCGCCTGCAGCAGAAGATGATGGATCAGCAGCGGCCCGAGGATCACGGATATGCGCTAAATCTGCATAATCACGCCCAGGGCCTCTGCCGCCGAGACCTTGCACGCCTCGGTTGCCGGTCAGCAAGCGTGCTTCAGCTTGCAATGCTTCTGGAAGAACAGCCAGAATGGATTCGTCGGCATCCATCAAAACAGATTGTCGAAGATTCGCAGGCAGCATTGCCATGAAATCAGCATTGTTGATGTCTTGCGGCACAGGATTGCCGCTTTGAGTTGTGCGATTACGCGCGTCTTCTTCGCGCTGCCGTTGGCGACGCTGAATTTCCTCAGATCTGATCAATTCCTGCTGAATTTCTGGAGGAAGAGCATCAAGAAACTCTTGGCTGATCTCGAGCGGGTGATCATTCGTTCGTACTGCTTGAGATCGTGCTTGCGCTTGTTGACTCTGGACTTGACTTGCAATGACGTCTTCTCTCATGTCTTCAGGAAGAGCTTCAAGGTATTCAGGGTCAATTCCGAGGCCTGTGATATCAAGCTCTCTGCCACGTATCGTGATAGTTATGCGCTGGGAAGCGGCATCAGTGTCTGATTCCCTGGCATCATGCTCCTGATTCTGCTCAGGATGGGGCACATCGACCATAGCATTATGCTCGAGAGAACCTGCAGCAGCAGCTAAAGCTTCTTGCTCGGCAGCCTCTTGTTTGCGACGAGCTTGCTCTTCCTCGCGCGCTCTCCTCTCCTGGGCTTCTTGCTCAGCTCGCTCCGCTTCGACTCTCTTTCGACGTTCCTATTCAGCAGCCTTACGCTCAAGATCATCTTTCTCCTTTTGCTTCCTAGCCGCCTCCGCTGGAGGAACAAGAACTTGAAGGAGGCGCTTGATGATCTTCATTGCTCTTTCAATGGCCTTGTTGGCGAAAAGTGTCCTAGCTGCCTCCTGCCAGCGGCCGACAGTGCTGCCTATGCGGAAAGAACCACCATGGCCATCTTCATGCTGTCCACCTGTTCGAAGTTCCGCGGCGGAACCAGGGAAGTGGCTAGGCCAAGAGGAGGTGCCGTGGCGCAGAAGCCGGCGAGGATCTATCTCAATTGCAGCTGGACCGCCATTCGCTCCTGGTTGAAGCAACATCGCTGGAAAGCCCGCTAGCGCGGGCAATGCTTCGGAATCCACGTTGACGTTGATCACCCCAGTACCGCCGGGGTTTCCAACAGCATTCAGAAGCTCCTGAAGAGGACTATCTCTCGTCCCTGGTAGCAAACTCCGACGTTGGGCAAGTCGACCGATGCCGTAGGGCAAATCTGTCAAATCACGCCGATGACGCGAGGCGTCACGCTGAAGCAATGGGTTGAGTCCGTCTTCATCGTGGACATTGGGTGCAGAGCGATGCGTTCGGTAGCCTCCCGCTCGCAACGGTCCGCCGCCTAGGTCCATCATGCCCATGCTGAAGATACCACCACCGCCCCGGTTGTGGTGATGATGGTGGCCATGGTGATGGGGGTGATGTTGATGGGCAGCGCCGCGGAACAGGAATTGCGGGGCAGGGGCATCCCAGCGCCCATCCCAACGATCATCTTCATTTCCGTAATCATCTTCATCTTCCGGTTCGTAGACAATGTCGTGGTCAAGCTCACCTCCGTCATCGTCGATGTCTTCCTCGTCTCCCTCCGGCTCCATCTCATCCTCGAAGAAATCGTCATCAATTCTGCCGATGAGGCCTGTGGTCATGCCATCCTCGTCGAGCTCATCAGATGGGTCGTCAGCACCGATGACGTGCGCAATGTGGTCGAGAGCGCTACCATCACCGTCCTCTATGATGATTCGATCCCGCCCGTAGTGAATGTCATCGTCTTCCCAACCTTCGATATCATCGCCGTCAGCGAGGCTACCGTCCCCTTCGTCACCGATGATCTCATCGTGACCTTCGCCAAACTCGACTTCTTCCAGGAGATCTTCATCGGCATCGTCATCGTCGTCATCGTCGTCGTCGTCGTCGTCATCGTCGTCGTCGTCTTCGTCGTCGTCCATGGAATCCTCATCATCCTCCATGATCATTTCAACGTCTAGGGCCATATCTCCTGACACGCCTTCAATCGGACCCATATCGTCGTCGTCCTCATCACTGACGACGTCACCATGTTCAGCAACGACTTCCTCTTCGTAATCCATTTCATGCTCATCGTACCCATCATCGTACAATTCGTGCTCGTCGTACATCTCATCATCCTCTTCCTCGCCGGACTCGTCGTCGGAATCGTCATCTTGACCAGCACTTGCCTCGAACATGCCCAAGGAAGAGCCACGGAAGAGGTCTGGTGTCTGCTCCCGATCCTCATCATCATCGTCTGACAGCGATGTGTCAGAAGATACCTCACCATCCTCCTCGTTGTCGTTTGTGCCATTGCCAGGATGCTTCAAGGTGGCGTCCGTTGTTTGGCTTAGGGTGACACCGAGGCTGGTCAACTGCTTCAGTGGAGCAAGGATATATTTCACAGTTCGCTTTGCGTTTGGAAAATTGAGATCAAGCTCAGCGATTGCTGCCGTCAAGGTACTGATGAAGCCCTTCTCATACATGAGTCTTCCGATCTCCTGTCGATTGGTGTTCGTATCAATGGAAGACCTGTGAGATTCGTCTCTACAATTTAAAATCTTGTCGAAGAGATCTCCAAGGCACAGCAAGCGGGAGTATCGCATGTCGAGAGGCTCGACCGATGACGTGGCCTCCTTGAAAGAGCGCAAAGCATGTTCGAGAACGAACTTGCGCACGAAGACAAGCTCGGGCTCCCCTTCAGAGATCATAGGCGCAGGAGAAAGTGTTTCGCCAGTCCCGGGTACCTTCAAGCACAATGACACAAGAACAAGCGATGCCCAATGTGAGATAGAGACCCGCTTATGATGCGCTTCACCATCTTTGTGTTCGAGGGTGCCAACGGGGAGCAGAACATTGAGCAAATAGTTGAGCATGCCAGCACGTGGTCGCGAAGGTGTGGATGCTTGTGACTCTGACTTGCGCGAGAAATTTATGAACTCGACTTTTGTGCGACTATAACTTCCCAAGATCTCTGTAAGGCATTGTAGAATGAAACGTCGGTACATGAAGATCGTAGACTCTTCTTGTTTGGGTGGCACACGTGTAGCCGCATCACTCTGTGCTGGAAGTGGCCCGGCATTTGGCAAATTTGCTTCCGACATTTCAACATCTGCCGATCTTGCCTCCACTGTCTTTGAGCCCGATACGGCCTTCATGATTTGAGTCGAGAATGCCGGGATCTTATCATCCACGTCTTTGTAGTTGGAGAGCTCACGAAGGAGAAATTGAGTAACGCCATCAGACGCCTCAGAGGCCGGGGTCTTGGCGTCGGCTGGTCTGGTGGCATTGCTCTCTGCAGTAGTGACAACGTTTGACGGGTCCTTCGCGTCAGGTTCGGATTTTGTGCTCTGTTGCTTCAGCGAGAGGTTCTGCACCGTATCCAGTGGCTTGCCAGGCTGCAAATTGGTGATCATGAGCAACTCTTGCGAGACCTCTAGGAAGAGCTCAGGATTGCGGATCACAAGATGATAAACAGAGCGCGTGTACGATGTGGTGTCCACGGTTCTCATGGGGCGTGCTGGGTGCTGGAAGACAGCCCTGATCTCCGTACGCATAATCTGGCGAACCGTTTCATCATCTTCGATCATATGCCGCAGGATCATCATGATACAGCTAGGCACAGCTTCATCCATAGCCCCTGCCAACTGCCGCACCATCAAGAAAAGCCGACCGATATTCTGTTTCTCGCTGAAGCGAAGTGCAAGCTCACGCCTTCGAGTGAGGATGACCAGGATCCGACAAACCGAGAGAGCGAAGGAGGCGTTCTTGCCGATTCTGGGTAGTAGATCCAGCGCGGCGCCAAACAGCTCCGAGCGATGTGCTCCAGACACCAGCGGCTCATGCGGGCTTAGCGAAGGCGCAACGCCTGAAAGCTCATCCGCAGATGTCGGATTCCAGGTAACCTCTACAGGCTGTTCATCCTCCGCAAGTACACGCTCAATGATCAGCAGGATCATTTCGATCCAAGGCGCTTCCTCAACCTTCTGCTCCGGCTGTAAGTGCAGCCATGAAATCAGGCTGCCAAAGCATCGCTTCAATGGCTCCAAAGCGGAGTCAAAGAAATGCCGATCTTGCAAGACCAGCGCGACCAGGTGAGCGTGTGCATGAATCTTGACACCCGAATCTTTGTCCAAGTCCTCGGTCTGTAGCGAAATGAGAGACGTCACCAACGTCTCCCCAACGTCAGTGGTGGCATTGCTCTTATCGAACTTCGACATTGCAGCTTGAATCAAGTCCGACAGCTCAAATGTGATGGTAGGATGGGCACTCAAGACTTCCAGGCAACGCTCGATCAGATTTGCGCGTAATGCAGTGCGTTTCTCGTCTAGATCGTCGACCGTCACGAACATCTGCTTCACGTCGTCTGGCTTTTCGCTGTGACCCATGGCGACATTGAGCGCCCCAGTCGAGATCATAGCACTGAAGTCTTCTTGTCGCAAGTGTTGTGGCAAAATTCCAAGCGATCCAGGGTTGGTTTCTCCGCTGTCATTATTGCCATCACTGTCTTCATCATTGTCTTCGTTGTTCTGCGTGTCCTCATCCCCGTCGTTGTCTTCGTCGTCATCGTCTTCTTCGTCTTCTTCCTCATCGTCAGACATTTCCAGGTCACTTGCAGCATCGTCTGCCAGGGCGCTGGCGCGAGCACGAGCGTCAGGATGTTGCTCATCCTCCATGTCCATAGCTTGGCCTTCGCCTGCTGACCGAGATTCCTCCGTCGCGGCTTGATCGTCACCTAGACGGGCGTGCTGTGGAGGCGGGAATCTTATCTCCGGGAAAGACTGGCTTAGTTTGCAATATTGCTCTGCATGAGCAGGATTGAAATTGCAACGATAAATTGCCTCACGAGCCATAGCGACATCGTAGCCCAGTTCCTGAAGCTTTGCAACATCGCCAGCGTTTGCCGACTTATGTGGTAGAGGCGCCGCAGGTCCATGCCTAAAGGCACGTTCGGCACGCCTGAGCGCCCTCTCCTCACCGCCGCCCTCTAAGATGAGACGAAGAATATGCACAACGTCCTTCATGTTAGATTGGCTGAATTTCTCTAAATGAGAAGAATTCCAAATTTGGACAACCGCAGGCAGCACACAGTCTCGAATCTCCACTGTAAACTGCGCAGGAATAAAGAAGTCGGCAGAGGCCCTCTCCTTGACAGTGATGTGGGCGGACTGAGCAGCGTCAAGTATGCATTTGTTGTTCACGATCTGATCGTAAAATGCAAGAATGAAATGCACTCCTTGCGCCCTCCACTTGGCTGGCGTGTAGTCCGCTTCAGATCCCGACGGCGCCACCAGATCTGTCTCCCGTGTTTGCAGTTCGACAAAACTTGCAAGATAGCCGTTGAGCTTATCGAATCCACCAGCTACGAAGAATTTATTAAGCACGAGTGTTAGCGCATCGTCAACGCTTATCGCTTCAAGGGACTTCCGTAGGAAAAGGTCGCCGATCATTTTGAGCAGGCGCGCAATATACTTGGGAACGAGTTCTTCCTCAACAGAGGCTTCGCATCTGCGATAATCAAAGCTCCATATGATTGACTTGGCCAAGTGCTCCGCGATATGGCTAGCATGCTGCCTAAGGGGGCCATCGTTACGCCTTGCTGGAACGATAGCGACACCCAGGGACTGAATGAAGAGGCCAATACCTTTTGGCACTTGTTCGAGGAGATGTCTAATCATTCGAGTGTTCCTGAGAGCGAGCATCATTCCGGGCGAGATTCTGTTTGCATTCTCATTGTCGGTATTAACTTCCGCTGCACGGAGCTGGTCGTCCGCAATCAATGGCTCGAGGGTACCATCCGCATTGATGCGCCTCGGCGGGTAACGACGTGGGTCGGTGTGGCGTTTGACATTGGCGGGGAGCCCATTGTAAGTAACGATGTCACTCCAAATGCATGCGGCCTGCAATTTGATGAGATCCTCTGCGAGCCGGATGTAGACATCAGTGAAGTTGAGAGTCGCGAACAGCTGAGTATTCTGGTTCCCATGGCGTATGGTGTAGCCAGGTGAGAGTGTACGTCCCAGAACGTGAGTGAGCATCTGCACATTGAGAAGGGCCTGCGTGATTGTAGAGCCATCGAGTCCTTCTGGCAGCTGTGGTTCCGGCATTTGTGGATGAACATATCTTGCGAACGTTTTGCCATCATCTTG
>Ga0314768_1000081_pt1 | contig 9122 bp, 3 predicted proteins | sample G5R1MT_69_FD_207775 | JGI IMG/M metagenome (GOLD analysis project Ga0314768, IMG submission 207775) | Metatranscriptome of switchgrass phyllosphere microbial communities from Michigan, USA - G5R2_NF_18SEP2017_LR1 (Metagenome... | ecosystem: Host-associated > Plants > Phyllosphere >...
AGCGGATGGTGTTTTGCTCAGCGGCCCACGCGCATTTTGCAAAGGATGGCGGTTCCTGCCTTGGCGATTCGTTTCGAAACAGCTAGACTCCACCCCGACGTCAGGTTCATGCCAAACAAACATGAAACTTCATTATCGACGAATGAACGCGACCGTGTTACCGAACTTGGTGCAAACGCCAGTTGACCGTTTTGACACCCGTAGCGCGACCGATGGACCATGTTCCTGGACCACCATGGTCCAGAATCCAGGTTGACATCGCCGCGAGGCTGCATCGTGAGCTTGTTTGATGGGCGCTAGGTCGGAGATGGCCTCCATCCTTGGAAGTGGCAGATTGAGGGCTCTTGACCCGCAATGGCACAGCATACATATAGAGAGACATTTTGCGGCGACTTGTTCGGTACAAGCTCTCTCGCTTTCGTTCATTCACTCTTTTTCTTTGCTCGTTCTACGAACGTTGCTTTCTAGTCATTCTTTACAGCCTTGACGGCTTCACACTCTTTTGTTGGCAGCGCCACAGCATTCTTTCCTCCACTTCAGTCATCACTCCTACAGCCAAAATGGCACGCACATTCCTTCTTTCCACAGCCCTTCTGGCACTTGGCGTCTCGGCGCAAACTTCCTCCAAATTCACAGACGAGAAGACTGGCATCACCTTCAGCGGTCTTCACCACTCTTCGGGCTACAGGCTAGGCTATGCCCTTCCGGAGAAAGCTACTACCGACTTCATCGTCCAGGTTCAAGCTCCGATCACCAACGATGGTGGTTGGGCTGGATTCAGCTTGGGACAATCCATGACTGGCAACTTGCTGGTTGTTGCTTGGCCTCACGAGGGCGAAGTCATCGCCTCCTTCAGAGAAGCAACTGGATACACGAACCCAGCTGTCAAGACTGGTGACTTCACCATGTCCCCAATCCCCGACGGAACCTTCGTCAACGACACCGCCTTTTCATACACCTTCCTGTGCTCAAACTGCATCAGCGAGGACCCAAAGACCGGTCTCGTCATCTACGAGGACCCTAGCGTAAACATCATGGGCTGGGCTTACTCTAACAAGGCGCTTGCCGACTCTACCGATGCTGGTGCGGCTCTCAACTACCACGACGCTGGTTTCGGAGCTTTCGGACTTCCCATGAGCAACGCTACCAGCCCCGACTTCGAGAAGTGGGCTGCTATGGCGGTGGCTAGCACCCCTAGCGGGGGCAACTCTACCACACCCGGAGGCAACTCGACCGCGCCAGCAGCCCCAGTTGCTGGAAACACAACAGCCACAGTCGCTAACTCTACATACGACTACATCGTCGCCGGAGGTGGTGCTGCTGGTATCATCGCAGCTGAGAGGCTTGCAGAGAGCGGTGCGTCCGTCCTCTTGGTCGAACGTGGTGGCCCATCATACGCTTTCACTGGTAAGACTGAGGTCATGCCATGGAACGACACTGTTTCGATGTACGATGTTCCAGGCTACGGTTACTACCTCAGCGATGTCGGCAGCCCCGCTTACTGCGCCGACACCGCCGACATGTCTGGCTGCCTCCTAGGTGGTAGCACTGCCATCAACGCTATGATGTACGTCAAGCCTCAAGAGCGTGATTTCGACGACAAGTGGCCTGCTGGCTGGAAGTGGGCTGATGTCGCTGAGGCGGCTGATCGTCTGTACGAGCGCAACCCTGGACAAACTTACGGCTCAGAAGACGGTATCCGCTACGACAACGGTGCCTACGATGTCTTGTCGCAGTTCTTCGCTGGCCAGGGATGGACCGAGACCGACTTTGTAAAGAACCCCAACGCCAAGGTCGACGTCTACGGCCACCCTACCTGGAACATCGCCAACGGTCTTCGCTCCGGTGTGGTCAGGACTTACCTTCCCCTTGCCCAAAAGCTCAACAACTTCGAGCTGATGATGAACACCAACGTCGTTCGCGCTGTTCGTGAGGGATCGGCTGTCTCTGGTATCGAGGTTGAGACTGCAGACGGCAAGCGCGTTATCTACAACGTCAAGTCCGGAGGCAGTGTCATCCTGGCTGCCGGATCCATGTCTACTCCCCGTATCCTCTTTAACTCTGGTATTGGTCCCGCCGACCAGCTTCAGACTGTTGCCAGCGGCAGCAGCGGTGTCACACTTCCCGATGAGGCTGACTGGATCGACCTCCCCGTCGGTGCTGAGATCAAGGACCACCCTATCTTCACTGTCAAGTTCAACACCAGCACTCCCCTCTCCGGAACGGACGAGAAGGCTCTCACCAGCCCCAACCAAGCCACCATTGACCTGTTCGCTAAGGGCTCTGGTGAGCTCGCACAGTCCGGTCAACGTCTTAACTGGTGGTCATCTGTCAACACCACTGACGGCAGCGAGATTTTCTTCCAGGGTACTTGCAACTCGCCTGCCGACAACACCATCCAGATGAAGGTTTACATCACCCACGGTCTGCAGTCTGTCGGTAGCCTTGGTATCACAGCTGATGGCGCCACCACCTTCATCACCGACCCCCACATGACCTCTGACGTCGACACTGAGGCCATCACGATGATGATGGACCGTTTGATTGCCATGACACAAGGTGGCAACTCCACCCTCTCTTTGATTGCTCCTGCCGGTGTTTCCAACGTTACTGGCGCGGACCTTATCAAGTCTTTCAAGACCGGAAGCCACTACGTCGGTACCGCTAAGATGGGAACCAAGGGTGATGCTGGTGTTGTTGTTGACACTAACACCAAGGTCTATGGTACTGACAACCTGTTCGTCGTCGATGCTTCCATTCACCCCGATCTCCCTACCGGTAACACCCAGGCGATCGTCATGGTTGCTGCTGAGGCCGCTGCTGCCCGCATCCTTGCTCTTGGTGACAGCCCCGCCAGTGGCACTGCTCCCACTGCTTCCACTACCCCTGAGGCCACACCAGAGGCAGCTGGCTCCAGTGTACCAGCTGCGACTCCCGTAGTCCCTGCTGCTTCTTCTGCAGCACCTATCGGTACCGGCTCGCCTGCGGCCCCATCTGCTGCGCCTGTAGAATCTGCGGCACCCATCGAGTCAGCAGCGCCTGCTGAGTCTGCCTCTCCCGTTGCGTCTTCCCCTGCCGGATCATCGACCCCTTCGGCACCAGCCGAGTCTGCCCCTGCTACGACCCCATCTCCCGCTGAGCCTGCCCAGCCTAGCACCGCCGGTGCCTACGAGCGCTGCGGTGGCATTGGATTCACTGGCCCTACTACATGCGCCAGCGGCTGGAAGTGCGTGGTCCAGAACGACTACTACTCCCAGTGCCTTCAATCAACTGACTCCAACCGCGGCCGCTCTGAGCCTGTATCCCGTCGCCATGACACCTTGACCAGGCGCGCTATGGTTGGCCACAAGCCAGTCAGCCCCGTCGTTGTCCACGAGCACATTCACTCCCGAAAGCTCGGAAGGGCTAGCTTCTTGGACTCTTACCAGTCCTAGAGCATGACAGAAGGAAAATTCCTCGAGTTATGAGTGAGAAGGAAAAGTTTCTTGTATATATACTTTCTTCGATTCGTTTGGCTGCGCCTTTGTATAGTTCATCAAATATTCATGACTACGTTCACTGCCGTCTCCTCTATATGATGTGTTTGTTCCTGTGCTCCCTTCGCCTTCATTTGCCTGATGTCTTGGTAATAGCAGGAGAGTAAGTAAAACATTCTTCGTGAAGGGGTGATGTGAACGTCGTATCTAGTCTTGGGAAGTAGGACATGCTCATCTTTGGGAGTGGACCTCCACGATACAGCAGTTGGCGTTCGGAATTGGATGAAAAAGCTGCACAAGTGGCAGGGAGTTGTTCGACGTCTGGAAATGTGAGGGGGAGCTCACTAACATGAAAGTCTTCATAAATGACGATAGTACATTGAGATGGGTATAGTGCCATGATCTAAATAAAGCAAACTCGTGCTGTGAGAATGGCCAAAAGTGAAATAGGAAGAATTAAAATAGTATGTGTCGAAGAAGAGAATTAAGCATGCGCTTCATGAGCCGTCGTACGCTGCCGCAGACCTTCATCATCGCCGGACAAAAGAAGGACTAGTCTTGGTCCATGGTGAGTTTCTGGGCCGTCTTGGTGCTCTCAGAGATTGCTTCATTGTTGAGCTCAGCGAGCTGCTTCAGAGACTCTTGCATGGCTGCTATCTGAGTTCCGACCACGTCTTTGTGGTCGCCCGTTCCATTTACTTTGGAGGGCTGGGCACCAGGCCACGCATCTTCAGCCGAGTCTTCATCTTCCTCAGCCAAGCTGTTGATATTGCGTCTCTCGCCAACGGTGGCCGCGACACGAGCGATACGGTCACCAGCTGCTAGCATGGCCTCGAGGCGGTCGATCTTGTCGAGGAGAAAAGCGTTCTCCTTTTCTAGGGGCTCTACGCGGGCTAGATGCTTGCGCACGACCTCGCCTTTCATGGTTTCGATACGGTCTTCTGCGTCTTCGGCAGCCCTGATGGCTTTGTTCCGCTCTTGTTCAAGTACGCGAAGTTTTTCTTCGTACACTGCCACATCCGATGCGGAGGTGTCGGCAACCTCTGGACTTTGGCTCTGTTGCGACGCGGCTTGATGTAAGCTTTGCTGTTCAGATGCCTCTCGTCTTGCAGTCTCGAGCTCGCTAATGTGATTGAGACGTTCCGCCTCCAATTCGGCAGTGAGGGCATCGTACTTCTCACGCAATTGCTGCAAGGCGTCGTTGGTACTAGCTTCCATACCGGCCATGAGCTCACTGATAGCTTCCTCATGCGCCTGGTCCATGGATGCTTTCTGCTCTGTGAGATCAGAGTGCCGTTTCTGTACGTCTCCAAGCTGCTGCCTTAGAGCCGCCATATCGTTCGAATGGCCTGTCTTGAACTCCTCCTTCAGTAGCTCGATAGCATCACTTTGTTCTTGATCTGTCTTGGCAGCTCTTTCCTGCAACGCATTGTACTCGGATTGTAGCTTTGAGAATGCTTGTTCGTGGTCCTGCGTAAGCGACTCCTTGAGCTTTGCCACGGCTTCCTGATGCTCCTTGTCGGCGGCAGCCTTTTCGGCGAGAAGAATCTCGTACTTTTGAGCTAATTCATCAGCTCCAGTTGGACTACCTTGACTTCTCGTTGACAGTCCTTTCTTGAGTTCATCAATTTCAGCATGCAGTTCTTTCTTGAGAGTAGCAAGCTCATTGAGTGCGGATTGTTTTGCTGAAATTGCCGCTGACTTCTCTTGTTCTAAACGATCTGCATCGCTTTGCATGATCTCTAGTAGGCTGGCATACTTCTGTTCGATCTCGGCTTGTTGCGTTTCGAGTGCCTTGGTGTGCGTTTCTTGGGCCATCAGCTGCTCTGTGAGCGAATCTGCGTGGCTCTTTTCAAGGTCTGAAAGTCGCTTGGAGAGGTCGTCCCGTTGACTCTGCAAATTCTCAATCTCAGCCTTGTGGCTTCCTTCACTGCTGCTCATGTCTCCAGTGACAGCATCGTACTTGAGCTGCAAAGCGTTCAAAGCTTCAGATGTGCTCTTCATATCCTCCTCTACTCGATCATACTTGGCTTGGAGCTCGCCCAACAGTTGCTTCGATGTGCTGTCTGCTTCTTCCTTCAGCTGCACGACAATGCGGCTATGTTCGTCGTCTGCAGAAGACTTCTCTTCCAATAGCGCGTCGTACTTGGATTGAAGTTCGCCTAAAATCGATTTGGTCTTGCTCTCCGACTCCGCCTTCAAGGCTTCTATCGTCTGAGAGTGGGTTGCTTCAGTCGCAGTCTTCTCCTCTAGCAGTGTATCGTACTTTGTTTGAAGCTCGTCGAGGTGTTGTTTCAATGTGGTCTTTGATTCTTCCTTCAAAGCTTCCATGGCGTGTTTGTGCGCTTCCTCAGCTGCAGTCTTCTCGTCTAATAAAGCGTCGTACTTGGACTGAAGCTCGTCGACCGTCTGCTTGGAAGTAGTATCGGCATTCTGCTTCAAGAATTCGATGGTATTGTGGTATTCCTCTTCAGCGGCTTTCTTCTCCTCTAGCAAAGCATCGTATTTCGATTGGAGCTCACTGGTTAGTTGCCTCGACTGACTTTCAGAGTCTTGCTTCAAGGACTCCATGGCTTGTTCGTGTGCTTGCTCGGCTGTGCTCTTCTCGATTAGTAGAGCGTCGTACTTGGATTGGAGCTCTTCGATCGTTCGCCTGGATGAGGCATCGGCATCCTGCTTTAGAGATTTGAGGGCGTTGAGGTGTTCCTCTTCAGTAGCTTTCTTCTCTGCCAGTAAAGCATCATATTTGGACTCCAGCTCACTGAGTAGCTGCTTTGTCTGGCTCTCAGAATCCTGTTTCAAGGCTTCAATTGCGCGACTGTGTGCATCTTCAGCCGAAGTCTTGTCTTCCAACAAAGAGTCATGACGAGCTTGCAGATCAGCAATGATTGACTGAGACATGGCATGTGCCTCCATGGTGGCCGATTTCTCCTCTTCCAATCGGTCTAGTTTAGACTGAAGACCTTCGACAGCAGCAACTTCCTGAGTAAGGTTGTCAACGCGAGCTTGAAGATCAGCAACAAGTGACTGTGAAGTGCCATGAGCTTCTGCGAGAGTAGCCTTCTCTTCTTCGACATCCTTGAGTTTGGCAAGAGCATCGTCGCGATTTTGCGTTGCACGGGCGGAGTTCTCCTTGGCATCCGTCAGGTCTTTCTTCAGAGCTTCCAGTTCCGTGGACCGCTCGGCAAGTACACCCTCGTGCTCTCTTAAAGTATCGTTCTTTTCAGCGACGAGTGAATCGTAGTCGGCTTGCAGGGTATTGAGTCGCTTTGTGGCGTCTCCTTCCAGATCCGCTCTCAGAGACTCGATTTCACGCTCGTAGTCCTCGCCGATGACGCGGAGATCTTGTTTGTGTTTATCATGCATGGTATCAAGCTCTGCTTTTTGGGCTTCCATCTTCTTGTTTGCCTCATTCAGCTCAGCTTGAACCTTGGCCATGTCGGAAGCGTGTTGAGACTCTTGCTGCTGCGAGGCTTTCTCAAGTGTTTCGATAGTGCTGCGCAAACTAGCGGTCTCTTCCCTAAGCTGCTCGAGTTCGGCAGCATCAGTGGTAAGCTGATCGTTAATGGCATCCAGTTGTCGGACAAGCTCGTCACACTCATCAGTCTTGACCTTGATTGCAGCTTCGTGTGACTCCTTCAGATCCTGAATTTGCTTGTGGAGCTCTTCAGCTACTTTGGCACCATCGGTCGAGCCTTGTTGAAGCGCCACAATCTGCTCCTGAAGACCGTCAATGGACTTGAGATGGCCGGAAAGCTCATCCTCTCTCGCGCGTAGCTCACTCTCTGAGCTTTTCTGGAGCTCCTCGATTTTGGCTTGCATCTGTTCTGCGTGCGCATTGCGTTCTTTCTCTAGGTCCGCAGAGACTTGGTCGGCCCGCTCTTGCAGTTTGGCAATATCGTCCTGTAGTTCTTTCTGGGTCTGGAGGTGGGACGCAATGGTGTCTTCCTTGATGCGTAGTTCATCCGTGTGCTTCTGGTGTATCGATTCGATCTCGGATTGGAGTTGCTCAACCGCTGCCGAAGACTCTGTTGACTTTGATTCGAGGGAACGCTGCGCTTCTTGCAGGGCGTTGTTGTGTATTTCCTCCCGAGAAGCAACTTGTTCCACGTACTCGCCGACAGTCTTGGTCAGCTCGGTGATCTTAGCATCGCGCGCACGGAGATTGTCCGACTGGCTCTGCTCGAGCTCTGTGAATTTTGTCTCGAGATTTTCCAATGTCTTCTTGGCGATATCCAGCTCTTGGGAGAGGCTGTCGCGCTCTTGTCGGAGTGTGGTGACCTCTTGGGTGAGCTCCTCAATTTGTGTGGCTTGCTCGACAAGCCTCTTCTTCTCCTCGTCCCATTGACGTCCCTGTTGTTCCAGCTCGGCATTCAGATCGTCGAGGACCTGCTGCAGCTCGCTGGCCTTGGCAGCTTCGGTAGCTTCTCTCTCCTGCGCAGCCTTCTTCTCCTCCTCGAGCTGTTGGCTCTGCTCTTCCAGCTGCTTGGTCTCTCTCGCAAACTTCTTTTCCATGTCCTCGACGAGGATTGTGTGGGCGCGTTGCTCTGATGGCGAGGCATCTGAGCCGCCTGAGATGGCCTTGTCCTTTTCGACAATGGCGGCCTGGGCATCGGCCAGCTGTTTGCGCAGCTTGTCCTTTTCGGAATGGAGGTTGTCGACTTCACGGGTGAGGTCTTCGCATTGCTCCTGCAGCTTGTCGCGTAGGTTGGTCTCCTTGAAGAAGTCCTGCATGATCTGAGCGCTCCGCCTTTTCATCTCCACATCCATTTCGGCACGTCCCGTCGGCGCAGTATCCGGTCGCGGCGGCTCTTCGCCGAGTTTCGCCAGCGATGCCCTGATGGGCTCGAGAGCACTCCTGCGGTTTCCGGCTTCATTGTCAGACGCGGCCTTGTCTTTGAGGGGCGCAATGCGGCGCGGGGATACGATAACGGGGCTCTCAGCTTCCTCTGCTGTATCCTCGGTCTCCGGTGCTGGGGGTGGAGGGGCAGAGACGGACAGCTTCTTCGCGTGTCCCGACGGCACCTTTGGTGTTGCGCCTGCAGCTCTCGCTCCTGCCGCTAGTCGGGTAGGGGTCGGGCGTGTCGATGAAGCCAGAGAAGCACGCGGGGTTGCGCGGGTCGTGGCTGCCTCTGCGGATGGGCGTGTTGTCGCGGGACGCTTGGCTGCACTCGTGGGCGTGGTGGTCGAGGAGGCAAGGGATTGGCGCGACGTTGGCTTAGCCGGCGATGGTCGCGAGGCAGTGGATGATGTGACGGGCGTCCGGCGCACTGCTGGTGTTCTCTTCTTCTCGTCCCCCGACGTCACAGAAGACAGGTCTGGCTCGGCATCGGATGCGGTCTTGGAAGACGAGATGGTTCTGCGGGCTGTAGTGCCTGCCGCTGGACGCGTAGGCGGCTTGTTCAAGCTGGATCCAACTGTGCTTGTGCGTGATGTCGCTGTGGTGGGGGCTTTTGACGCGCTCGTGGGCGTTCGCGCCGTGCTTGCTGATGCGGCAGTAGGTCGACGGGCACTCGCAGCAGTGCCGCTGGTTGCAGTCGAGCGACGGGGTGGAGCACCCTCTTTCGAGGCTGGAGAAGGCGCATTGGCAGCCATCATGCGGCGGATGGAGCTCGTGGGTGTTGAGGGGGCGGGCAGTTTCTTGGG
>Ga0314768_1000083_pt1 | contig 9091 bp, 9 predicted proteins | sample G5R1MT_69_FD_207775 | JGI IMG/M metagenome (GOLD analysis project Ga0314768, IMG submission 207775) | Metatranscriptome of switchgrass phyllosphere microbial communities from Michigan, USA - G5R2_NF_18SEP2017_LR1 (Metagenome... | ecosystem: Host-associated > Plants > Phyllosphere >...
AGAATGTGTCACCATAGGTGAGCCTAGCGATTTTCTGGACGATGACGATGATTTTGTCGACTTTGCCGAGGATCTGGCCATACTGGAGCAGGAATCCATCTTCCATCATTTGGAAGATGGATTCCAGGATCTTGGTGAAAGGCCATCCAAGGAGGAAGAAGAGACTGATTTAGACTGGGATTATTACTGGCGGATGTGGGCTGCCAGACCAGGCTATGAGATCTCCAGTCGAAGAGTGGGATCATTTGTCCGCCCTATTGGTCTCCGGGAAAAAGAAAAACAGGCCGGTCACTTGAAGGTACAATGATGGGTATGCTACTCCTTTCCTCTATATTAGTTCTAATAGCTCTTATTATTCTGGTCGTTAAAGATAATTTCATCTTTGTCCTTTTTGCGCTAGAATTGATACTTTTGGCCGTCAATATGAATTTCATACTGGCTTCTCTTCAGCTGGATGATTTTCTAGGCCAATCCATCTCTTTGCTGCTTTTTAGCCTGGCTGCCACGGACACTAGTGTGGGCCTAGTCTTGCTTCTGAATTTCTATCAACAAAGATCCTCTAAAGGGACCATCCGTAAGCTGACCCATCTGAAATCCTAACCATGACTACTCTTCGCGGACTACTCTATCCTATATTCTTCCTGCTAGTTTTTCTACTGGCCAAGGAATACGTGCTGGTCAATGCGGACCTGGTGGTCATCGGCGCCTTTTTCCTGGTTTTCTTTCTGTTGAAGAAACAATTGACTCCTTCCCTGCTGGAGACCTTCCGTGATCGTAGACTAAGCATCCGTCAGGCTCTGGCACGCTACTCTCTGCGTCTGCTCCAATCTCAATTTTTCATTCGCAGGAACCGTGCCAGCTTCCTGACCTTCATTGAGTTTTCCCAGGAACATTCCCTGGCCTCTCTGGGTCAGGAGTTTCTTGCTTATCAGCAGGATAAACTTTGGTTCCTACTTCTGTTACAGGCCAATGAAGAACAAGAAGAAATAGAAGAAATAGATAACCACTAGAAAATGATCCTACTCGCTCTGGCCCTAAATCTTTTTAGTTTTGTTCTTCTGGGCCTCTTTGGCCGTTTTCTTGGGCGATGGTGTGCACTATTTTTTTCTCTGGCTACCAGTCTTCTAACCTTTGGCATTTCCCTCTTCTCCTTCCTGGATCTATTCCTTCAGGCCTCCTGGAAAGTCCTGGATCTAGGCCTTTGGTTCCAACTGGGTGGTCTGGAGGTTTCCTTCAATATTCTCCTGGATCCTCTTTCGGCTTCCTTCGCCGTCTTGATTACCTTCATCACCACCTTGATCATTTGCTATTCCTGTAGTTACATGGCCCAGGATCCTCATGTGGTCAAGTTTGTTTGTTTTCTGAATTTCTTTGCTTTCTCCATGTTGTTACTAGTCCTCTCCGGCAATTACCTTCAGCTTTTTCTAGGTTGGGAGGCCGTCGGCTTGGCCTCTTTCCTATTGATTAATTTCTGGCACGGACGCAGTCTTGCCAATGCAGGTGCTCTGAAAGCCATCCTTTTCAATCGCATAGGTGATGTTTTTTTCCTTGCCGCTCTGGCCATGATATTCTTGCTTTTTCGTTCCTTTGATTTTGGTGTGGTCTTTGCCTCGGTACCTTTCCTGATGGATAAAAACGTGGAAATCTTTTTTATCTTTAATGCTCTGGAGCTCCTGGCCTTTTTCCTGGTTCTGGCCGCCATGGCTAAATCCGCCCAGCTTCTCCTACATCCTTGGTTACCTGATGCCATGGAAGGACCAACCCCTGTGTCGGCTTTGCTACACTCGGCTACCATGGTCACGGCCGGTATCTTTCTGATTCTCCGCTCTTCGCCCATATTCTCCTTAGCCCCTAAAATTTCTTTGGCCCTGGCCTTTGTGGCCTTCTTTACGGCTAGTTTTTCCTCTTTCACGGGGCTCCTTCAATATGATATCAAGCGTATCATTGCTTTTTCCACCTGTAGCCAGCTGGGTTTCATTACCTTTGCCGCGGCCCTAGGTAACTATCCTGCTGCCCTCTTTCATCTCTTCAACCATGCTTTTTTCAAAGCTCTTCTTTTCCTCTCTGCGGGTTCTGTCATCCATGCCACCGGTCACCAGGACATAAGAAAGATGGGTGGTCTTCTACCCTTCCTTCCTTTGACCTATACGTCCTTTCTTTTGGGTTCTCTGTCTCTTATTGGTTTTCCTTTTTATAGTGGTTTCTACGGGAAAGATCTTATCTTGGAGGCCAGCTTCTCCCTTTTCTTTGCTAGTTCTTTCCCTATTTATCTACTAAGCTCTTTATCGACTTTCCTCACTTCTTTCTATTCCTTACGTCTAATATACTTTGTTTTCTTTGCCTATCCTAATTTCGAAAGATCTAAAACTACCCAGATCCAGGAATCGGATATCTTCCTATTTTTGCCTATGCTTCTTCTTTCTGTGTTAGCCATCATCTCGGGATTCCTTCTACAAGATCTTTTCGTAGGTCCATCGGGTTTCTGGCGAAATTCCCTGAGTTCCCTGCCCTTCCGATCGGGTGCTTTGGATTCGGAGTTTATCCATCTGTACTACAAATTATTACCTTCCTATTTTGCTCTGTATGGTCTTCTGGTTGTGCACTATTTGTATTACGAAATGTCTGCAGAATTCTATGATTTCTACGAAGATTGCCTTTTCATCACTTCTTTCCTCTCGAAAAAGTTCCATTTCGATTCTCTCTATAATCACTTTCTGGCTCGGTCTCAGGCTAATTTTTCTCTGCGAACCTCTTTCCAACTCCTAGACAAAGGTCTTCTGGAAAAATGGGGACCTTTTGGCCTTTATGAAATGGTCCAGAAGTTCTCCGGTCGTCTTTCCTTTCTGGAGTCTTCCTTCATCTATCACTCCATACTTTTGATCCTTCTGGCTTTCCTATTGGTGCCTGTCTTTTTTCTTATTCCTAGTTCTACTCTGGTTGCCATAATTCTTTTAGCAGCTATAATTATATAAACATGGACCAAAATATTTGGATCTTACTTGCAAGCCTACATGGAACCTCCTCTCTGGATAATGAGAGTATCAAGGTCTTCCTACAATAATTCTGGTAAGTTTCGTAATCTTTCTGATGATCTGCTATTTTTATTATACTAGAAAATGATCCCTCGGCAAAAACCTAAAAACAATGTGGCCTTAGATTTTTTGGAAATAATGCCCATCAATTTTCAAAGGCCGGAATTTCCGGCCTTTCCTGCGAACCCCGAGAAAAGGGATGCGGAAGTGTTTTTGCCACCAGTAATCCAGTTTACTAGCCAAACCAACCATGCCTAAATACCTCAAAAAGTTCCAGGACAGGGAGCGTCGAATGCAGTACCTTGCCCAGGAGAAAAGAAAGAGATTTTCTAAGTTCTTGGTGCTCCAGGGTAAAATCTGGCAGAATCCTTCCCTGGTTCAGCGTCATACCTCTAGGCTCCAGAACCTAGCCCCTGTACGCCATGGCAGCATCTGTCTTCTGTCCGGCCGAGCCGCCGGAGTCTATCGTCATTTCCGTCTGTCCCGCCATCAGATTAAACAAAGATTCCACTTTCTCACGGGTCTACGCATAGCTTCCTGGTAGAACATGTCCTCTCGTTTTTTTTCCCTCCTGGCTCTTTTCCGTGCCGCCATGCAGGCCCATAGACTTGACATTTCCCTGCCGGGAAATATCCAGACCAACAGAATTCTAAGGCTTTTTAGACAACAGGGTTTTATAGCCGGATTTGGTCTGGATCTGATGCCTACCCATGGAAGATCCTTTTGGCAGGGCTATCCTCGCCAGAGAATCTATCCTAAATACGGGGACATCAACCGTCCGGTGATAAAGTCTATGACTTTTTTCAAGCATACCCATTCCCATTTCCGTGTCTGGAGATTGGATTTCATCAGACTATCTAGATTGCTTAGCCACAGTGATTTCCTCTTTCTTTCCACCACCAGGGGCCTACAGATGATCAATATTGCTTCCTATGCTAGGCTTCCTCTTTCGGGTCGACCTGTGTTAAAGATAACCATCTAATGCCCACCACGACTCTGCAACTTAAAATCAAAGCCTTTCCCTGGTTTTCCTTCCACTGGCAGGACGCCTTATTCAAGGGAAGAATCCTTTTCTTTTTCCACTGCGCTCGTATTACCTCCCGAGGAAACTTCTTCTTTCCCCGGGCCGATGGCCAGCGGAGACTGCTGGAGATTCCTTCGGCGGTCTTTGCCAGACGGAAGGGTTTTGTCACCGAACTGATTCTCTTCGGTCTCAATTTCAGCGCCAAGAGATTGAAGTACTATAAACCTCCCTTTTTTCTGGATCTCCATAAGTCCCATCGTATCATCTTTGCCCAACAACGCCTGGACACCATTAATTCCCGGATTTTCAAAAGACATTTGGTCTTATTCTCCTATTCCTCTTCTCTCCTTCGCAGCCTAATCCATAAGATTCAGAAGTATCAACCGGCCAATGCCTATTCGGCCCATGGTGTCCTGGCCCGGGGTGATGTGGTCAAGAGGAAACCTGGTAAGGTCCGTCAGAAATAAATAATTCAAAGGTCCTCCTGGTTTCTGTTCCTCCTGGTTCATGCTTAATCCTCCCAAAAGAATCACTTTGGGTAATGCCAACCTTAATCTACAAACCTATCCCCGAGCCCTCTTCAGATCCATCTATGGTGTGGGTCATACCCGTGCAAATAAAATGGATTCCATTTTTCTCCATCATCCGGCTGAACGAGAGTTCCAGAGCGATCTGGTGGGCCTCTCTCAGGATCCGGGCTATAAGCAAATGTTTACCAATTCCCGGGTGAGTCATCCCTTGCGTCTGGGCATCTTCCGCTTTCTCAAGGATAAGGTCGACTGTGAATGCTACAGGGCCTACCGTATGTTTCAGAATCTTCCGGCCCATGGTCAGAGAACCCATGCCAATGGTAATACCCCGGCCCGTCCCTACAATCCTTTCCAGCAACTGGGTCTGGAACCCTCCTTCGTCACCAAGACCTATGCTCATTTCAAGCATATGGAATTGAAGCTCAATAACAGGGATGATGATCTGAAACTTCTCCAGAAGAATCAGTCGGCTGCCAAAAAGGCTGCGGGTCGGGCTAAGAAAAACCTTCCACCTCATCTCTGGGCCAAAGCTAAAGCCAAGGGTAAAAGTAAGGCTAAGAAAAACCGCCGAAGGTAATCTAAGCCATGAAACTTTCCACCGGTCATTTCCTTCGCAATAGCCAACGTAGAACCTATTTTCGTCGCTACCTTCAGGGTCAAAAAAGAAGGGCCATTCTACTCCAAAGGACGGCGGATTTCCTGCCCCATTCTCGTCGGAAAGCTAGGCGTTTTGGTGCTATCTATATTACCCATAGGCTTAATAATACCTTCGTGGCCGCCTATACCCTGGCCAACAAGCTTCATTTGATGTACGGGGGTCCTGCCGGCTACCGTGGACCCAAAAGATCCACGCGCTACGCCCGGGAGATGGTGGCCAAGCGCATTAGCTTCCGTCTGGCCAAGGGCGCCTATCATTTCCTGGATATCTATTTTAAAACAGCCCTAGGACGTTCTCTGCTGCCTGTTCTTCGTGGACTTCTTTGGGAGCATTCTTTCTTCTGTCGTTTTATCATTCTTCGGCGAATGCGTTCCCATGGTTTTATGCGAGGTCCTAAAAAAAGGAGAAAATAATCCATGACTCCTTCCATTCTCGCAACCTTACCCGTATCCCCTAGCCAGGAAAAAAGGGAGTATCTTAGCTCCAAGGATACTTCTTTCCTCTTTCACGAATCCCGAGAATTCCTTCACGAATCCTATCTGACCAAGTCTGCGGCCTACAAGCTCAATAGCTACTGGTACGATAGTCGCAGGGATATGGTCCTTAATGATTTCTACTTCTTCTTTTTCAACGGGCTTAAGACTTTCTATCGAGAGGATTCCTCCATGCGTCGTTCGGCCGTGGAAGAGACCAAGACCAAACCCCTCAATGCCCTGACCCGGACCAGGTATCTGACCCGGGCCTATAAACCCCGGGCTATTGTGAACCTATCGGCCCGGCATCACATACTCTTTGTGCGACCCATGGTCTATCTGCGCAAACGTAGCCTGGATGGAGAATTCTATTTCTATCCGCGCATGCGTCGAATACCTTCCCTGAATCGCTATCATCTTCGTTCGCTGGCTCCTCTATTACAGAAACCTAGGGATCTTTGGCCTCTGATCCAAATTCTTTTTCATCGCAAGAAAAGAAGGAAGAAAAGAAGGTTCCTGGCTCTATTCCAGGCCCATAAAAAGCTTCTGCGTCTACCTCTGCTGCTACGCCTGAAAAACTTCTATGCCTCCAGTCCGGCTTCTTCGCTGAGCTCCAGTGATCAGAGCCAAAGAAAGCTAGTCTTTCCTTCTTGGTGCCCCGTCAAGCCATTCAATGCACCGGCTGGCCTGAATTTTTTCCCCTGGACCATTTCCTCCTGGGAAAATCACCCCTTCCCGGACAAAGAACCGACCCGGGCATGGGCGGCCAAGAGTCCTCTATCCCCGGTCCAGAGACTCCGGGCTCGTCCACGGGGCCCACTTAGACCTTACCTTCCTCAATGCTCCGCCAGGTCCTTTGTGACCAGCCCCCTGGCCGGTCTCCGGGCCCACCTAGGTTCTGGACTGTACCTCTCCGGCAGGGTTTCTAGCCACTCTCGGGTCTACCAAAGCCCCGTGCCTAGATTGCGCCGGGCCCGCTTTTTGAGACTGCTGGGCCGTAAGCGTAAAAAATCCTTTGGACGCTTCGGTCGGGCTTACATTCGGGCTAAAACCAAAAAAAGGCCGAAACTTTTGAAACGTAAGGTTTCCCGTCGTCGCAGATATCGCAGACGTCGCAGGGCCAAACGAAAAGCTCTAGGCACTAACCGCGCCCTTTACTATGGCAAACCTGTATGGAAGGTGGCCCCTTGGAAAGCCCCCAAACGCTGGCGCCGGCGGAAAAAGGTCCGTCGTAAGTTTATTCGTAGATTAGCCCTTCTGTTGGCCCGTCGAAGGAGAAATCTAAGACTAAGAAGAAGACCTCGCTTTTCCCTTCCTTCTAGGTCCAAGCGTTCCAAGAAGACCCTCCGTGGATTTCTTCGCCGGGCTAGAATTCTTGGATTTTTTCGCCGGCCTAAGGTTCTTCGCAAAAGATCCTCTGTACGCCTTCGTCCCTACCGTCTTAAAAGAAGGAGACTCCCATCTAGGTCTCTGGCTTCCTTCCGTCGTAGACTTAGACTAAGACCTCTTCTTCGCAGGAAATTTCGCAGGAAAATTCCTCTGAGCCGGAACTTTCCTAGATTTTTCCGGCGACGTTATTCCGTCAGAATTTTCCCCCGCCAAAGAAAATCTGGAACTTTTAAAAGGAGCAGGAAATCCTTTAGACTTCTTCCTAAGAGACGTCCAAAGAAACCTACCTACAGAGCTCATCCAAAGAAGAATCCCAGGAAACGAGTAGTAAGCCTTAGAGCTCGTCCTAAGAGGCTTCGAAAGAAACTTCTAGGGAAATTTCCACCCAGGAAACCCGGCAGAAAATCCTCTAGGTCATTGCCTAAGAGGATTCCAAAAAAACCAAGGAAAGCCTTCTACAAATACGGCCGGAAGATAGTCCGGCCCAAACTTCATAGAAGAGTTGCTAAAAAAGTTAAGACGAAATTTTTTCGTCTTAACTTCCAAAAAAATCCTCGCTTTTCCCGAGCAAGGTTTAAAAAGCTTCATTTCTCCCTAGCCTTTAAACGCTATCGTAGAAAAAGAAGGAGAAAATCTTTCTTAAAGCGAAGGAAAAGAAGAACTCTTTTTCGCTTTCGTAGACATCGCTTTGCTAAAAGATTTTTGAAAATCTCGGGACGCAAATTTAGGTCCAAGCAATACAAAGGACCTAAATCTAGGTTTAAGAAGGCCAAGCCTCGCCTTATTCTTCCTAAAGGATATCCTAGGTGGATTAGGCTTAAGCTTAGAGATTTCTCTAGAATGAGGTCCAGACCTGGGATCCGACGCTTAGCTAAAACACTCATCAGCCTACGAAGGGCAAGACTACCTTATGGTAGACCTTTCTTCCGGCGAAGAAGACCGGGAAGGAAATTTAGGCTCTTCCGTAGACTTAGTCTTCTATCAGCCAGGGCCTTTTCTTTTAGACGCCCACCTTGGGTCCATAGGTCACGACTGTCTAGGCGTTTATTCCGCCGTCGCCTTATCTGGAAAGTAGCCCATGTTTTTCCTTTCAGAGGTTATAGACAAAACCGTCTCTGGACCAAATCCTGGTCCAGCCTCAAGAAGTTTCCTAGATCAAGAAGATCCTACCGTCGAGATCGTATCTCCATCTGGCGTCGGGATCTAAGGTATAGCCGAAGGAGAAAAAAGAGACTACCTTATCTTCGCTATCGCATTCGCCGTAAAACCCCCAAATTCTGGTCTAAGCTTTCCCTTTCACGCCCTGCTAAGTTCCTGGGAAGAATTGCCTTCCTTCGGGATCGCAGGCTAAGGAAAAACAAAGGAGTCTTCTCCTTCCTTAGTTATGTCGTCTCTGAGCCCCTGAAAGCACCCTACAGTCTCAAGCTTTTCCAAGGTCCGGCCCGGCAACCCCTGGCCAGGATTCTCTTGTCTCCTAAGAGACCTCGTGTCAAACAACGATTATTCAGTCGGCTCTATAAAAAACTTCTAGCCACCTCCTTGGCTAGTCCTGCGTTTAAGGGTCGAGCCTTCCGGAAGTATTTCTACCGAAGATATTTCCTTTCCAGGCGTAGATCCAAGGGTACCTACTATGGCTATTCCTGGGGACGTTCTCCTAAGAGAAGGAGAAAGCGTAGAAAAACCCTGAATCGATGGCGTTGCCGCAGAGTTCGTTCGGCCCGCTGGCACAGAACCTTTCTGCCCCTGAAAGCTCGATATACACACCTGCGTACCCAGCTTTTCTGGACAGTGAATGCTCCTCTCTGGCCCCTTTCGAATCTTTATCCTCTAAGGAGGATAAGATTATCTAAGAACCTCTCTCCCTGGAGAACTCGAAGAAGAGTCTGGCGGAGGAGAAGAGGGCGCCTTCATTACAGGCGTTATCTATTTCCCAGGGCCTATTTCAGGCCCTTGGTATCTCTTTCGGCCCGATATAAGAGTCAGTC
>Ga0314768_1000086_pt1 | contig 8829 bp, 2 predicted proteins | sample G5R1MT_69_FD_207775 | JGI IMG/M metagenome (GOLD analysis project Ga0314768, IMG submission 207775) | Metatranscriptome of switchgrass phyllosphere microbial communities from Michigan, USA - G5R2_NF_18SEP2017_LR1 (Metagenome... | ecosystem: Host-associated > Plants > Phyllosphere >...
ATTTTCGACGGTGTTAAACGTGTTTTGATTCAGTCGTACAATACAATTACTGTGTTTTTAATATTTAACTTGTGATAAAAATAATTACTGGATAACTTACTAACCACGTTACCGGTACGAATATCAGCTTAACGTAATGTCTAGACCTCCAGCGCACCCTAAAGGATGGGCACCGGCACCATCGGTGACTTCACCTCCCGTGTCTTTCCGACCTGCCACCCCGACACGGCAATCACCGATTCACCGTCTTCCACCCCCGTACATTCCTTGCCCAAAACCGATGAGACCCACGTCATCTCCATTAGCCGCTGCACCTCAGCCCTATAGATACCCGTCGCCATGTCCGTCACCACAAGTGTATGAACAATCCGCATCGACGCAGTACAGACCCCGAGAATTCGTGGTGCTTGAAGCTCCGTCACCCCAACATTGGTCGGACGAAGAAAGCACCACCGATGGACGTTCAACTGCAGACATAATAGCACAACAATCGCAGGACTACGTAGATGAAAAGCTGGCAGAGTATCAGGCCACGATTTACATGCTACAAGACGAACAGGAGAGAGTGCAGAAGAAGACTTTTGTAAACTGGATAAACTCGTATTTGTGTCAAAGGATACCACCCCTAAAAATTGATGATTTAATCGAAGATCTTAAAGATGGTACGAAATTACTTGCATTATTGGAAGTCTTGTCTGGAGAAAGACTGGCTATTGAGCGTAGTCGAAACATGAGGAGACCACATTTTTTGAGTAACGTAAATAGTGCAATACAATTTTTACAGAGTAAACGAATTAAATTGGTAAACATAAACTCGGCTGATATTGTTGATGGGCGACCTCCTATTGTTTTAGGTCTTATCTGGACTATAATTTTGTATTTCCAGATTGAAGAAAATACAAAAGGACTGACATCATTAAACTATTCTTTTAGTGGAAGCACGAGTAGCTTAGAAAGCATTCGATCACCTACAATGGAAATCAGCAAAAAGGCAGATGGTGCTAAAAAAACGTTGTTAAAATGGGTTGGAACCGTAATTCCTAAGGAAAGTAACATAAAAGTAAAAGATTTTGGACCAAGTTGGAGAGATGGTATAGCTTTCCTTACCATCATAGATACTATAAAAACTAATTTAATCGACATAACTACTTTGAAAAATGAAACTAATCGTATAAGATTAGAAACTGCATTCAATGTTGCTGAACAAGATTTAGGAATAGCTCGATTACTGGATCCTGAAGACGTTGATGTAGATCGACCTGATGAAAGATCAGTTATGACTTATGTTGCACAATTTGTACATAAATATCCCGAAGTTCGCAGTGAAAGTGGAGAATCAATTGATAAAATACAAAAAGATTATAATTTGCTATTGTCATGGTTAACTGAAAGAACTCAATATTTGTCTTGGCCTCAAAATTTATCTCAAGATTTTTCGGAATTTTCCAAATCCCAAGATGAAATGGTAGAAATGAGTAGTATATTCAACAGGTTGAAAAAAATATGTAATTCTGGATCATCAATCAGTATTTCTGGGCAATCATGGAAAGAATTAGAGAGACTTTGGATGTTACTAGATAATTTAATGAAAAATTGGCAATGGCAGTTAGATCTCTGTCTACCTCAACCATTTAAAGTTATTGGAGAATGGGTCACAAAAGCTGAGCAGCTTATAAATGATAATACCATTCCATCAGTTATGAATGAAGAGACAGCTGTAATAATTAGCAGAAAATTGGAAGATCATAAGTTATTTTTTGCCGATTTACCCGAAGTTCAACAAAAATTCAATGAACTCTTAGTAAAAACTAAAAGTCAAAATAGAGAAGTAAATAATCTATCAAGACGTCTTGATGCTATTGAAGTAGATTCACATAAGCGGCGTACTTATCTAAAATTTTTGGAGCACAAGTGTTGTTTAATTGCATTTTTGAATTTGACTGAAAATAAACTAAAAGCATGGACTGTTAAATATGGCCGTCAACAGGACGTTTTGCAACTTCTCGAAAAATACAACAATTTCGTTATAGGAAACAATATATTTCAAGAATTTAATAAGGCATTTATAGACATGCAGAATGTCGTACAAGAGTATAAACAAGAGTGCAGTGTAGAATATAGAGATTCTATTGCTATTGAAAAATTTATGAGACAGACAGCTGAACAATGGAAAAGTATTGCAATGGAATTAAGATGTGCACAAAGCATGCTCGAAGAAGTCATATCCTATTGGAGGCGATGGAGTAAAATATCTGAAGAAATGAAATTATGGTTAGCGGATGCTGTTATAAAAGTTGATTTGCCACATGAACAGAAAATCGATTTCTTTCAAGATATTGGTGTTTGGAAAGAAAAATATGAGTTGCTTAATGATACAGTTAGCTTTTTAGTGGCAACATGTGAAGATTCAATTAGTGCCGAATTAAAACAAGAATTTCTTAGTATAACAAGTGCTTGGGAAAGTATATTCATGAAAACTAAAAATCACATGCATTCTGGTGATATGATCAGAAACAGAAAAGAATATTTAGAAGGATTAGACATATTACACAAATGGAATATTCGTGCAGAACACATTATGTCATCAATACATTTGAGCTCGTCGCGGAAAATTAAAGATTACTTAAACGATATCCAAATACTTCAAACACAATTAGATGAAATGGATGATCTTTTTAAGGCAATCAGTAAAAAGTTTCAATTATTAATAAAAGATTTAACGAGAGATGAAGTCAACGAGATGATGCTATGTATAAAAAAAGAAAAGGAATCTCTTGTCAATATTAGAGCGAGTATACCTATACAATTAAATGCACTTCATCATATGCTTGTTCAATATGATGCTCTTGAAACAGGTCAAAAAGAAATAAACGATTGGTTAAATAGTTGTGATGAATTTTTGAGTACATTAAAATTAAGTAAAAATCGAGAAGAACTGTATAGTGATATTGATTATTTGAAGAGCATATTAATTCGTATGTCCTACTACCAGTCTATGTTATCAAGTAAGAATAAAATATTCCAAAGCATTATTAAATCAATACAACCGGATAATGAACAAGAAAGCAATGCTGAGTTTGTACAAACAATGGCTGATTTAAATGCAAGGTTTTCAAGAATTACTCAAGAGTGTCAACATTGGGATATGAAATTACAACAAACTTTAAGATGCTGGCATAATTTTGTTGAAGTGGAAAATGTGATACTAGATTGGATTGAAACTAGTAAAAAAATATTTTCAGAAGAAATGACAAGCTTAAGGCAAACTTTAGAATCCCAAAAAGATTATTTTGAGTTTTCCAATAATAATAAATGGATTACGGAATTGGATACTGTTGAGGATGAACTACTTAGATGTATTGTACCCAGTGAACAAGAATCAATAAGAAATAGATCCAAAGCAATAAAATTGAAATACCAAGAATGTTTAAGTATGGTTCCTGAATACCTGACAAGAGTTGAATTTAAACTAAATGAAATTACATTCAATCAATGTATGAATGAGGCAGAAAAAGAACTTAATATTGAGCAACAGATGTTCAGTAGAAATGATAATGTTAACTTGGTACTCAATCGAAATATTGAATACTTTGATAATGGCGTGATATTTAAAGAACTTAAATCATGTTTAAATAATATGACTGTCGCTAGTAAAATAATAGCTAATCCATCACTGGATTCTACATTAAACAAATCAATCAATCGATTTAAAAACATAGAAAAAAGAAATATAGAAATGAGACAAAAATGCAAACAAATACCTAATCAGTTTCAAGATTACAAATCTAAATTTAACGATATTGAGAAATGGATGAACGCAGTTGATATAAGCGTTCAACGATTGTTAAAAGGACCTTTAAATGACGAAGAATTTGAAAAAGAAAAATTCATATTCCAAGAAATATGCCACGATGTTGATAGCAAACGTGATGATATGAAGTGGATGGTTCAAATATTGGATAGTCTTTTACCATACATACCTCAAGAACAGCAACAAGTAGAACAGAAAAATTTAGAAAATCTTATTGCTCGTTATAAGCATTTAATACCAACTATAGACATGACTATAACCAAAACCGAAATGTATACTAAATGTTTTATATATAAAAAAGAAGTAACAGAAATTGGAAATATTCTACAAAAGACTAAAGAAGAACAGTTATCTAAAAAAGGTGAGTCATGGGATGATTTAAATGGACTAATAACAAATCAGGAACAAATAATTGAAGAACTTGAGAAGCAACGAGTAATAGTTATGTCAACATTGCAACGAGGCAAGCAACTAGCTAAACATTCTACTTCCGTGCCAAACTTTATTCCACAACTTGTTACTAAACTGGAAACAGATTGGAGTGTTGTATATAATGAATCAATTGATAAGTTCAACAAATTAAAAAATGCTCAAAAGCTTTTAATAGAATACACGAAAACTAAAAATGAAGTAATGGAAATAATCAGAAAAGCTGAAAATGAACTAAAAACAATATCTGATGATAATAAACATAACTCAAAAGAAATCTCAATGCAATTAAGAAGTAAACAAGAATTAAGTCTCGCATTGCGAGAAGCTGCTGAAAGTCTGTTAAATAAGTTGAAAGATATATCGCAAAATTTACATATCCCAGAAAAACAATTTGATATTGAAAACGAAATTAATGCAATTGAAAGTCAATTAGAAAATACTATGCAAACAGTGAATAAAGAAACACAGAGATTGGAAAAGCTTTCAATGAAACTATGTGAACTAGATTCAGGATTGAATAAAATTCATATTTGGTCCGTAGAATCTGCTCCAGCAGTTATAGAAAGAATACAGAAAGATGAATCAAATCCAGAAATGAAAGCTCGAGGAATGGAACAAGTTCAAGACGAATTACAAAAACGAAGAAATAGCTTAGAACGATTAACACAAGATATACAAAGTTTTGAAAAAGAAACCGATACTAGCGAAACGCAAAAACTTAGACAAGACTTGGATGAAGTTAGAATGTCTATATTAAATTTAGAATGCAATACTAATCGCAAAAATGAAGAAATTAATATTGATCTTAATGAGTGGCAAATTCATAAAGCAAAATTAGAAGAAATTAGACCTTGGCTAGAGAATGCTGAAAAAAAAATTAATACTGACTATGTTAAACCAATTACATTGCAATTTGCAAATGATTGTTTAGAAAATGCAAAATTAATGGATTCGGAATGCAAAGAAAAAATTGAAAATCTTAAGGCAATAACAACCGAAAATAAAACTGCTGTTATTTTGAACGAAGTAGATGCAATACAATCTCGTTGTATATCGGTACAGTCATCTGCAATTCAACAATCTACCCGTCTCCAAAGGTTGTTATTAAATTGGAATGAGTTAATCGACAAAACTCAAAAAATAGAAGATAAACTAAACCAACCAAAATTATCAAAATTAAATGCTTTAATAATAAGTCAATCACTTTCAGAAGATATACTTGAAAAAAAACTATTGGAACACAAAGTATTACATCAAGAACTTATCGAATGTCAAAGTGAAATTTCTAGTCTTTCACAGAGCTTAAATGGAATTAGTCAACAGTTTACAACCGAGACTACAAATGATGTGAAGGATAAATTAGCCAATTTAAAAAGCAAAAATAACGAATATTTAAAGCTAGTGCATGAACACATGCAAACTATTTCCAATATAATTTTAGACAAAAAAGAACACAACATCAAATTTAATACATTTTGTGAATGGTTGAATTAACTGGATTCAAAAGTAAGCAAATGTAATGTTGTTTCAAGTAATACAATTGAGCAAACACTAAAGAAACTGCACTCCTTTACTGAAGAACATATGGAAAAACAAGCATTATTTATTGAAATTGAAGACAATTTTAAAAATTTTGATAACAATTCTGCAGTACAACAATCAATTATGCAATTTAAAGGCATTCAAGATCTTATGCAACAGAAAAAAATTGTACTGGAAAAAGCGAATGAATTCATTATTTGGAAAGAGACATTATTAGGAAAATTAAGTCATATTGAATTTCAATTTGATGCTAATCAAGCTAATATAACCTTAATAGATTATGTGGATAAATGTTCAGAAGAAGTTGAACTCTGGAAACAAAATATAGACTCAATTGAAAATTTATTGCAACAAAGTAAAACTACTATTCCCGGATCATCAATTGCAGACCAATTTAAAGAAGTAGAACTGAAATTGGTTAACATTCAAGAAAAACTTAAAAAAAAAGAAGAAAACGAACATAAAATAAAGAACTGTCAAAAAGTTATCAATAAAATGAATGATGATTTGGTTAAACGAATTAAAATGATAGGAAGTAAAATTGATAACCACAAATCTTCTGCGAAATCATTAAATGATATCAATGTTATCCTTCCAAAAATACAAGAATTAACTGAAACAAATGAATTAGTTGAACAACTTAAAAATTTGGAAGAGGAAGGTGCAATTTTAATTCAGCTCGACAAAAGTAAATCGATATTTGTTAAGAATATTTTACTAGAAGTAAATACCGATTTGGCTAATTTAAACACTGCAGCTGAACACGAAATAACAAGTTTAAAAGAAATTAACGACAATTGGTTAAAAATCAATGATATTCAAAATAAAATAAAATCTACTAAAGAAGAGTGGAAAGTTATATTAGAGTCAATAGAGTCACCGAATGATTTAACTGAAGCTCAAGCAGTAGAAGAAAAATACAATAAAGCTCTAAAACAAAGTACAGCTATAATCGATGTTTTACCTGTAACGGAAGAGTCCCTTCAAAAGTTGATGATATTGGCAGAAAACTATCCAAAACTAAATGTTAAAAAAATTAATCAAAATTATAAAAATGACGTAGAGAGTTGGGAAAAATTTCACAAGGAAATTAAAAAGAACGCTGAAATTGCACATTCTCAACAAGTAATTTGGAAACAAGTGAACCAGGCTAAAGATAGTATTTTGCAATGGCTATCAGATGTCAACATTGAGCTTTTAGATTGCACCTCTAATTTCGATGATATCGAAAAAATTAAAAGCAAACTTTTTAAATATTCAGAAGAAAAAGATATTAATTTAGCGTTAAAAAACAATCTTGTTGAAAAAATTAATAAGTTACAAAAACTAAATGGAGGTAGGCCAATCCTAACATTAGATTCATTGTGTGCATTGATGGATGACCAATTTACTGGTGTTGAAAGTATAGCTTGCAATTTAGTGGGTCTTGTTAGTGAGTTTTCTCAACAAGAAGAAGCAATAAGATTTGAAATAAAAAAACGCACTTCTGAAATTAATCAAATACGTGAAAACGTTATCAAGTGTGATAATCTGAATAATGAACTAGATGCATTGTTGATCAATTTAAAATCTTGTCAAAAATGTAAAAATGAACTAATAAAAATGAATTTAAATATAGATGCCGTTAACCATTCAGTATCAGAGATGACCGAAACTTACCCAATTATTTCTGAATCTACAATAATTAAAGAACTAAAAAGCCTTAAAAAACGATATGAAGTGTTGTACAACAGGTTGACAAAGTAGAAACTACATTAATGACATATTTAAAAAAACATTTAGAAGATGATTTGACCAACCTTTTACATTCTATTAAAAGTGCTGATGAAAAGTTAACATGGTGTAAACCAGAAGAAGAAATCGAAAAAGAACAAATAGAAATCAAACTTCGTTCTGTTGAAGACATTAAAGGAAACTTGAAAACAATTAAGGAACAAAAATTTAAAATAGATTATGTTTTAGATTATCTTAATCAATATTCTTCGGCGGATCTGAGTTTAGACAAAATAAGTAATAATAATGAATTATTAAGCGTAAAAATTGAAAATACTGAAAAAGAAATTAAGGAACGAGAAACGACACTTGCAAAAATCATAAATATGTGGGTTGAATATCAAATTGTTTTGGATGATATTATTCCATCGGTTAATATCTTAGATAATGATGTAAAAACATCTGTAGACATTTCTATTGATATGAACTCTATAAATATTGCGGAAGAAAATATAAATAAATACAAAATAAAAGTAAATGAGGCTAATCAACTTTTGAATAAACTTGTACATTGTGTTGAAAATATAAAAATATTTCACAGTAAATCAACATTAGAAAATCAAGCGATAAAAATTAAACGAAAATTGGAATCGTACCAGAATAGTATTGACAAATGCCTTGATAGAATAAATCGTTTAAAAGAAATGAAAAAAGAATTTAATACTTCGTATGAAAAAGCTATTGCTTTTATAAAAGAATTAAATAGTAAATTAAAATCGATTGAAACTGCTCAGAATGCAGGAAAAGCATCTATTCAGAATGCTCAATCGGATTTAGCGACATTGAAAAATCTAAATAAACAACTTGAAGAAAATCAACAATTAATAAATGATACTATTTCAAAAGGTGAATGTATGTATCCAGATATAACAATGGAAAATCGCGAAGAAATAAGATCAAAAGTTAAACAATTAAGATTGGACTGTGAAAATTTTAACGATGAATGTGGAAATATTACGAAAAACATTGAAAACGCCTTAGTACAAAAATCATCTTTTAATGAAAGTTTTAATCAAATTCAGAATTGTCTTCATGAAATGGAAGAAAAATTTATCGACTTAAAAAAAGCAAAACGAAATAATATTATGGATAAGAGAACCAATTGTAACAATTTAAAAACATTAAAACAAGATCTTATTGCTTATAAGGATGTAATTGATCAATTGAAAGAAAAAGTAACACAATTAAATGAACCAGATGCTAATACAAAACTTCAAGATATATTAAAAAAATATACAAGTATTTCATCGGATGTGAATAAACGTTTAAAA
>Ga0314768_1000087_pt1 | contig 8760 bp, 8 predicted proteins | sample G5R1MT_69_FD_207775 | JGI IMG/M metagenome (GOLD analysis project Ga0314768, IMG submission 207775) | Metatranscriptome of switchgrass phyllosphere microbial communities from Michigan, USA - G5R2_NF_18SEP2017_LR1 (Metagenome... | ecosystem: Host-associated > Plants > Phyllosphere >...
TTCTATCGACAATTGTCATCTAACACCCTATTGATAATTTTAATATTAACGATCGACCTCACCAAAAACAATATCTTGTGTACCGATAGTAGTCACAACATCCGCGATTAAATGTCCTTGAACCATAAAATCTAAAGCCTGAAGATGAAGAAACCCAGGTGCTTTAATTTTGACTCTGTAAGGTGTTGAAGAACCAGTCGAAACTAAAAATACACCAAATTCACCTTTTGGTGCTTCGACAGCTGTATATGTTTCTGCAGCAGGAACTTTGTAACCAGATGATTGAAAGCAAAAATGATGAATCATAGCTTCCATAGATTGTCGAAATTGCAATTTCGAAGGAACAGCGATTTTTTGATTATCGACTTTGATCGGTCCTGAGGGGATTAGATTTATTACTTGATTTACGATCTTTACACTTTCTCGCATTTCTTCCATTCGCAAGAAATAACGACCAAAGCAGTCACCACGTGTCGCTATGGGTGCCGCGAAAGATAACGATTGATATATTTCATAAGGTTCTACAATTCGTAAATCAGAATTTATACCAGAGCCGCGAGCAAGAACACCTGTAAGGCCTCAAGCACGTGCCTCCACGGCTGAAACCAAAGCTACCCCCTCCAAGCGTTGACGTCAAATTCTATTTGACGTTAAAAGCTCTTCGATCTCATTTAATCGATCACCAAATTGTGAAATAAATACAAAAATATCGTTTAGTAAACCCATAGGAATATCAAACGAAATCCCACCAGGCCTAATGTACGCCGCATGCATACGTGCACCGGAAACACGCTCATAAAACTCCATAAGTTTTTCTCTTTCTTCAAAAGCTCACAAAAAGGGTGTAAGCGCACCAACATCCATCGCGTGTGTTGTTATCGCCATTAAATGATTTAAAATTCGAGTAAGCTCACAAAATAAAACGCGTATATATTGTGCACGAGCAGGAATTGTAGTTGATAAATTTTTCTCAACGGCCAAAGAAAAACCCTGTTCTTGCACCATCATTGAAACATAATCAAGTCGATCTAAGTAAGGAAGACCCTGATGATAAGTCTTATATTCCATTAATTTTTCTGTACCGCGATGTAATAAGCCAACATGAGGAAGGGCTTTTCGGACAGTCTCCCCAACAAGACTTAGAACCAAGCGTAACACACCGTGCGCTGACGGGTGTTGCGGACCGAAATTTAAATTAAACGATCGGATTTTAGTTAATTCTGAACTCTTTAAACTGGTATTCGGTGTCTGGAGATCGATATTGTTCGAAAGAATATTCTTGTCAGTATTTAGACGATGGATCACAAAACGCATTTTTAGATAAATTGAAGAAATAAAATGAAAGAAAGAAGTAGTGTTGTAATAAAATTGCGTAACAAAGAAGAGGTTTGCGTAAAATGCGTTGTTGGTGACGGTACTCAAGAAGTATTATTTTTTTTACCAGAAATAAAAAGAATTAATTTTATCAGTCGTAAGTAGTATCAAGTTGAAATTAAAGAAACAAAAAGTGCCAAAAAAACTAAGCCTGGAAAACCAGCCTTGTACAAAGCAATAAGCAGAAAATATTTTCCAAAAAAACCTGCGATTGGTGGAATGCCAGCTAACGAAAAAAGCGCCACACAAAAACAAAAGATTGTTGTTTTATCTAAAAGTGCAAATTGAAAATGCGATAAATAAAGCATTGGCTTAAAAGACGATGTTCGAGTTCACAAAAAAACTTGAATAAAAATAATATTAGCAAAAACATAAAGTAGTAGATAAAACAGACTCAAATCGTAACCGGAATAAATGGGACCGGCAACAAGACCAGTAAGCAAAAAACCCATCTGACTAACAGATGCGTAAGCTAAAAATTTTTTTGTACGGCGTGCTGAAACAGCGCCTAAAGAGCCAAAAATAAGCGAAGCTGCTGCTGCAAATTCGAGTTTTCCTAAACAAAGTTCATGAATTAATTCATTTATTTGTAAGAAAAAAATAAGGAACGAAAGTACCCCAATTTTAACTGGTAAAATAAAAAATGCTGTAATACTATTCGGTGCGCCGTCGTAAACTTCAGGTGCTCACATGTGACACGGTGCAGCCGAAAGCTTGAAAAAAATACCGAAAATAAAAAACGTTAAACCAAAATTTACAAAATTATGATGAGCTTCGACGAAGTGAGAGTGAGAAAAGGAAGAAGCCATATCTAAGTAGGACAACGATCCTGTTGCCGCATATATTATAAACAACCCGTATAACATTAAACCAGCACTTAATGAGCTTAGGTAAAAGTATTTAATTCCTGCCTCTCTGGCCGAACTGCTAGCCATATCTGAAAAGATGAGAATATACAAATTTAGACTAAATCCAATAATTGAAAAATAAGCAAAAATTAAGTTGTTGGCGCTTACTAGCAATAGTAAAAAAAGTATTGCCGTTAAAAAAGCAATTGGCAATTCGACAGATATATTTTTATTTTTTTGTGCAGAAAAAACAGTCCCAGAAACAACAAAAATTGATGACAAAATAATCAGCAACTTTATTGCAATTATTTTTTTAGTTTGAATGACATAGTCGTTTGAAAAACATGCACCCAAATCTATTGCGTTGCTATAGTCGTAAACATAAAAAATGGCAGCAATGCATAATAGAATACGCATGTAGTTTAAAGTAAGGAAAGAAATGCGGCTCTGGCTTTTATCTTTATGTCCTATAAAATAAGCAACTACTGAGGTAAACACCAAAATTCCTATTGTTATAAAAATTTCCGTTGTAAAATCGCAAATGGTATATTTTTTTATAGTGGATACGGCATCTATAGCGCTATTCTCGAAATGCAATAAAAAATTTTTATAATTGAAATTGTAGTTTTTTTTATACATAACATCCGATGTGTTAATTTCCGTAAAAAGGGTTTGTAAATTGGTAGAAGCCGTTTTAAACCCCCTTAAGTAATCAATAGAAGAAAAACTGTTGATTTTTAACGTAGTTAATTTTTCTACAAAACCGAGAACAGGTTGATTAAATGATTCCTTAACAGCATTGGAATATTTAATCGTTTCAGAGAAAAAGTTTAAATCTATATTTGGCGTAAAAAAAAGTAAACTAGATGATCGATATATTTGTTCATATTGCTTTGTAGGTCAGATCAAACCACCCCGCCGCCATTCATAAATAAACCCAATACCAAGTACTAAAATAAACGAAAACATAGAATAAAAACCAAACCACCCCACAGATCTTAAACTCATTATTCAAGGAAAAAGAAGAGCAATTTCAACATCAAAAATTAAAAACAAAATCCCTACAAGGTAGAAGTGAACATCGAACGGCAACCGCGTTGCACTATCAAACGGCTCAAAACCGCACTCGTATTCACTTTTTTTTTCAGAATCCTGAGACGAAGACAGAGATAGTAAATATGCTAGACTTGCCAAAGCACAACACAAAGCCGCCGCTACGCCGAAAAAAAACAAAAAAATATAATACGTTTGGGTATAGTAATTAGAATATACAGGATGTAGTACGCGATCAAAAAATGGACTATAAAAAACCATGCTAACCTGCTAATTTTTGAAAGTCTTCGAATTGAACTGAGTGTGCAAACCTGTGTAAAACGACAAGAATTCCGAGACCTACAGCAGATTCACACGCAGCTAAAATTAAAAATAGTAGGCTATACGCACCTGCCCGAAAATCTTTTTGATTAGAAGCGAAAAGAATGAAACTCATAAGTACACCTAAATACATCAATTCAATAGCCAAGAGAGTAATTAAAAAATTTTTATTGTTAGAAAGAATACCTGCGATACCAATAACATAAAGTAAGAAAGAAAACAATAATAGATTTTTAATAGGTTGAGAAACGGGTAATATGGGATTGGTAAACAGCTCTATACTTAGTGTATTTTGAAATGATGTATTAGCAATTTGGTCGTAAAAGTCAAGCATAAAAATCGCCTATTATTTAAATGTAATTAAAAAATAAGTAAATCACGAAGCGCAAAATCTGTGAAGACAAACACAATTTTACCGTTGAGACCCAAAAATAACATAGGAATTAAAAGTCAAAATAAAACACTAAATTCGTCTAAAGTTAAATCAGTAAAACGCTGAATATATTTTGTCTTAAGCGTACCGAAAGCAATTCTATTATACAATCATACCGAATATATTGCTGAAAAAACAATACTTGTTGCAGATAACACAAATACAACCGTATTTGTAGAAAAAATACCAAGAAAAACAAAAAATTCGCCAATAAAATTAGATGTTCCTGGAAAACTCATGTTTGCTAAAGTGAAAATAAAAAAAATACTACAAAAAAGCGGCATGACAGTGACTAGACCACCGTAGTAGCGTAAAAGCCTTGTGTGATAACGGTCATATAAAACCCCTACGCAAAAAAAAAGGGCTGTTGAAACTACACCATGAGCAACCATCAAATACACCGCTCCAGAAATTCCAAAAGTAGTGTTACTAAACAAACCCAAAACAACTAAATTCATGTGGGCAACCGAAGAATATGCAACAACGCGCTTCATATCAACCTGACGAATTGTTGAAAGCGAGCCGTAAACTACACCCAGCACCGCCATAGTTAAAACTAAAGGTGAAAAGTAAGCAGAACCAGCAGGAAAAAGAGAAATAGAAAAACGAATAAAACCGTAACCACCTAACTTTAAAAGTAAACTAGCAAGGAGCATAGAGCCAATAGTTGGCGCTTCAACATGGGCTTCTGGAAGTCAAATATGTAGCGGAAACATAGGCATTTTAACAGCAAAAGCAAGAAAAAAACAAATTCAAATTAATTTTTGCTGATCCGCGTCAAAAGAAAAACATGAGATGGAAGCATATTTAGTACTCCCAACGCAAGCATACAAATAAATAAGACCGAACAACATAATTAATGAACCAAATAACGTATATAAAAAAAAATAGTAAGATGCTTTAATTTTTCGTGCACGTGCGCCCCAAACACCAATTAAAATAAACATAGGAATTAAAAGACTTTCAAAAAAAACATAAAAGTAAAGTAAATCGTCTGTGGTAAAAGTAATAACAAGCAATAATTCCATAGTCAACAAGGCAATTGAAAAGCCACGCAAGCTATGATTTAAAGAAAGTGATTTCAAAGCCATAAAACAAAAAGGAAAAATAAATAAAGTCAGTAACAAAAAAATACTAGATAACGCATCAATAAAAAAGGGGTAATTTTGCGAACTTATTTCTAAAATATTTTTTGTTCACCAAATAGGTCTATTATAGTCGTAAGCATCGTAGTAGTGTACACAGCAAAAATCAACAGCTTCGATACCTAGATATAGGGCAATAAATGAAATTAATAAACAGTAGTTGAGAATTGTTTCTCTTTCGTATTCAGAGTGCGCGCACGCAACAAAAATTCCTAAAATTATGACAATAATAATCGCGATCTCAGGGCGATAATGATAACGAATATTTTCAATATATCATTTGCTAAAAACAAAAAAATCATCAACATAACGAGCATCTCAAAATCCCGAAAAAATAGTTATATCCATCAACAAATTATTTTGAAGTACCACCTCACCAGTAAATGGTTAAAAAAAGGAATAATCAGACGACATCGACAAAATGTCAGTATCACGCCGCAGACTCGAAACCAAGGTGTTGCTTACTGTGGTGAGCTCAGCGAGCGGCTTTTTTATAATCGTAACGAAAACGAAAACGAAGTGCTTTTGCGAGATCTGCAGCAAAGCTACACTCAGGCTTTCATCGAATAACAGGAGTTAGTCGGTTCGGTACAAGTGTTGCTAGTCAATGACGAACAAAGTTAAAAATTAAAGCGGCAACACCCAGCGTTACATGAAGACCATGAAAACCAGTAGTAATGAAAAAAATAGAACCGTATACATTATCGCTTCAAGAAAACTCAACCCCGTGAGTATATTCGTACTTTTGACAAGCTAAAAATATTAAACCAAAAACAATTGTGTAGCCCAAATATTTAAAAAAACCCCATGAGTTTTTACGAGCAGGTAGTTTCAAAATATGTGCGTGAGCAATAGTAATCGTGACGCCAGAGGCTAATAAAAGTAATGTATTAACTAGAGGTAAGCCTCAAGGGCTAATTGGTTGTGTTCCTACAGGGGGCCAGACACCCCCGATTGCAGCAGAAGGAATTAAGCTATAATGGAAAAAAGCTCAAAAAAACGCAAAAAAGAACATAATTTCAGAAACAATAAATAAAATAACGCCAAGACGTAAACCGTTTTGAACGCGAGGGGTGTGGTAGCCCTTACTTGATTCTCGGAGGATAGCAATAAATCATCGTAGAACAATTACACCGAAACCAACAAAACTCAAAAGGGCAAGATAATATAATGGTAACCCAAGAAAGCGGTAGCCGTGCATAGCGAAAACTAACGGTACAATAGCTCAGAAGAGAAAAAACGCAGTAAATAGTGGGAATGTACTGGGTCGAACGATGTGGAACGGATGTTTTTGTGCCCTACAAATTAACTCGATTTCTGCTTTTGTGAACTGAACTTTTTTATTTTGCATAATTTTAATAAAACAAGATGACAGCTGAACACATCGGGACTTGAACCCGAAACCCTCGGCTTAAAAGGCCGATGCTCTAACCATTGAGCTATGCGTCCAAATGAAACACTGTTGATCCTTGTGGGGATCGAACCCACGTCTACATCGTGAAAGGATGCCGTCCTAACCACTAGACGAAAGGAACGGATAATAAAATGGACACATAAAAAATTCTCGAAATAAAACTATATGGCGTACCAACTACACGTTCCCGTACAGTTACCTTGTTACGACTTCGTCCCAATTAAGAACCTACCGGCGCAGGCCTCGGGCGAGGCACCGCTAATGCAAGCAACAACCCCTTAGCGCACTTAGGGCAAGCCCTCTTTCAGGCCGTGACGGGCAGTTTGTACTGAACCCCAGAACCTATTCACCGCAACTTATCTGATTTGCGATTACTGGCGATTCCACCTTCACGCGTTTCAAGTTGCAGAAAGCGATTCGTACTGAGAGAACATTTTTTTGAGGTTGCCATATTGCGTTACCTAATAACTAATATCCTCATTGTAGCGTACATGTAGCCCAACTCATAAAGGCCGTGACGGTTTGCCTTGATCCGCGCTTTCATCTGATCCGCGACCAGTGTTAAATACTTATGAAAGGGAGAAAATAGTTATACCAATAGGTATGCAGATAAAAAGTTATGCAAGGACAAATAACTTTTTTATGAAAGTATATTTGTCTTGTTTACATATCTGCACACCAAACGATAAAAAATTCATCGGTGGGATAAATTTTCGACAATACTAAGGTAGTATTGTTTTGCCAAAAAACCCGACAAGAGCTCATCTGACAAAACAACCAATCATATGCTTATAAAAGCAGTAAGACAGTTAAATTCATTATTTTCCTCATTTAATATAAAAATGAATCAATTCAGCTCTGAAGCTAAAGCAAATAATGCTACCACTAAATTAGTACGGGTTTTATTCGTTCGTGGAAATTAACCATACGCCTCACGACACGAGCTTACGACAACGATGTAGCGCTATTAGCCCAGACCTAGTCCATTCACAAAAACTATTAACTACACAGGTGCAATCAACAATGTCAAGCAAAATGACTGGCGGTTTTATGAGCTTATATGTGCACAAAGACACTTTAACTCGGGCATAGAGTTGGTAAGGTTTTACGTGGATCATCAGTTTACACAGCGCGCTCCACCGATTGTAAGAGGTTCCCGTCAATTTCTTTAAGTTTCAACCTTGCGATCGTAGACCCCAGGTGAAGTATTTACTGTGTTAACTCCAACAAAAAGGAAGGGGCTCGCTCTTTTTTGAAGCGCCCGCCCCACAGACATGCTGCCTATATGTGAATACTTATCGTTGACGGCCTAGACTACCAGGATATCTAACCCTGTTTGCTCCCTAAGCTTCCGTACCTGAGCGTCAATTGAAGCTAGAAAGGCGCCTTCGCCAGCTGGTGTTCTTTGCGATATAGTAATTCGCTTAAGATTACACCGCAAATTTCCCCGACCCGACCCCAATTCAAGTTATTTCTTAATAGAAGGCATTCGCGTAGGAATACTCCGCGTTTTGAGCCAAATCGTCCATAACCACCTACTTACCCTTTACACCCAATCACAACGAATAACGCCCGCGCGCTCTGTATTACCGCGGCTGCTGGCACAGATGTTTGCCCGCACTTCTTACTTCAATTACAGTCATTTTCTTCATTGACGAAAGCACTTTACAGCGTAGCCGTCATCATGCACGTATCCTTACTGGGTCAGAGGTTACTCCATTGCCCAAGATTCTTCACTGCTGCCCTCCGTAAAGGCTCGGACCTTGTCTCAGTTCCGACGTGGTTGATCGATCTCCCAAACCAACTACGCATCGTAGGCTAGGTGGGCCGTTACCCACACCTACTACCACTAATCCGCCGGTAATTTGTTCAGAAGCGGAGTTAACCTTTTTTAATTTGATATTCTTCACGGTGTCTCAGCCGGCATCTTTCAAACTGCTGAATTAAAAATACCGTCCGACTACTCACTCGTATGCCGCTAAGCACTAAAAATATGCTCGCTCGACTCGCATGTGTAAAATAGAATTCCAGCGTTCATTCGGGGCCAGAATCAAACCCAATAACTAACTTGCACTAGAATGACTTCTATAGCATCATTTATTTGACAATTATCGTGAAAATGCCTGATAAAACCTTATTTTAATGAAAACAATACATTAGTTTGCAAAAAAA
>Ga0314768_1000089_pt1 | contig 8737 bp, 1 predicted proteins | sample G5R1MT_69_FD_207775 | JGI IMG/M metagenome (GOLD analysis project Ga0314768, IMG submission 207775) | Metatranscriptome of switchgrass phyllosphere microbial communities from Michigan, USA - G5R2_NF_18SEP2017_LR1 (Metagenome... | ecosystem: Host-associated > Plants > Phyllosphere >...
GTCTGGACTGTCGAGTATGCGTCTCATTCGGATCAAAGAATACGTCATCATGTAGAAATAACAAAAGTAATCATTATTCAAGATTCATCAGGCGCAGTGCTGACCGTCCGGTTGGAACGGGGCGCATACGGATTACATACATGCAAGCAAAATAGATAGCATAAGCAAGAAACAACAAGAGGAGTCAATTATTTGACTGTTTTTTTTTTATCGGCGAGCGACGACGAAGGCCATGGCCACTTCATCGGAATGAGAGATAGAAAGCTCGAATTTGGTTATTCCCTTTTCAAGAGCGACTTGACTGGCAGGTCCGGAGAGCATGATTTCAGGGCCACTGGGGCCGGAGAGGACTTCGATATCTTTCATGGCCGCGCCAGCGCCCTTGCTAGGAGTCTTCATGGCCTTAAAGACGGCCTCCTTGGCGGTCCATTTGCCAGCCAGGGACGCGCTGAAATCGGCCGACTGACGGCAATAAGCCAGCTCTTGTTCCGTGAAGTTCCGCTCTAGAAAGACGTCCGACTGGGGCACAGCTGTAATCATCTCCACATCTGTCCCAACCCCAAAAACGCTCGAGTCATTCTCGTACTTTTGAGTAATGTTCGCCGCCAATGCGGCGGTCTTGGATGCAATATTCGACTTGGTCGGTAAATGGTCCGGCTTCTTCGGGTACGCATACGACCCAGTCGAGTCCTTTGAGGCTCGTGCCAAGGGATTGAGAAGTACGTGCGGCTCCAGTTCGGGTGTGTAAGGCGGCGACTCCTTCAGAATCACCAGAGACCGCTTGGTCAAAAAGTCGTTAAACTTGCGGTAACTTGCGCGTTCACGAACGAATCGTTTAGATTTGTAGGTATCATATTCGGCCGGCTCGATGGCGGCCAACAAGTAATCGGGATGAACGACCAAGACCTGACCACCCACTTGACCGAATCCGAATGACGTCAAGAGACCGGCCTTGATGCCGTCAGTCTGAATCGACTTGGATGGGTAGACCAAGAATTCAAACTCTTGCAATTCAGGGCCAATGTTATCGGCGTTCCGGTTACCGGGAATGATCCCATCTTGAATGGCTTGTGTCACGCCGCACATCATCCAGCCTGCTGCACCACCCTTAGGATGTCCAGTAAGCCATTTCTGTGCTACCACTGGCACAGCGTTACCACGTGATCGACCAAGATGCTGGAATTGCAGGTTGTAAACCGAACTTTCGTTTTTGTCGTTGGCTTTGGTACTGGTACCATGGAATGATGCAACTCCAATGTCATCAATGTTAAGACCCCAAACAGCCAAAGCTCTTCTCAAGGGCGCGACCGCAGGATCGTCACCACTGAGCATTCCAAAGGTGGATTGGGCCTCCTTCTCCTGGCGTTTGGCTTCTTTCTCAATAGCTGCATACCTTTCCGTGACCTCATCGGAGGGCATCGGTTGACCAGCTTTCTCGAGATGAGAAACCATGCTCTTGAAGATATCAATCTCGTTTTCTAACCATTGCGAAATCTGCATCCGTCTGAAAGCTAATTGACGCTTTCTCCACTGGATGTCCAAAATCGGGGCTGGAACTTTTCCTGGGGCTTCACGGGCAGTAGAAAGCACACCTCGTCCAGGTGCAGGGACACTTCGACCGGCTTTGTCAGAAGCAGTGGCGGTGTAGGCCACAATACCATAAATGCTGGCGCCGATCTCAATGGCAGTCTTTGCGGACATAAGGACCTGAACACCACATCCTTGAGACTCCATAAAGCCGGCACGGGTGCTGGTAGTTGGGCGAGACATTTCGTTTGGCTCACGTCCGGCGGCCAGTTCTGTTTCGGTGTTACTCGTGGCTTGCATGTTTGCAAATTCGAGACTTCCTTCTTCGTCAAAGTCATCGAACCCACCCGCAATCATCACTTTAGCCTTTCCACTCAGGATGGTATCGCATGCAATTTCGACTGATTGTAATGCAGTTGCACAAGCACCAACTGGGATTTTGATGGGACCGCTAGACGACAATAGGAGCAAGTTAACCCAGCCAGCAACAGTGTTGATAAAGGTTTCTTGGAGAATGTCTTTTTGGACGTCTTTCTCTTCACGTCGATCGCGGAACATTTTCGACAAACTGCTCATTCCACCCATTCCAGAGCCGAGGGAAGTCCCCACTTGACTTGGATGCATATACTTGTACAGTTCGTATGGATCGGTGATACCAGCCATCATCAGTGCTTCCGCCGTGCAGACCAGCGCCCAGAGGGAGGTTCGATCAACCTGGGCAATGATGTCGTCTGGGATACCAAAGACTCGAGCATCCCAGCCTGTTGGAATTTGACCGGCCACAAGCCGATCGAATCGGACGGCTTTGGGAATCATGATCTTTGCATTCTTCTTGAAACGAATGAAGCACTTGTCACCATCGAACCAGACATCGACCTTGTCACCGTGTTGTAGTTTGAACTTCTCAGCATCGGCTCGCGAGGTTTCGATAGCTTCCAAGTCGTGGTTCAGTTCGATCTCCTGGGTATATCCTTTGCGCTTAGGATCATATCCTCTGAAGAGCTCAGGTTCGATGAATCGCACTCCGGTATGCGCCAAGATTTGAGCCTCGTACTTGGATTTGACCTGCGAGTCATCAACTGGTTCTTCTGTCTGTGCGTCTACCCAACCGACATATTGTTTGCCATTTTTCAATTTGCCATCGACAAATTTGATCAGGCCTGTGATTGTGGCCAACTCTAGCAAGCCTTCGATGCTAAATTCGCCTTTCGCTTCCATTTGCCATCTGGTACGGGAGCTGCCAAATGGTCCAACCTCAGCGTAGCCAGCGATGACGATAACCTTATCGAGATCCAGCATGCCACGAAGCAAGGTCATGGTTGCCTCATCATCGAAATTAGGACGCAACTTGGGCATCGGCAGGGTGAAGTTGGCACGAGGTGAGATCTTGACAGGGTGATGGATCGCCTCGGCCTCGATGCCATGGACAACCTTGTAATCGATAGCGTTGTCGAGGCTGATCTTGGAACGGACATTCGCAACTTCATTGAGCTCCTGTCGAACTTTTAGGGTGATTTCCGCTAAATCAGGTAGCTTGTCCATCCCTCCATTCAAGTCTGCCCATACCGGCTCAACTTGAGCTACATCGAAAAGTAACGGATGCATCAAACCAAGAATGTTGAAAGCCATTTCCTTAGCTGAGAAAGTGCGGACACCATGTGTTTCGACACCCTCAGCGATCAAGTTGTTTGCCGACATCAAACCGGTACCACGAGTCCAACCAATGACAGCCCCAGCCAGGCACAAGTACTCTCCCCAAGATTCGGAAGACCATCTGTTAAACAAGGTCTCAAGCGAGATTTTCGACTCAGAATAAAGACCATCATTACCAAAGTTACCGTGGTTGGGCGATAAAGGCAAGACAACTTGGGTAGGACGAGTGACGAGCTTGAGGGCATGCTTTTTCTTCTTGACCTCACCCATCAACCTGAGCAAGTTAGTTAACATGACTCGGTGGGCGAGTTCGGATCGGTCATCCAAGCCGTCAATTTCTCGACCATTCTCTGGAATGGCTGCGAAGGGTAAGATGTAATCGAGATCCATGGCTAGCCCCTTGTCCTTGTCGGTTGAGTAGATGTAGTCAACCAAGGCTTCAACATCTTGCTTGGATCCTTGATTGAAAGGAACAACAGTGAGTCGACTGCCACGTGATCCGACTTCTTGGTAGATGGCTTGGTAGTATTCCACGGTCGCACGAGAGTAACGGGAGGTAGTCACGATGACATGTGCACCTCCACTCAATAAACCTTTCAGGATCTCCACTCCGATACTGGCTTTGCCGACGCCTGTCAACAAAGCATTTTTGTGCTCAAAGGTGGTCCCAGCGGACGCGATTTCGGTCAAAACGTCAAGGTAAAGTGTGGTGAGCTTGCTGCTGTAAACCCAGTTACTTCCCACTTTTCGCTTGAGATGTAATAGCGGCGTCTTGTCGCCGGAGAGAGCGGTCGGCTCAACTTGCACAGGTCTTAAGAATTGACTGGAGGGACGGCGACTTCTTGGTCCATTACCAGCTCGATTGCGCTCGTGGGGCGAGAGACCTTTCACGACCTCTCCATATAACGAGCGGATCGCAGCCATTTGAGATTTGGCGATAGTCGGTTGAGACTTGACAAGTTTGTAGAGATTTTGTATTGATTCCTGGACCTTATCCAAGTTCATCTCGGCAGTAATCTTGGAACCAGCTGCCATCTCAGCTACGTAGCGCTCAAGTCGAGAAACACCAACACGGTTCACCTCCTCGTAAACGATTTCACCTTTCAGAGTGACAGTAGTCTTTGGGGCCGTGGGGAAGGTAACATCTCGATACAAGGGGGCTGTGCCGACAGCTTCCCGGCAGTTACTCAAGAGCATCTGTCCAAACTCCTTAGCGAGACGGTAGCGTTCGCCCTTGCTGGCGTCGGTGTGATCGAGGTAATATTGCATGTAATCGATCAAAGCAGGATTGGCCCGATTCATAATGACCAAACACTTGGCGGTAATATCACGATCAACAGTCTTCAACCGACCGTAGATGATGTCGAAGAACATTTCGAGAGCAGTTTGTCGAACCCAATTCCAAGCCGAGTCAAAGTGGCGAGCCTTCAAAGGATCGAAAACTGGTTGGATTCCCTTGAGGTAGTTTTCACCGTGTTCTTTCTGAATATTGTCCAGTTCGTCTTGGACCCGCATGTAATCGGCATGCTTCAGGTCATGCAATCTGTAGCCGTCCCGGGAATCCCTCTTCAAGTATCGCAGCAAGACTTCGAGTTGCTGAGATACGAAGGTATCTTGGCTCTGTTGGAATTTTTCAAATTCCTCCGAGTTTATCATCGCACCGCCAGCGCTGCCCCCGGCCGCACCGGCCGGTCCACCTTGAGATAGGGTGAGACCAGAATGTTGGCCATAAGCTTGGACAACGGAATCCAGATACGACTTGGCCTCCCCTTCTGATCCCAATCGCTTGGCCGGCTCCATGGTCAAGGCCATCAAAAGAACGCCATCCGTTCTGCCAGGCCCTAAGCCCCAAGACTTCGATAAATGGCTCTTGACGCCCGACATACCGAACCCTCCAGGCATCTTACTACCTACGAGTCGTGATATTAAGGCACTCATGTGCTTGCCTATGGTACCATTATAGCTTGATTGGAGTGCCGCTCCTAGCTCTCCTAATGGCATTTCTTCAGCTTTATCGGGGGCCGAGCCGAATTCGGCCTGAGCACTGCCCAATAATTCATTTTGCAGCGTCGACTTGCCACCGACCAAATCCTTGATGGCCTTAGAGAGAGGCACATCAGCCAAGGGTTTTTTGAGGCCTTGGGCCACCAGGACGCGTAGTGTCTCGACAGCCTTCAATGGCTCATCAGCCACAGCAGCGACAGGTCCAGCGCCAACAGCAACTGGGGTAGGGGCAGCGACTACGGTAGGAGAGGGAGCGGCAGGCTCATTGGATGCTGGTGGGGTGGCCTCAGCCTCAACTTCGTCCTCGTATTCGTAGTAAATCTCTTTGATATTTTTAGAGATGCAGAGGATTTCTCGAGTCATGTTGTGCGCTGTGTCCTGCTTGTCGTACTTAAGCTTCAAGGTGCGAGAGGCCATTCCGGTCAGGGTTGGGGAGGGGCCGAACTCGATGAGCCGTTCAATGTTGTACTTGTGGTGGGAGAAAAGTTGATCCTGAGTTTGAATCCAAAGTACCGGCGATGCGAATTGATAAGCCAATAGCTCAACAATGATGACGTATCCAAGTTTGCTTCGATTTTCGGGGAGATCCCAACCATCCTCGACCCAGTTTTTCAGTGTTTTTTCCAACCTTGGGGAGTTAGTCTGCTGGTAAATTCGCTCAGCGTAGGCCTTGGAGATTTGGAAAGGCTCGGCGGTCAAGTTGGGGATGTACTTGTCGATAAGCAACTCAGGGTTCATGTGAGCCGGGTTCAACTTTTTGGACAAATAGGCTCTGAATGGCATGACACCAGCCCAAAGATAACGTGAGTGAAACGGCACATCTATGCCAGGAAGGGGAATCGACGCATATCCGCGCTCTAGGACGATGAAGCCCTGTTTTTCTTCCTTGAGTAAAGACTCCTTATGACACTCGTCGACGATTTCAATCAGATGCTCTTTGACTTTTTCAAGAGACATGGTCTGCTGGAGGTGGGCGATATCAATCTTCTGGACCTTCAAGAAATTCAAAACATTCGTAAGAGTTTGTAAGGCAACAAGCTCTCCGGCGGTGACATATTGTTGGCCTTCGACGTTAAAGTTAACAATCTCGAGCAAGACTTGGCATCGTTTGGAGATGGTGTCGACAACTTCTCGTAAAGCTGCATCACTGAAGCTCTTGCCGATCCTGCTGGGGTTGATGGCGGCCATAGCGTACTTGGACCGATTCTGCTCGTCTCGTTCAACAGCCCGCTGCATCGTGATGCCTCGGAAAAAAACCACATCGACCAAAGAGGAAATGGGCAAAACACCAGCAATACTGGCGAGGGCCGAATATTCACCGAGACTGTGGCCGGCAAAGGGCGCGCCCTCTTGGACCAGTCCCTTCTCTCGGAGATCTTCGAACGCTGCTTTTTCTGTCACCACCAAAGCAATCTGTGCGAATTGGGTGGCGTATAGTAAACCAGTGGGAGAAGAGAAGGTGTATCGAGAGGTGCGCAGGTCGATATCACCGAAGAGAGGGAGTGTTTTGACATTTCCATCTTTGTCAGTTGTCTGGTAGGACATTTCCATGTAACGTTGACGAATTCCATGGCCCTTGATCCCACCAAAGTGTACGATTTTCTCCTTAGGGTTGTTGCGAACAATCTCAAGAATGCTAAAGCCGTAAACTTCTCCTAGATGCCTGTCGGCTTCGTCCCATACTGCCCGAGCAACAGCTGATTCGTTGTAGAGCGCCATACCCATTCCGGGCTCTTGACTGCCCTGACCAGTGAAGACGTAACCGGTTGAAGCTTGAGCAACCTCAGCAGTGCCGACCAACACTTTTGAAGGTTCGGCCGTAGATGAGGACTCGTCGGGGAGGGCGTAAGTGGTAACGGAAATGAGTTTGTAGCCCTTGGAAGTTTGTCCGATGTGCTTGAGCTCGATTTTGAGAGTCGTATTGGGGAGAAGCATGCCCGTGAAGGCAACATCGTAGCTCTTGACCCGCGCACCATGGCCTTCCGCGGCGACTCTCTCGACAACGCTTCGAGTGGCTGCACTGGACCACATTCCATGAGTAATGGTGCCAGGGAGGGCGGCCAAGCTGGCAAAGTAAGGGTTGCAATGAATGGGATTCCAATCTGCACTAGCCTGGGAATATGAATGGTTGTTCGGGGGAGTCTTGATTTCACTGATGTTGTTTTCATCTTTGAGGAGGTAGCCACCGGTGGGGAAAAGGATATGCTGGCCGACTGGTTTGCCAGATCGTTTGAGGTACTCCAAAACGGGATTGCCTTTGGATGGGGTGGCCGAGCTGTAGGAGATGACGGCGACTTGGACGAGTTCATTGGGGTCGGAACCGATTCCGGTGAGATAAGCCGAGCCTTCCACGGTTACTGAAGAATAAACCCCTTTCTCCTTGTATCGGTAAGAAGAGGAAGTTTGGAATGTCAGGGTTTGACCAGGGGCAAGTTTGACGTTTTCATCCTTCCAGTCAAACCATTCTTTCGATTTAAGGACCGAAATGTCGGTGGTCGAGTTCATCGGCACCTTGTATTCAGGGTCATCTTCCGACATGAAGGTTGCATCAAAATCATCGAATCGGCCGCGGTAAAAAAACGAGGAAATGACGTCCATGACCGGAGTTTTCACGCCACCTTCGAGCAAAAAAATGGTTCCCTTGACTGACACGGTTTTTCCAGTCTCGCCGTTAGTAATGCTAGCGATTTTGGCCTCGCTGGTGACTGTGTCACCGACCTTGAGTTTGGGAGCTTTGTCTCTCATGTCAAACCGATTGCTCAAATGTACCAGAGCAAGCAGATCCCCGGGGATAGATTTCGGGAAAAGGGGCTTCATGATTGCTTTCCATCCTAATTTGATGCCGAAATCCATCGGGACTTCGGATTTAGAGCCAAACGAACGGTAAGCATCCGAGTTATTACCGACTATGGTAGAAAAGGCGATGATGTCCTCAGCCACGATATCGACATTCGGCCCATGAAAGATGGCGTTAGTGGCTGTGGGTAGGTTCTTGAACTCTTCCTCGGTCCCAAGATCCCATACGTTCCAGTAATACTTCTTAATTCTGTCGATCCTATCCTCAACGACCTCATGTATGGGTGCCCACGGAGTCTCGGGAGAATATTTGTATTTCAGGTCTAGCTGGGTAACTTTGGGTGGTGCATTCGGAGGAGACCCTGAAGGGAGCAGATAATCAAACAATTTGACATCAATGATATTGGAATCAGGTTCGAATGATATATCTACGGTCTGGGGAAGGCTGTCGTAATCTATTTCGGCCATTTTGAAGGGATCTTTCTTTTTCTTGGTGATTTTTTTTGGGTGTTTTCGAAACTTTTGTGTTTTGCAAGGTCAGTTAACCTTCGAGGAGGGAATGCTTGTATTTATGACTGTTCGTTCGAGTGAGATTCAGGATGCAAGAAGAAAGCTTTGGGGAAGTGGGTGAGGATGACAGACTGGGGTGCTCTGAGGTTGGGGCAAACCTTGTTCCGCAGCAGAGGCAGTGCGATTAGGTAATCCGATCCTAATGGCCTCGGCCTAAACAGAGTGGGGCCAATTCTGGCCAATTTCA
>Ga0314768_1000096_pt1:0-5000 | contig 8607 bp, 7 predicted proteins | sample G5R1MT_69_FD_207775 | JGI IMG/M metagenome (GOLD analysis project Ga0314768, IMG submission 207775) | Metatranscriptome of switchgrass phyllosphere microbial communities from Michigan, USA - G5R2_NF_18SEP2017_LR1 (Metagenome... | ecosystem: Host-associated > Plants > Phyllosphere >...
AAGTAGAGTGTGATTCGGCATAACCATAAGAAGTAGCGGTATTGTAGGCCGGGCTAGTAGAAGTGGTGAGGTACCAGGGGGAAGATGAAAACTTCTTCGTTTCGTTGGTAGAACCCACGCCAATATCATATTGACTCTCTCTCGTCCAATAAGAGGAGAGTTACTTTATTCAAATTCTCTCCTTTCCAAAGCTCCACAAGGCAGGCAAAAAGAGTAATAGGACAACAAGCAATCTTGCTTTCATTTATTTGGAGTTCTTTCTTTGTTGAGATGGAAATCGGCGTTCTTTTGAAAAGGGCTAGGTAGTTTGCACGCAGGCAAAACTTCTTCATGAAAGGTAAAAAATAGACTTTTATTTCATCAACTTTGAATAATGACTAGTCGTTCGTTTGAAGCCTTAAGAAACCGGCAGAGAAAGCGGCAGTTTTTTTTCCGAATGACCTGATTTCGAGAATCAACTAACCAACAAATCCGTAGCCCAGGTGATTCGCTGCCTCCCTCTCGCCAAACCAAAATGGGATGAATCTTCTCATGCAGCTTTTTTCTTATTCAGGGCGCAGCGAAGCCAATTTCCATCAAGGCAAGGGGGTAAATAAGGGGGAAGAGGAGTTGTCACGATAGAAAAGAGAAATGACTATAAGGAACCAACGATTCTCTCTTCTTAAACAACCTATATACTCCACACTTAACCAGCATTTAATAGATTATCCAACCCCGAGCAATCTTAGTTATTGGTGGGGGTTCGGTTCGTTAGCTGGTATTTGTTTAGTCATTCAGATAGTGACTGGCGTTTTTTTAGCTATGCATTACACACCTCATGTGGATCTAGCTTTCAACAGCGTAGAACACATTATGAGAGATGTTGAAGGGGGCTGGTTGCTCCGTTATATGCATGCTAATGGGGCAAGTATGTTTTTCATTGTGGTTTACCTTCATATTTTTCGTGGTCTATATTATGCGAGTTATAGCAGTCCTAGGGAATTTGTTTGGTGTCTCGGAGTTGTCATATTCCTATTAATGATTGTGACAGCTTTTATAGGATACGTACTACCTTGGGGTCAGATGAGCTTTTGGGGAGCAACAGTAATTACAAGCTTAGCTAGCGCCATACCAGTAGTAGGAGATACCATAGTGACTTGGCTTTGGGGTGGTTTCTCCGTGGACAATGCCACCTTAAATCGTTTTTTTAGTCTCCATTATTTACTCCCCTTTATTTTAGCAGGCGCCAGTCTTCTTCATCTGGCTGCATTGCATCAATATGGATCAAATAATCCATTGGGTGTACATTCTGAGATGGATAAAATTGCTTTTTACCCTTATTTTTATGTAAAGGATCTTGTAGGTTGGGTAGCTTTTGCTATCTTTTTTTTCCATTTGGATTTTTTTTGCTCCCAATGTTTTGGGGCATCCCGACAATTATATACCTGCTAATCCGATGTCCACCCCGCCTCATATTGTGCCGGAATGGTATTTCCTACCGATCTATGCCATTCTTCGCAGTATACCTGACAAAGCGGGAGGTGTAGCCGCAATAGCACTAGTTTTTATATCTCTCTTGGCTTTACCTTTTTTTAAAGAAATGTATGTGCGTAGTTCAAGTTTTCGACCGATTTACCAAGGAATATTTTGGTTGCTTTTGGCGGATTGCTTACTACTAGGTTGGATCGGATGTCAACCTGTGGAGGCACCATTTGTTACTATTGGACAAATTTCTTCTTTCTTTTTCTTCTTGTTCTTTGCCATAACGCCCATTCTGGGACGAGTTGGAAGAGGAATTCCAAAATATTACACGGAATAGACTCATCGCACCGGATCAGTCTCTTAGACGGATGAGACTGATCACACCTGATCAGTGATCAATTCTGGCACAATGAATTTACGAGTTATTTTACACAATGAATTTACAAGCAGATGAGTTTGCAACGGTAGACCTATCTCCTGAAAAGAGTTCAGTAAACAAGGGAACGAAGCGACCGATAACGTCCCCTCGGGGAGGAGTGTTTTAAGGGATTGACTTCGGCTCCTATTATCTTTGTTTACCAATCTTCCAATTGGTGAATTGGTTAATAGGAAGTGCGCGCTAGCACGCTTCATATTTCTAGTAACAAGGGCCGTTGCTTGTTTGGTCGTTAGATCAGAGGGCGCTCATCCCTTGCTCGGTCCCTGAAAATGAGATAACATAGGCTTTTGATATTTGCTCTGTCAACAAGCCCTGGTTCAATCCCTGCTTCTTCCAGGCCTTATCCCGAAAGAGGTCAACAATTCTTTTGTGTAAAGCCTTTTGTTCACTGGTCTTCACTTCAAGCAATTCCTTTAGTCCAAGTCTGCTGCAATTGGTAATAGGGGATAAGCAATTGGTGGTCGTAGGCTCACTCACCTCTAGCTCTTTTTCTTTGCGATGACCCCGTCCTTGTATCCGTCCTCTAGCAAAAAATCTATCTTCTCCTGTATGTAGCAGCAGTGGTATTCGACTTTGAAGTACCAGGAAAGGCAGATAAGTTTAGCCTCAATAGAAATATCTTTATAGCCTGAAGTTGGCTTACTTAATTCCTTTGAGCTTCCCCTTAGTTAGTTTTCCGGTAAGCTAATACGGGCGCAGGTCTAGTTAACGTTCAAGCAGAATCCCCATCAGACTCTCGTTTGTTGGTTGGGATGGGATCTTAGGAGAGAAAGGAAAGCCCTGAAACAAAGTGAGCCTACGGGAGGGTGTCAAAATGCCTCAAAGCCTGTGAAGCAAGTTCTAAAGAAAGTTTGAAAGCTCACTGCGGAAAGGGTTTTGACCTGCTAGTCAGATTGCCCCATTACGGGTGTGTTACGCCAGAAAGTTCCTCAATCCTGTGCCTGTTCCCGAGCGAGTCAGTCCCATTTCGATGACGAACGACACGATCCTCCATAGAGCTTCCCATTTGACATTTCTCCATCGCGAGAGATTCTCTCCAGCCACAGGTTCCCCAGTGGTACGTCCGGGGTCGGTTCAATCAGTGCGTCCAATTCTCCCGTGCTCTCCGAAAAGGATGAGCTTGTTGACGGATGAGCCATTACAATTTCTCCTGTCGCAGCAGCTGCGGATTCCACACAAAAAAAAAAGACTTAGTAGTATCCCGCAAAATAAACCCAATAATCCTAGTGGAACTCTTAAAATCTACAAAGATGTTTCATAAGCAAGAAAGATTGGGGAAATATCCATAACTGCTACGCAATCAAGGAATTTGCATACATAAAAAGAACCGGTCTCATCAAATATGCCAGAAGAACCAGAGGTATAGTTGATCCCACTGTTCGTCATTGCAGCACTTGAATTTGGAGCCAAGTAGGGTGGAGGAAATGATCTCTGCCCCAAGGCTTCACCTGAAAGCGTACTGACAGGAAATGTGAAATCCGCTATGCAATCACAGTAACTCATGAAATCCGCACTTGACAGTACCAAGGATATCAGCAATTGTCATCCCATTTGCTTCCAGTTGGCTTGCCGCCAGAGAATGCGAAATCGACACCGTACGGTGGCGCATTGGCCTTGGAAAGGGTCACAAGGTAGTCATTGTTGCCTGCATCAACAAGGGAGTCTAAAAAGATAAAGATGGCATGAGACAATGCTGCAGATGAAGGGAAAATGAGCAGCAACGCTGCAATGAGGAGAGAGGAGCAGTGAAGGGCACGGGAAAGAGCCATCTTATGTTCATGTACGCTGCAAACTTGAGACATCTCTGAGGTCGCATATATTCCCATGTAGTAGGTGCTGGCATGCAAACTGTGCCTTGCATACGTTGCCTGTACTGGCTGATGTACCTTTGACATGGTCATTGGTCTGACTGCTTCAGCACAACGCGAGGACAAACATGAAAGCGGTTCAGAGGCAATTGGGGTGACACCGTACAATCTCAACGGGAAGATTTTCAGATCACGGTAGTCCAGGGCAGCAGTCAGATATGCTTATCATGTGTTGGCTAAGGGTGAATGCATGCCTCCTGAAAAACGCAAATGCATATATGCAACAATTTACTGACAGTTGTTGTACAGGCTGGTAATGTTGCTGCATATCAGCAAGTTCGTAAGAGACCATCAATAGATCACTAACGTTTGAGGTATACAGAACGGAGTTTGAGCTCACTGTGGTTTTCGTTTACTCATAGAAACCACATGCCATGTCTCCAGACGCTTTCGTCAGAAGTAAACGGCTTCAATATACACCCCCTGATATTTGTAATACCTAACACGTTAACCGGTTCTACTCACGCAGACTAGGGGAATGGTTGATCAGCTAAACACAAAAGTGAAAACAATGGCAGTACCAACTAGGTATTAGATACAATATCATTACATCATACCCAAGCTTTTCTTGCTTCTCTGGGGGCATCAAAGACCACGACGTCTGGAGACTTCTTCATGGACCTACTCAACTGAACAACACGTCCAGTCTACAAATGACTCCAAGATCCCTCTTATCCTGGATCCCTGCGCGACAACCGACTTGCCCGCAAGACTTGTCCTTTTAGGTTAGGTGGACCAGACCTTCGTCGCTCTGCACATGTCATCCTTTGCGCTCCACTACAGAGATCAAGAATGTACAAGGTAGGTTAAGCAACGACATACCAGCGAACCCCTGGCTAACCCATTAGCCCCGTAAAGCCTAGACCAAAGGTGCCTAATAGCCTAGCCAGACTCATCGGGTAGGGAATCCCATCCTCAGCGAAGCCAGTAAGCAAGCCCAAGTCCATGCAAGAAGGCCCACTGGATATATCCAAATTCAAAACCCATCAAAGACTCTCCCACATGAAAGGATCTGAGTCCATCCAAATGATATTAAGCAAAATCCTATTCTGGAAAGAATGGCAAAGTAAGGGATTTCAGTCTGCTCAGAGATTGAATATCTCTCCCACGTCTGATTCATCCTAACAACTATCGATTTGGAGCCAATCAGGTATCACCGCGTGTCAAACTGTGTCAGGCGGGAAACTGAAGGAATATTCAGCTTCTTTCTTTCCAATGAGAACGGCGACACG
>Ga0314768_1000102_pt1 | contig 8358 bp, 1 predicted proteins | sample G5R1MT_69_FD_207775 | JGI IMG/M metagenome (GOLD analysis project Ga0314768, IMG submission 207775) | Metatranscriptome of switchgrass phyllosphere microbial communities from Michigan, USA - G5R2_NF_18SEP2017_LR1 (Metagenome... | ecosystem: Host-associated > Plants > Phyllosphere >...
ATTACGAAAACAGAGATAAGAATGAAATTGTGACAGTAACGAGGAAACGAAAAATACAAAGGCGAATCATAGTTGATGGTAAAGAGGTTTTAATCGATGAAGTTGTTGATGAGCCACAGAGTGGTTTGGAGATATTGAATCAACCAGATGATGAGTCAAAAATAAAAGCTTTACAGATAGATCAACCAAACGTAAACGTACATATGTTAGATGACCACAAAGTAACAACCTCAACATCTGTAACTCATAAAAGAATACGTAAAGTCATTAGGCACGTGAATGTTGTCGACGGAAAAGAAATTATAGAAGAAGAAATAATAGATATCCCTGAATGTGAGGAGAGCCCCAATGAGGTTGTTTCTGAAATTCAGGCTATTGATATTAATTCATCTAAAACGCAATCGATATTTGAGAAGTTGAAAGGTTTGGTGGGCCATTCAAACAAAGGACTGGATGATAGAAAAATTATTTCTTCTGATACTAGTCATACTGATTTATCACCAAACAATGGAGCACTTAAAGATTATAAGTCAGATCATCTGGATTCAGATATCAATGTTGTTGCTCACCCTTCTTCTGCTGATATTTTTAATATGAGTGATACTTCTAGTAGTTTTAACAGTAAACGCACAAAATCGCCCGTAATGAGTGAATTAGATCGAAATAGATGTGTTGTGAAAAAAATGGTTGATGAAGATGGTATTAAGAAATTTGTGTTTGAAATGAAAGATGTGCCATTATCACAGAGTATAAATATAAAAAGTGATTTGTCTGGTTCAATTGACCTTATAAATATCATGAAAAATAACATTTTAAAATCTGATACTCAAAACAAATTTGCTGTATATACTACATTTTTTGAAGAAATCTACGAGCTTTTAGAAATTATCATTTTTCACGCCACTAATCAAAAAAACCCAAATAGAATAACGTTAAACTTAGAAGAACCAATAAACGCAAAACAAATAGTAAATCAAATAGAATCAGCTGTAAAAGATGTATCTAATATAAAGGAAAAATATACAAATTCAAAAGAAGACTATGAAAAAATAAAAAAAATAATAGAACAACTCCAGAGTAAAACTAAAGAAGTCAAACTTCGGATTGAAAATTGTAATGAAGATATTGATTCAGTTGATTGGCATAAACAAAATATATCAATTGAAAGTTCCAAAAAAAAATTAGAACAGTATAAAATTGAATTTGAACAATTAAAGAAAGGAAAACTAGCATATCAAGAAAAATTTGATAAAATGGAAAAATTATTTGATTACAATCATATAATAATTAACGATATCTATACAATTATAAGTATTTATAAAATAAAAAATAACTCAAAAAATAAACTACCTGATGACACATATAAATCACTAAAGAGTGCAATAAAATTAGAAAAAGAAATAGAAAATACAACCAAAACTATCCTCGAAGAAATTGAAAAAGAAAATTTAATCAATTCAAATACTAATCATTTAAAATCAGTATGTGAATCAATAAAGAAGAACAACGAAAAGATAATCAAATATTCTAATATCAAACACATTCAGGAGGATTGTGATAGATATAATCATGTGGGTTCAGAATTGATAAACCTAAAATTCTCATTAGAAGCACAGAAATCGGATAAAATTAACATAAAACATCTTGATACGGAACTTAATAAAACGCATTTAAATCTGAAAAAATTACTAACTATTCAAAATGAATGGACTCGTTTGGAAGACATTTTAACAGCTGAACAAAAATGGTTAGACGAAATTGGAATATCAATTCTTGATTTGACAAAAATTACGTCTAATAATTATATTCAAACGTTATCTAATACACAGAATACAATAACAGAAGTAGCAATCCATTATGATTCACTTTTATACTTAAAGGATATAATAGATAAACTTGAGAATCAAATCGATGTAAAACCATTATTGTATGTATGTGAACAACATACGAATGATACATTTAAGTTGAAAAACAATTTAAGAACCAAAGAAATACGTTTAATCGATTTTAAAAAACATTTTATTAAGTATATTGTTTTGAAGAAAAATATAGAATCGACTCTTTCACGTATAACATCTGACTTGGAAAATATTATGCCAAATCAGAAAATCGACTATAACAATGGAATTCAATCCGAGCTACAATTTATAGAAGAATCAATAAAAAATTGTTCTATTCATTTAAATGAATCACTTGATGTTCTTCCAATTTCTGATGGACAAAATGAAATAGAAGCTGTTGGAGCAATTACAGCAGAATACAAAGTATTAAAAGAAAAATCGTACAAAAATATGTCAGACTTTGACAATGGTGATATTTTAAAAACATTTAAATGTCTAGAAAGTTCATTGGAAAAACCAAAAGACACGTTGTTAGATCACATTAGAACACTCAAAGGTGTTACATACGAAATGGGTAAAATCGAGGGTCTTGAAAAAGATCAACAATTAACAGAGCAATTTAGTACATTCCAAATCCAATGCAGTAGTCAGCTACTGAACTATTCGGAATTAAATACAAAAATCGAATATTTACGTAATACCTTGACTGATCTTACACATAACTTAGACAATACTGACCTAATTTTGATAGAGCTAGAGAACGAATCACATAAAGATAGACACACTTCAGAAACAGCATTATCTAAAACATACCACCAAGTTACAGATAAAATGAAAAACATGCAACAGAAACTGTCACAAGCTTCTCAACAGTTGAAACCATTAAAAGACAATCTGAAACCCTTTAAAAAAGAGAAGAAAGCATTAGAATCCGAAGTGAATGAAATTGAAAAACGATATAAACAATTAAAAACGAAACATCAAAGTGTGCTAAAAATTTTGGAAAATAAATGCAGTTATTGGATAATGGTCGATGAGCTGTTATTAAAGATTAGATTAATAAATAATTCTACAAACAATTTAATCCTTATCAAGCCAAATTCAGACACCCTAGCAGACAAATACTTAGAAGCAATATGGAAACACCTAAAGGATGTCCGGAGTGCTTATGATAAAGAGAATAAAATTATTTTGGCTGACATTGAAAGTTTACGTAAGAAAGGAGATAAACAGCAAATCGATAATATAATCGAGAATGATCTAAAACAATGGGTTGATACTGGAGTAGCGGTAAAACAATTAGTAGATCGTTATGAAAAAGCATCTAAAACGCTGCATGATTATCAACAATTGAAAGAATCCACAAACGATTGGTTGAACGCCAAACTTTTGTCAGTCGAAAGCACTGAAGATGTATCAGAAAAAACTAAATCAATTGATAAACAAAAGGAAAATTTGGTCGACTTACGGAACATGATAACGGACGTAGCTGAAACCATTGGACTAAATTCGGATGATGTACCGTTAGACGAAATCGAAGAGTTGAGTTTAAAACTCGATAAAGTTCAAAAAGTACTCACTGCTCTCGGAGACGTTGCAGCCAAAAAGAATAAAATTTCATATGAAATTGAGAATGCAAAACAATTTTTACATGATATTGAAAAGAATTCGTCAAAACCGATTAAAAACAATGATGAGAAATTAAAGGAATTGAGAAGTATATTATTAGATTTGAACAAATCAAAAAAAGAGATGGACGAATCACTTGATATAGATAGCTTTGAAGTACCTCTTAATGAAAAACGGACTTACTCCATAGTAGAAGTTTTACAGCTTTGGCAACAAATATTCAAAGAAACTTTCCAAGAATACCGAAAATTATCATGTTCTCTACTCGAAAATGAAAACAATGTCGCCGTATTTGAAATTTGGCACGATTATCTTATTTATGTACAAGAATTTTTACAATCTCCTATTCCTGGTGACTATCATTCGCTAACGAGTCATGAACGACTATTCCAAGTACACCAAGAAGTATTGATAAGTCAAATGGATACCATACCTAATTGCATGAATAAGCCAGACGTCATCTCGGAACCTGCAGCAATGGAAAGACTTTCGTCTTTAATAGATTTACATAACGAAACAATGACAAAACTCGAAAATACTCATCAAGAAGTGTGGACTAAAATAGAACTGTGGAAAGAATATAGAACAAATGTCAAGAAAGTATATGAATGGCTATGGAGCGTTGAAAAGACACATTCCAATTTAAATTTAAAATTCATCAACACAAGAAGATTACCGAACTTAAAAATTCAAATAACCAATCTATTGAGCGATTTGGCCAAGAACCGTTCTCAGATAGAAGATCTCGAAAAACGTCAAAACACAATATTTACATTCTGTGATAAAACTACTGAGACTGGTTACAGAAAAGAGCTAATTGCAATCAGTCAAAGGATTAATGAAATTCAGGCATCATTAGAAGTGTGGAATGGCTATCTAGAAAATATTGAAAAACAAATCAATGCTTTTGGTAATCAAAGCACTGAGATAAATAGAGTATTGCAAGATGGACAAAATAAATTTGAAACTCTTCAACATGAATTTAATTATAAACAAGAAGATATAGTGCCATCCGATAAGCTTAATACAGAAATGAAGAAAATACAAGAGTTAAACAATCAATTGAAACAACTAGATACGCAGCTATTATCTACTACAGACATACGAGACAAGTTAAAAGATTCCCTTGATCCTATTGAAATTCGTTCATATGGTCAAAAACTTAGGTTTTTAAAATATCACCAAAAAGACTTACTTTATCAATTATTCTTGTACTCTTGTCAAATCGACAATTTACTTTACAAGCCACAAGAATTTACGCACAGATACACTAGATTTAAGAACTGGACTATTGATACAGAAACTCAATTGAAAAATTTAACTCAATCGCTGAAAGATCCTCAGTTTGCTATAAACGTGTTAAAACCCGAATTCGAATCTCAAATCAATTTAAAACAAAAAGAATTTAATTGGTTAAATGGAGCTGGACAACAGCTTATTACCGCCGAATCCCAATTAAACCCTGAGCTAGCAAGTACTACTGAATCCAACTTAAAAGAAGTCAATACAATTTGGAATAATCTAAACAATTCATTATATAAATATACAGTAGAATTACCAACAACGATTTTGAATACAAATAAATTATTTGATGAAATCAATACTTTTAAAATTTGGATCAATAATTTAGAATCAAAACTAAATAGTCCTATTGTCTTTGATGACCGTTCAGAATATAATTTAAAAAATCAAATAAATAGTTTAAATGTTATCAGTCAAATCTACAAAGAAAAACAAGGAGAATTTGACGACTTAATGGTTAGATGTGATAAACAGTTGAAAAACGATGAAAGTTCGAATAGTTCTGATAGTAATCAAGATCTACAGAGCCCATTGAAGACACTTCCTATAAGTTGGAAAAATCTAGAAAATAAGATTAACGATAAACGAACGCGTGTAGTGAGTGCATGGGAAGAATTACAGACTGTTCTTGGTTTAATTGATGCAGAAACTAAATGGCTAAAACGCTTGAATACTACTATAGATGAACGTAAAAAACAAAATTATATTGAACACAGAAATTTACCAGTATTGATCAGTCATTTTGAGCAGGAACAACAAAACGCAAAGGACAAGCTTTCAAAAATAGAACTTGCCGTTTCTTTATCACGTTCTTCATATACGGCCAAGTTCATTGACGAAGAAATCGAAATAATTAAAAACAAGAGAGAATTCACGTTAGAACAAGTCAATACTCAATTAGCAATTCTTAAAAAATCATTAATGTTATGGAAAGACTTTATTAATGCACATGGAAGAGCAGTGGTAACCCTTACACAAGTTGATACCAAACTGATTCAACTCGAGTTGTTAGATAAATCCGACAATACTGACGATGAAAATGCACGTGTTACGGAAAAATATCTTGGGAATTTGCAGATATTAGAAATGGAGTTGAAAAAATATGGAGGACTTCTCGAAAAAGCAGATGTTTTAGGTCTGCAATTGATGAAAGAAAGTACGCCAGGTGATATAAAAAATATTCAAGAAATGATTGATGAGTATCAAATTTTATGGAAGGATATCAACAGCCGTATTGAAAAATTGAAGGTAACATGTGTTCAAGAAACTACGTGTAGAAAGAAGCGATCAGCAAACGAAGAAGTTCAAGTAGAAACGTTAAAGTTCGGTAAAGATTCACAAGTGCAAGTTGACACACTTCCTAATGAATTACTTAGAAAAGACTCATTCCTATACGAATTACAAACAGCAATGACGAATGCTACAACCAACCTCAATGACTTGGAGCTGGCCCTTCAAAATTCTGACAAGAACTTGTCGAAAAATATTGCGACATGTCAAATGTCCGTTGACCTGATCAAACACTTAAGTATAATACTAAAAACACAATGTGGAGTACCCGAATCTGATATAACTTTGGTCAAATCTGAAGGCTTATTAAATAAGTACGAGGAATTACTTGTAAAATTCCGATCGCAACAGCAAGTCGGTCAATCTAAAACAAGCAGTTCCGCATTTTGTCCACTGTGTTCCGAACAAAACTGGTCTCAATTTGAAAACGACATGTGGCGCTTAGAACACTGGATACAGTCGACTGAAGCAAAGCTTAGTGTTCAACCAATGGTACCGCCATCAAAAATTGAACAATTGGAAGACGTTATTCAAGAGCACAGAGAACTTTTATTGTACTTAGACAGTCATCGCAATATCGTAAAATCGTTGAACGTGATTGGTCTTCATTTGGCTGACCACAGCAACGACGAAGAAAGAGCAATACAAATCAAAAACCGCTTAAAAGCTACCAATTCTAGATGGGATCGTGTTTGTTTCGCTTGTACCGAATGGCAGACAAAACTTCAAACTGCTCTTATGGAGAACGACGAATTCTACAGCGTAATAGAGGAGCTCGTCGATTGGTTAGACGAAACAGAACGGACCATCAAGACGACCGAACCGGTAGACCTATCAGAGGACACGGAGGTCATAGTTGAAAAATTCAACAAATTTAAAAACCTGCACGCCGATCTGGAAAAATGCGAACCTCGCGTGGTCTCGCTGCTGGAAGCGGCCGACTGGCTGCGGCAGGCCAACGAAAAGACGGGCGCGGCGACGACCAGACGGTCTGACCAGAGTGTCGCGGACTGCCACGCAAGGCTGTCGCACCTCCGGGCCCGGCTGACCGCGCTGGTGCGCATGACGGCCGGCCACGCGACCAGACTGGGCACGGTGCTCGGCTACGACGTCTCGCCGGAGGACAACGTCTGCGCGAGGCTGCACCAGGTGGACGATACGAGCACTGTTATGAATCGATCCGACGAAGAAGAACCAAACACAAATGTTGGCGGCAATGAGACCGTATTGCGGCGAGGCTACAGGTTCTTCGGCCGTGTGATGCGTGCGTCCTTGCCGTTCCAGGTGCTAATGCTGCTGGTCCTGGGCGCCGCCTCGCTAGTGCCAATTGTCGACGAGGAGTTCAACTGCATGGAGTCCAACAACATCGCCTGGAGTCTTTACCCGTTGCTCCGATACCCCGGAGGACCACCGCCAACATAATGACCACACGACATAACGTTCAACACGTTGCTGACGATCAATGATTACTGTTATTATTTCTACACACAAATTCAAATTATTATTATTATTATTATTATTATTATTATTATTATCATCATCATCGTTATTATTATTATTTTTTTTTTTCATGATTATTATTATGTTTAATTTATATACAATACCAATGTACCGTACCAATGTCATGTTTTATGGTTTTAAGAGTTAAATTTGAGTGTATCGATTGTATATTTATTTTTAAAATTTCGAAACAAACTACGAGACGTAAGACCAGTCGATGTTAAACAAACGCTTTAAACATTTTAAAAAGTTAATTTCATGAAATCGTTTTTCAAATAGTGTCCCAGTATCAGTAGTATCTTTTTATAAAACAATTTTTTTTAATAACCAAACGTGACCGCCAAACGATTGACAGTAATTAATTAGTTGATAAAATTTAACCAATATTTTATCTACGATAAGACGTTTAATCAAAATAAAACCATGATGATATCATGACGAGACTGTCGAAGTACAGGGTACAAAAAAAAATAGACGTAAATAGTTAACGAATAGTTTAAAAAATATAACGTTAACTGTGTTCATTGTTGAAAAAAAAATACATAAATTATTATTATGAAAACATGATTTATATATGTTTAAAATTACTGTCAATTTATTTTTGGTACAATACACACCATATTTTATATCATTTAATATCTAACGTACAATATTTCCATTAAAACCAATTGCGTCCACAAACTAACAATCATAGTTTGTATTATTAAAAATGATTAAAGCGTTGTAGTTCTTTAGATTAACTATAATATAATTACATTAATACAATAATTGCTTAACATTTATATTTTAACCCTAC
>Ga0314768_1000103_pt1 | contig 8329 bp, 4 predicted proteins | sample G5R1MT_69_FD_207775 | JGI IMG/M metagenome (GOLD analysis project Ga0314768, IMG submission 207775) | Metatranscriptome of switchgrass phyllosphere microbial communities from Michigan, USA - G5R2_NF_18SEP2017_LR1 (Metagenome... | ecosystem: Host-associated > Plants > Phyllosphere >...
CCTATACATTTGCGGGTGTATAAAGAACCTCAATGTGCCGATTAAACCCCATAGGGGGCATGAGCCCCCTCCTCGACCCCTGCGCTTTGCGCAGGTTGCTTTCGCTACTCGTAGTAGTAGCCCATGTTGTGTGTACCCCTGTTCTTATCGTCGCATTCCTCCCTTTCGTGTTTTTTGCACGACTCCTTGTACTGGTCTTCCCCCCGGCACAACCTTCTCTTTTCCCCATTAGACCCTCTGACCCCGGACGCTGTTGGTGGCCCGTACTCGCTTTACGGGGATCATTGACGATCCGTGGCATTGATCCATTTTCCTCCCCGCAATCCTTTTCACAGGAAACCTTGGACAACCTTTATTTTGGGGAAATTCTACCTGACTGGCTATCTGCCAGCGAGGTCCGTCGCTTTGCCCTGCTTCACTCTCCATGGCCCTTTGTCCGCCTTGTGTGTGTGGCTCCTCATAAATTTCACATCCTACCTGGCCATTCTTACCATGGCAGGTTGTTCCGTGTTTCTCGCCTTCCTGAGGGTTGGTATGGAGCCGGTTCCTTGGATCCGAATTTTTATGCTGATTCCCCACTTAAGTCCGTGATATTGTCCATGCATATGGGTGCATATGGCAAAGGGTTGGCTTCAGCTCGCCAGCAGTGCCCATATGATGTTCCTACCAAGCTCCGCCCCTTGTTGCGAGAAGCAGGTATTTCTGATCCGCCACCTCATGCTGAACCTCACAGCCATCCTGTGCACTATGCTCTTCGTAACAAGTATATGGCTATGGCTGCTAAGTCGTTGCAGGGGCAGTGGTATGCTCTTTTCGCAGGTGCTGACCGCATCAATTATTTGCGTTCCTGTGGTGCTTCGGCTCCATCAGGTGTGTTCTCCCCACGCTATGAAGGGAAGGACATTACTCGTTACAAGGGTCAGCCTGTTCCCACGGAAGGCGGTCTACCACAGTTGGAACCATCATCTCTTTCTCCTGTTTGGTATGTTTGTGATACCTTGCATCATCTTTCCGCTTCTGTCGTTGGTTCCTGGTTCGATAAAAATCCCACCCTCGAGTATGTTGTTGCCACCACCATTATTCCTCCTGAAACTTTGTGGGGCTTGCCAAGTTTAACCCGGGCTCTGTATAGTTATACCATCAAGGGTGACACGCTAACTTACATTCCTGAGGGTCACGTAGGTAGTGCTTATGTCCAACCGGTCTCGGGCAATAGGTGGCTTCGAACTGACGCTCTCATTACGCCCCGCAACTCCTGCGTTCATGTTTCTCTTTTGTCACAGGATTTTGCGCATCAACTTATCGTCATTTCACGTGCACCTCTCTTGCCTCAGAAATCCCGCCTTATGGGCTTGCGCAATGTTTCTGTCGTACCTTGGTTCATTCACCCAATGGGCACTTTGTATCAGCGCCTCACCTCTCCCGGTTTGAATAGAGCTTTGCAGACTTACATCACCAGGGTTGGTTCTACTTCCATCCGTGACATTTATAGTAAGAGCACTGCTACTGAGGTTGCTATATTTGAGCGTTACCCAACCTCCTTTGTTCGCGCTGGCGCTCTGTATGCAAAGTGGATTCGTGACATTGATTACCATTCGGCTTCCTCAGGCTTCACTTACGTTCGTTGGGTGTTCACAATGGCGACGCGTATTCCCGTCATTCCTTTTCGGTGGTATTTTCAATCCTACACTTCCATATTCTCTCAGATGAATCAAGATGAGGCCGACAACTGGGAAATTGAATGTTCGACTTGGGTTGCTCAATTAACTGATGAACTCTTGCCTGGCGTTAAGTCACGTGTGTGCCCTAACAAGATGACTTTTTGGCAATTACAACCAGACGCTGATCGACTCTCCCGGTTTGCTTCTCTTTCTGCACGTTGCGCTGCCTGGCTATTCATGAAGGTTCTGGGTGTGGCTAGTTGGCCATTAATTCGATTCTTCTTCCAACACATTTCTAATGTCATCTCCGAAACTCTTTACATTCTTGACCTTCATTGGAACACTTCGCCTATGGGAATTTTATTCACACTGTTTGTTGTGTGGATGGGTGCTACTGGTCCCAGTATCTCACTTTCTTATCCAAGTTTTAAATGGGTAAAGGTGTTGTACTACAATTTCTTTGTTCACCTGTATCAGCTCCCCTCCGTTAGGCACACATACCGCGTGGGAGTTAGTTGGATTTATTGTATCGTTCTCAATTTTTCCATCATTACTCTGGCTTTTCCTCATGCGCATCCTCTCATTTATTATCTAGACCACGTTGCCTTTCATGATCATATTGGTGATGGTGACAATCTTGAGCATATGGTACCTTTGAAACCTCACTCTCCATTTATTGTGCCCCACAGGCCTAATGGTACAAACTTGGAGCCTGATTTCAACATTTCAACTGTGTATGTTGCTCCTGGCACTATTGAACATCATCAACTTTCCCATGATGTTGGCTATTCTTTTCTTCGTTCCTGTTGTAATCTTTTGAACATTCTGATTCTGCTCGTTGCTTACTTGTGGGTATCCAGGTTTTTCTCAGGCATGCTCACTGATTATCAGCCCATTCATGATGTCGAATCGCATTCTGATCTGGATTGCGGGATGGTGTGTCACTTGCACTCCCCCACTCCTGCGGCATCGACTCATTCTTCTAGTTCTTCCTCTGATGCGGATTCATATCAAGGTCTTGCCTTGCCCACTTTGTCTTCAGTTGATAGCTATGAACCAGCTGAACCGCTACCCCCTGTGGCTCCGCTGCCTGATGATCCACCTGCGCCTGTCCCTCTCCCTTTTCTACCTGTCCAGGTTCCCGGGGACCCTCTGCGTGCGTATGATCTCCCGCCACGAGTTATAGGAGACTTCCCAAATTGGCAGAATCTAATGAATCGTCTACAGGATCCACCCAACAATCTTGATGCAAACAACATGTGTGTGTGGGACGTTCTTTCATCCCACTTAGGTGTTCGAGCACCGGTGGTCTGGGCTTGTTATGTTTCTTCTTTACCCTATGCCCATCGTGCCAATTATGCGGCTGGATTTGTTCCGCCTGAGGATCTCTCTCAGGTTATGACTTTCTTTGCTTGCACTTATGTGGTCCGGGGTGCCCTTTCCAATGGTGTTTGTCCTCGGGGTCCTGGTGGTGTGGCTCCTCCTTGCCACTATGATCCAGCTGTTCCACCTCATTGCGAAGGTGTTGGTCTTGCGGGATTTCCCAGTTTTACCGTCTTCCTTCAGAATAATCAGGATGGCTCTTTTCATTTCACAAACACTGGTGTGGTTGTTCAAGGTATACCAGCTTTTGTTCCGCCTACTAGTAATGAATGGATTGGCTGGGTATCTCGTCTTGTTTCGGACATCGAGGTTGGCGAAGTCGTTAACCTGCCAGCTAAGGGCTTCGCGAGTGTGTATCGTCGGCTTGTTGGCAACATGGCCAACCCTCTTTCAATGTTTCCCATGGGTGCACGTTTGCAAAATTTTGTCTTGCCGGCTGTTCCCGTCCAACAGGAGGTCATCGTTTACGTTCCCAACGCGCGTGACGCCGGCTATGCTAGAGCTCTTGCTTCTGATTTCAAGGCTAAACCGGCCGCCCTCGATCTCACCGACTTCAATCCCGTAGATGCCGCCAGAACTTTGGACCAGATGGCTAAGCAGTACGATAACTTTGTGCGCAATGGAACTGGTTTAGCTTATCCAAATGTGACCTTCCACATTTTCCACGGTGTGGGAGGTGGTGGCAAGACTCATCGCATGATTCAAGATTTGGCCATTGCCAATGCCGCTAAACCTTTTACCCCAGCTGATATCATGTTTCACACTGCGGATCACAACCTTCGTTCTAAGTTCATGGCTGAAGTCATTGCGGCGTTGCCCAACGTTGGGTTGCAAAACAACCATTTCACGACGAGTTGCGTGCCTCTTGTCCGTCCAGCTGCCGGCACTGTGGTTTTTGATGATGTTGGTTTGACGTTCAACAGCTTCTTACCCTTGTTCATGGCTTGCAATCCTGGGGTTACGGATATCTGGCTCACGTTCGATTGTGCTCAGGGTCAAGGTGTCATCCCAACTGCCAACGCCATTTCTCGTTCCCACCCGGCCACAAAGGATTGGTTGTCTCCTATGTCTTCCCGTTATGGTACGGAGATGATTAGGTTATCTCAGGACACCGCCGACCTTTATGGGTTTCCGCGAGTGGTCATTCCGGGTCGCATCGCCCCTAGAGGCAAGGTTACAGTTGTCTCTCAGTCCCCTCATAATGTTCCACTACTAGCTGTTTCGCCTAGGTTCACTCAAACTCAGAGTATGGGTGGTCAGGTTGCCAACACTTTCCAGGAATGCCAGGGTCATACTATCCATGGTGATGTTTGTGTAGATCTTGGTGGTCTTACCGCCACATGCACGGATACCTCTGCATGGACGGCCTTGACACGTCCCACTGGCCACACGTTTTTGAAGTTGGGTCCATTGATGAATACTCAAGCTGTAGTTGAGACCTCCTGGGCTAAGAGCCAGATCCTCACGGCTCTTTTGACGGTTGCCACCATTCGACAAACCCCTTATGTCACTGCTCAAATGGATGTGGATGGTTTAGTCAGGACTGCCGTGTATTCTCACCTTGCCCGCTGCCTTTCTCCTGCAGCTTGTATTCGGCTTGGGTTGCCTGCTCCGAGCTCTGTTATTGGTGCCACTCATGTCTCTGCAGAACATCGCGCTGGCTGGTTAAATAATTCCAAATCATCGGACTATTACACTGCTAGGACTTACCGTGCTGAGCTGGGTGTTCGTGGTGCTTCTGGTGCTGCGTTTTCCAGGCACACTGCCACAGTTGCCAATTCTGCTTCTCCAGTTGCTGACATTGTTCGCCATTTCACTGATTTGGATCCTGAGGCTGTTTTGCACACAGATTCTACAGGTTATCAGCTCCCTGAGGCTCAACCTATAACTGCGCAACCTGATCCGGTAGATGATATCAATGAGCCAATGGATGATGTCCAACGCGAATCTTTCCTACCTGAGAATGAACACATCCTCAGTTTCCAGCACATCGCAGATGGTGCACCTGATGCCTTACATCATACACGAGCTGACAAGGTCACAGATATCATGGGGCAACGCAAACGAATTCGCATCGGCAAGCATGATCTCCCTTGGAGTTCTAAGGATGCTCGGCGTCTCAAGTCCCTAAAGAAGGGTTTTAGCAAGTTCTTTGATATGGATAGTTGGCTTGCTGAACCTGAAAATTTCCCTCTTATGGAACAGTGTGAGGCTGAGAAGTTAGCGTCTTGGGCCAGCAAACGTACCAAAAAGACTTTGGTCGCCAGTATCGCCAAGCAGGATCTGGACATGCATTACACTTTCACACGCATATTTCCAAAGGGGCAGTATATCAAGAAGAAGGCTAAATGGCGATGCAATGCATTTGCCAGTCAAACTGTCTCAGATTTCCATCTTGGTCGTATTTTCCGTGATGCTCCTCGAGCATTGTTTTTGGAGAAAATGGCTTTGAAGCACGCCTATGACAGTACCTACCTCCATTGTCGAGCTTCCCCCGATGATCTCTCTGCTTGGTATCGCAATCATTGGTCTCCCGGCGTTATGACGGGTAACGATTATACTGCTTGGGATTCTGGTATCGACCATGTTTTCTTGGAGTTCGATTTGTGGCTCATGGAAGTTTGTCATTTCCCAGTTGAATATCTTGAGCGTTTCCGTTACGAGCGCTTGAATACTCATTCTTTTCTGGGAAACCACATGCCCCGACAGGAATCTGGCGATCGTTGGACTTGGATTTTGAATACTCTTCGCAATGCTGCTTTGACCGGTGCGAGCTTGGACTGTCCTCGTAAGACCCCAGTCTGCATCAGTGGGGACGATTCAGTTACACTCGGTTCCTGGCGCAAGACCACTGGATTCAACCCTGGTGAGTGGCTGATGGTGCCCAAACGAGAGGAAGGAGTTACCATGGAATTTTGTGGCCTCATATTCGGCGGCTCAGATGTTTCCTTTGATCCCGCCGTTGTCCATTGGCGCTCCAGATTTGGCCTTCAACAAGGTAGGGCTGATGCCGACTATTGGCTATCCATTAGACAGGCTATTGTTGAATGTTCCTCGAAATTGGGCACAGATTCTCCAAAGCTGGCTGGTGCACTGCTCAACTTACGCAGAGCCATTCTGTGGTTTAATCTTTCCCAATCCCTCGACATTCCTGACCCTCCTCCTGAACCTATCCACCCAGTGGATAAGTTTGTTTCTTTCTGTTATCGTGTTCTTCGATTTATCTCTCCCATTCCATACTAATTCATCACTTGCCTAGCTGCTGGCTTAAATGCAGCCGTCTTATTGTACGAGACCAATGAATGGCCCCTCGCCTCGACTTCCGGTCGCTAACTGGCCATCTAAGCTAATGCCATCCGCGGCAGGTCCACTTGTAATGAGTGCATATGGTGTCACACGTCAGGTAAGCTCTGATTTAACGTGTGGCTGATCGTCCCGATCGAGGAACGGGTGCAAAATGGGCATTTACGCTGTCCTCATCCCAATCTCGAGCTAACCGGATCTCCTCCCCAACCGGTGCGTTAATCATAGATGCCGATCTCCCTGATTACGTGTCCAGGCTTGACCCCTGGGCTGTGTACAGACTGTACGGGCGAAGGGCACTGATGTCATACAGTGTCTTAAAGAAACAGTCGGTCCCAGATTAATAATCTGGTCAAAGGCGCTTACAACATGGCTATCGCAGCAACAGACGCACAGTTGCCCGCTCTCACCGCCGGAGTTTCTGGCCTTGACGTCGCTTCTCTTTCTCTCCCACGGGAGATTGAGATTCCGTTCATTCAGAATTTTCTTCCAATGGTGGTGAAGAAACTTTCCTGGGCTACTGGGGAAGTTAATATTATGATGGCTCCCTTTGAAACTGTGAAGTTCGTTTCCCTTTCCTTTTCTGTGGAGGTCTCTGGCCAAACTGGCAAGCTGCAGTTTGCTGCCACCACCTCCAGCGATCCACCGGATAGTGAGGACGATTGGATTGGCGCCACTGTCTTTCAGCGGTTCAGTGGTAATGCCCATGGTGACACGTACGCTGAGTATGTTTTTCCATCGCGGCATCCCTTTGGTCTTGAACTCAAGGCCACCACGCTTGGCAATGATCCTCCTAATTTCTTCTTCCGGTTCAAAGGAGGAACTGGCTGTACTGCTTCCATCCGCGGAAAGTTAGTTATCCGCGGTGGTGGCCATGGCATCATCAAGGCCACTCGCCTTATTGATGTCACCCCCAAGGCGTAACCTTGACGTGTTATGTCTCTCCCCACCGATCGCAATCTTTTAGCAATTGGTGGAGATCTTCTTCACAAGTCTGACGTTTACTGTTATTTTCAGTCTGTTTCTTCTTCTTCCGCTTTGCTTCTCATCACCAACAAATCTCAAGCAGATTGGTTGCGTTCTAGGTTTCCTGAGCTTGTACCTCCCAACAATGGCCCCAATCCGCCCAATGACCATTCTGTTGCCACTGCTTTTGAAGCCAATTACACAACTGTCTCTTTTCTTCGTCGTGCTTATCTGCTTGACCTGTACGCCGGTCGCCTTGGCTGAAGTCAATGCTATGCAGTTTAATGGCACGCACTTGGTTAAGCCTGAATTTGTTCGCTTTCCTATCAACCAGTATTTGCCCTCTTCTCATATTGATTTTGGCGACAGTTATCAAAGCCTGCTCGACTATGTTGTGCAGGCTCGCTATTATCGACACTACCCTGATATCATGGGCTACGAACGCCATGGAAATGGGTATACTGGTGGTGATGATGGCCTGTGGTTAATTCTTGCCGATGCGGATGCTTCCGGTTTGGGTTCTATGACCGTTGATTTTCCCGGTCGATGGGATGGTCTTGCCATCAAGGGGACTACTACCGACAATGGTCTTTTGTCGCCCCATCTTCAATATCCCATTATCGGAATCACCGTTTTCATTACTTCTTTTTCCCCTGAACTGCGGTTTCAACCTTCCAACCACGTTACTTACGTGGTTGACGTTCCTTGTGACCGTTGGGATCATGCCCTCTATGTTGACTTTGCTGCTAATCCTTTGAAGCAACATTGGTTTGCTGTCCACCGTCGCGTGGTTCATATCAATGACGCCAACAATCCCAACCGCCAGCATGACCCAGTTCCTGATCATGTTCACGATGAACTTTGATCCTTCTTTCTTTTACCGTTTTTGCACTCTTTAATTCGTTTCGTGTTTAGTCCTTTTCACTCGTTCTATGCAAAATCGTCTTAGTTTCCTCATGGAGTTTCTTAGTAAACATGAGAGTACTCGTATTCAACGAGAACTAAGTCTTATGAAC
>Ga0314768_1000108_pt1 | contig 8104 bp, 7 predicted proteins | sample G5R1MT_69_FD_207775 | JGI IMG/M metagenome (GOLD analysis project Ga0314768, IMG submission 207775) | Metatranscriptome of switchgrass phyllosphere microbial communities from Michigan, USA - G5R2_NF_18SEP2017_LR1 (Metagenome... | ecosystem: Host-associated > Plants > Phyllosphere >...
CTCTTGCTAAGCAAATATTAGTTAATAAAGGAATATTAAAATCTATAGCTGCACGTCTAATTAAATAATCATTTTTATTATTTTTATATGTTATATTAATAATAAGATCTATTGTTTTTAAATTATCATCAATCTTCTTACAAAGAATATTATTCTCAATAAAAAAATTATAAGTTTCATTTTTAGAAAAAATAATATAATTATTTAAAATTAATAATTTAATTAATTAAACATTATTTTTCTATTTTTTATAGAATTTATAGAAATAAATATATTTTTTTTGGGGATATTATATCCAACAGATAACATAGATTTGATTAAAGCTTCATTAAAAGTATACCCTAAACATCCTACTTCTCCTGTAGATACCATATCTACACCTAATATTGGGTCTGACCCTTCAAGCCTAGAAAAGGAAAATTGTGAAGATTTGACACCGACATAATTAATTGTTAAAAAATTAGATTTTGTTTTATAAAACTTTTTTAAAAGTACTTTCATAGCTAATTCTACCATATTAAAATGTGATACTTTTGATATAAAAGGAAAACTTCTTGAAGCTCTTAAGTTACATTCAATGACTTGGATGTTTTTGTTTTTATACAAAAATTGTATATTAAATGGACCGGAAATATTAAATCTTTTAGCTATTTTTTTTGAAATATTTTTTATTTTTTTTATAGTATTTAATGAAATATTTTGAGGAGGATATACTAATGTTGCATCTCCAGAATGAACACCTGCATATTCTATATGTTCTGAAATAGCATTATAGATAATTTTACCATTATTAGCAACAGCATCTAATTCTATTTCTTTTGCATTTTCTATAAATTTAGTTATAACTATAGGATAGTTATGAGATATTGTTTTAGCCTGTTTTAAACAGAAATCTAAATTACTTTTATCAAAAACTATATTCATAGCAGCTCCAGATAATACATAAGAAGGTCTTATAAGAAGAGGAAATCCTACTAATTTAATAAAATTATAAACATCAGAAAGATTAGATAATTCTTTCCATTTTGGTTGAACTATATCTAAGTTATCTAGAAATTTAGAAAATTTATATCTATCTTCCACTTCATCTATATTAATTGGAGAAGTACCTAATATTTTTATTTTTTTTTTATAAAGATTTAATGATAAATTATTTGGAATTTGTCCCCCCATAGAGATAACAGTTCCTTCAGGATTTTCTAATTCTATTATATCTAATACTCTTTCGAAACTAAGTTCTTCAAAATATAATCTATCACAGACATCAAAATCTGTACTTACTGTTTCTGGATTATAATTTATTATTACTGAACGATATCCTTCTTTTTTTAAAAAATCTAATCCACTAACACAACACCAATCAAATTCAACACTACTACCAATTCTATATACACCTGATCCTAAAATCACAATTGATTTATTATTTTCATAATACGAAATATCATGATGTTCTCCATTATAAGTTAAATATAAATAATTAGTTTTTGATGGATATTCAGATGCTAATGTATCAATTTGCCTTACAAAGGGTATTATCTTTTTTTTATTCCTATAATTTCTTATAATCTTTGCTATTGACGGTACTTCATAAATTGATGAAGAGATAAGTCCTGCAATTTGATTATCTGAAAATCCTTTTTTTTTTGATTGATATAATAATTCATATGGAATATAATTTAAATTATAAAAATATTTTATTTTTTTTTTTAGTTTTAAAAAGATTTTCTAATCTAGAAAGAAACCAAGGATTTATATTTGTAATATATGTTAGATTATCTACTGATAATCCATTTTCAAATGCATCCTCAATAACTTCTATTCTATTATATTTAGGATATTTTAAAATCTTTATTACTGATTTTAGATTTTGTTTATTTTTAAATGGATTTATAAATCCATATAACCCTAAATCTAACATTCTAAGTCCTTTTTGAAAAGCTTCTTCAAACGAACCACCTATAGACATTAACTCACCTACACTTTTCATACTACTACCAATTTTAGTAGATACGCCAGAAAATTTCTTTAAATCCCAACGGGGTATTTTACAAACAATATAATCTAAAGCTGGTTCAAAAAATGCAGAGGTTAATTTAGTAACAGTATTTTTTAATTCATATAATCCATATCCTAATGCTAATTTAGCAGCTATAAAGGCTAAAGGATATCCTGTAGCTTTAGAAGCTAAAGCACTTGATCTTGATAAACGAGCATTTATCTCAATAACATTATATTTATATGAATTATTAGACAAAGCAAATTGAACATTACATTCACCTATTATATTAAAATATCTAGCTATTTTTATAGCAATAAATCGTAATTTATTATATTCTATATTATTCAATGTTTGAGAAGGAGCAACTACAATACTATCTCCAGTATGAATTCCTATAGGATCTATATTTTCCATATTACATACAGTAATACAATTATCATAAATATCTCTTACAACTTCATATTCAATTTCTTTACAACCTTTTAGAGATTCTTCTATAAGAATTTGAGAAGAATAAGATAATGCAACACTTGAGATTTTTTTAAATTCATATACATTTTTAGCCAATCCACTACCCAAACCCCCCAGAGCATAAGCAGATCTAATAATTAAAGGAAATACTATTTCTGCATCTATAGCCTCAGATACAGAATTTACAGCTATACTTTTAGCTATATTTATGCCTCTATTAATTAACATTTGTCTAAATATATCACGATCTTCACTTTTAATAATAAAGGATATAGGAGTTCCTAAAACTTTTACATTGTTTTTTTTAAACACGCCAGAATTATATAATTCAATTCCACAATTTAAAGCTGTTTGCCCACCAAATGAAATAAATATTCCTTGTGGTTTTTCTCTTTTAATTATTTTTTCAACAAAAAAAGGTGTAATAGGTAATGAATAAATTTTATCAGCTATTTTTTCAGATGTTTGAACTGTAGCAATATTAGGATTTACTAAAATCGTAAAAATCTTTTCTTCCTTAAGAGCTTTTAAAGCTTGTGTTCCAGAATAATCAAATTCTCCAGCTTCTCCTATTTTCAAGGCACCGGATCCTATCACTAATACTTTTTCTAATTTCAATTTTTTTTTATAAAATTCAAAAATACATCAAAAAGAAATTGACTATCAGTAGGTCCACTTGATGCTTCCGGATGAAATTGAACTGAAATAAAATTTTTATCATAATTTATTAATCCTTCACAAGTATTATCATTTAAATTTTTAAAAAATATTTTCCATCCATTTGGAATTTGATTTGAATCTATTACATATCCATGATTTTGTGAAGTTATAAAACACCTATTAGTTCCTGATAAAATTACAGGTTGATTATTACTTCTATGACCATATTTCAGTTTATGTGTATAAAAACCAGCAGCAAGACCTAATAATTGATTTCCTAAACATATACCAAAAATAGGTTTATTACAAATAAAAGCTTTACTAATATTATTTATTGTAGTTTTATATCCTTTTGGATTTCCTGGACCATTAGAAATAAATAAACCATCATATTCTTCATTTATAAAATTATTATAATTCCAAGGAACTCTTATTACAGTGCAATCTCTTTCTAAAAAACATCTAATAATATTATTTTTTACTCCACAATCTATAAGCAAAATTTTATGTTTTCCATCCCCATATATTGTTTTTTTTTTTATAGATACCTTATCTACTAAATTATAGTTATCTGGATTATAAAATTTTACATTATCTGAGATAATGATTTTTCCTAACATAGTTCCTTTATCTCTAAGTTTTTTTGTAAGTGATCTTGTATCTATTCCATAGATCCCTACTGTATTATTGATTTTTAAAAAATATGATAATTTTTTATACATATTCCAGTGGAATGCAGAATCTGAATAAAAAGATGTAATTAATCCAGAAACATGAATATTATTTGATTCAAAAAATTTTTTTATATTTTTTTTTTCTGAAATTATTTGAGGAATTCCATAATTTCCAATTAATGGATAAGTATAAACTAAGATTTGGCCTTTATAAGAAGGATCAGTTAAACTTTCATTATAACCAGTCATTGAAGTATTAAAAACAATTTCTCCAGCTGAGGATTTTTCAGAACCAAAACTATAAGCTTCATAAAGACTACCATCCTCTAAAATCAATTTGGCATTTTTATTTATCATTTTTTAAAAAATACAATGCTTTTTTTAATCTTATAATAAAGTTTTTTATATGTTTTTCTTTTATAGTAAGAGGAGGTAATAATCTTATTATATTTTGATCTAAAGAAGATCCTACAAAAATTTTTTCTTTTTTTATTAAAAAATTTATTAATTTTTTAACTTTAAAATTAAAATTAACCCCTAGCATAAGACCCTTTCCTCTTATTTCTTTAATTTCATCAATCTCTTTTAAAGAATTAATAAATATTTCTCCCATTTTTTTGGCATTTGATATAAGACATTCCTTTTTTATAATTTCTAAAACAGAAATTCCAGAAGAACAAGCTAAATAGTTTCCACCAAATGTAGTTCCTAACATACCATTAAATGGTTTAAATTTAGGACTTATAATAACCCCTCCTATTGGAAATCCATTTCCCATACCTTTAGCAATAGTAATTATATCTGGTTTAATCCCATAATTTTGATGGGCAAAAAATAATCCTGTTCTACCATAACCACTTTGTATTTCATCTACTATAAAAATAGTATTATATTTACGACATAAAAAATCTATTTTGTTAAAAACAAACATCCCTGGATCAATTATCCCTCCTATACCTTGTATTCCTTCTGAAATAACAGCACAAATATCTTGTTTTTTTAATTCTTCTTCTAAGAAATCGAGATTTTTATAATCAATAAATTTTACTTTATGTTGTAAATTAAATTTAGTAATAATTTTATTATTATCTGTAATTGAAATAGCTCCACTAGTACGGCCATGAAAAGATTTTTTAAATGCTATTATTTTTTTTTTTGTTGTTATGAAAAGACGCAATTTTAAGAGCATTTTCATTTGCTTCTGCTCCAGAATTACATAAAAAAACTTTATAATCATAATACCCTGATATATCTAGTAGCAGACTAGCTAATTTTTCTTGTTCAGGTATTTTTATAGAATTAGAATAAAAAGAAATTTTCTTGATCTGTTTTTTTAGATTATTTACGTATATAGGATGAGAATGACCAATTGAAATTACAGCATGTCCACCATAAAAATCAAAATATTTTTGATTATATTTGTCATAAATATAGATTCCTCTACCTTTAATTATTTCTATCTCTTCATTAGAATAAACATCGAATAAATTCATTATAATCCCAGAGGTTTTAATTTTAAACCACAGGTTTCTTCAAAATTATACATAATATTAAGATTTTGAACAGCTTGTCCTGAAGCTCCTTTTATAAGATTATCAATTATACTAGTGATTATTAGTTTATTTTTAATGTATTTTAAATTTAAAATACATTTATTGGTATTAATAACTTGTTTTAAGTGAATTTCTTTTTCAGAAATAAAAATAAAAGGATGATTTTGATAAAATCTATCATAAAGATTTTTTACTTCTTCAAATGAAAGATCTATCCTAGTATATAATGTTGATATTATTCCTCTAGAAAATCCACCCCTATAAGGAATAAAATAAATTTTTCCATCATATTGATTTTGTAATTTCTTTATAGTTTGTATAACTTCATTTATATGATTATGATTAAATAAATTATATGTTGAGATATTATTATTTCTAAAACTAAAATTTAATTTTGAATTATTAATTCTACCTGCACCAGTAGATCCCGTTATAGCACTAATATGTAGATTATTTTTTAATAATTTTCTTTTTGCAAGAGGTAATATTGATAATTGTATAGCGGTTGCAAAACAGCCTGGATTAGCAATATTCTTATATTGATTTATAATCTTTTTATTTAATTCAGGTAAACCATAATTAAAAATTCTTTTTTTAAAGAAAAAATTTTTATTGATTCTAAAATCATTACTCATATCTATTACATTGATTTTAGAATCAATATTTTTTAATATTTTTTTTGAATGTCCATGACCGATACAAAGAAATAATAAGTCAATATCATCACTAATTTCACTACTAAATAGTTTATTATTTTTTATTTCACCTATAAGATCTTTATGTATATCTTCTATCGGAATACCTGGATAAGTAGTACTAACTATAGTTTTTATTTCAACTTTTGGATGATTAATAAGAATTTTAATTAATTCATTTGCAGTATATCCAGCCCCACCAATAATTCCTATTTTAATCATATTTTTTTTATATTATGATAAATTTTCATTTGATTTCCAAAAATTTTAATAAATCCTTTAACCTCATCACTAGTCCACTCATTATTAATTTCACCATATTTAGCAATTTTAGATTTCATCATATCAAAATTTGAATCAATACCTATTAATTCGAATCTATATGGATTTAATAATATTGTTACTTTTCCACTTACTCGTTTTTGAGTATTTTTAAAAAAACATTCAATATCACGCATAATTGGATCTAAATATTGTGCTTCATGTAATAAATTTCCATACCAAGTTGATAATTGCTCTTTACAATAAATTTGCCATTTAGTTAAAATATGTTTTTCTAAAAGTTTATGTGCTTTTATTATTAATAAAGCAGCAGACGCTTCAAATCCTACTCTCCCTTTTATTCCAAGTATAGTATCTCCTACATGTAAATCTCTACCTATAGCAAATTTAGACGAGATTTTCTCAAGTTTTATAATATTGTTTATTTGTAAATCTTTAATCTGATTAACAGAGAATAATTCTCCTTTTTTAAATTTTAATTCTATGATTTTTTTATAATATTCAGATAATTTTGTAGGATAAGCTTTTTCAGGTAATGATGTTGATGATTTTAATGTTTCTTCTCCACCTATACTAGTACCCCAAATACCTTTATTAATAGAATATTTAGCTTTCTTCCAAGAAATTTTTACACCCTTACTTTTTAAAAAAAAACTTCTTCTTTTCTAGATAATTTCATATCTCTTATTGGGGTAACTATAATTTTATTAGGACATAAAATTTGAAAAGCTAAATCAAATCTAACTTGATCATTTCCTGCTCCTGTACTTCCATGAGAAATAGCTTTAACGTTTAAGTTTTTAGCAAATTCAGCAATTAAAATAGCTTGAAAAAATCTTTCTGAACTAACAGATAAAGGATATGTATTATTTTTAAGTATATTTCCATATACTAAATATTTTATACATTTAGAATAAAAGTATTCTTTAGCATTTATAGAATAATGAGATATAGCTCCTATATTTAGAGCTCTCTTTTCAATTGATTCAAGATCTTTATTATTAAATACTCCAGTATTAATTATAATAGTTATTACTTTATATCCTTCATTAGTTAAATATTTTAAACAATATGAAGTATCTAAACCACCACTATATGCTAATAATATTTTATCACCCTTATTTAAAGAATTCTTTATTTTTTTTTTAGGATCATATAATAATCCTGTACATAAGCACATTTTTTTTTTATTTCTAATAAGAATATCATAATTAGTACAACTTTTACATCCTTTCCAAAATTTTTTAGATTTAGTTAAATCACTAAATAATACAGGATTAAGACCTAAATCTGTATTAATCTTTATTACTGCAGGACTAGTAGTAATACTAAATATTTTCGAATTCGGAAATTTTTTTTTTGATAATTTAAATATTTCTAATTTTATCATTTTAGCTAATCCATGTAACCTGTATTTAGGAAATACAATAAGTCCAGAATTAGATAAAAAATTTTTATTTTCAAATACTTCAAAGTAACTAAATCCTGCTAAATCTCCATTAAAAAATGCTATAACAGAAAATCCATCATCCATTTTTTTTTTTATATACTCAGGATCTCTTTTAGATATACCAGTTCCTCTAACTTTAGCAGAAGACTCTATTTCTTTACAGATAATAGAAGCATGCTTTTTATCATCAGAATTAGCTATTCTAACTGTTAGTTTCATTGATTTTTAAATTAAATTTTATTTTAAATTTATTACTAAGGGTTTCTAACAAATTATGATTTATATTTATCAAATGTTTTGATAAATATTTTCTTTTATTA
>Ga0314768_1000109_pt1 | contig 8103 bp, 1 predicted proteins | sample G5R1MT_69_FD_207775 | JGI IMG/M metagenome (GOLD analysis project Ga0314768, IMG submission 207775) | Metatranscriptome of switchgrass phyllosphere microbial communities from Michigan, USA - G5R2_NF_18SEP2017_LR1 (Metagenome... | ecosystem: Host-associated > Plants > Phyllosphere >...
CACTGACACCCCCCAATTTGAACATTCATAGCAGACTTACAACGCACTTCTACACACAGTCACTTTGAGCTGTTTCCCAACGCCACAAGCTTAGAAAGCCTGTGACAACAACAAAATAAATTGAAAACCACAGACCCTGTGAGCTGCACCAGCATGTCATTCAATGGTCAGGAGAGAGGGATCGAAGAGATCGATCCCACATACGACCATGCGTCAGTCGATATGTTACAGTACTTGTGTGACACTCGTGACCTCAGAGACACTAACCGCCCAGGCGATTACAAACACCCGAAGGCTTGCTTTTTCACAGACTTCAACCTTGACTATTATCTGACTGAAACCGACAAAGTTTTGCCGAAATTCGATGTCACCTTCACCGAGCTCGACAGCCATGACGCTAGGGCCACTCTCGCTCGATCCCAGATGCACCCTATAGAACGCGGTCGCCTCCACACCTTCTACGATATACATGTGACCTTCGCACCTGAGGACAATCCTGATATGGAGAGACTGTCCATGATGTCCTCTGTATCCTCTTCTTCTGTGTCCGACTTCCACATCATCTGGTCAGGTTCTCAGATAAGCAAAGCCAGGCACGAAATTGTCTGCAAGGCCCTCTCTTCCATCCCTACTGACACACCTTTCGGTCAAGTGTTCGGGTCCAAGGATCCTGCAGCCGACAAAACTCCAGACTTCATCGTTAAGACTAAGGTTGCGAGGAGAGTTGTTGAGGTTGCAACCACCTCAGAGAACAGCTGGAGCGGTCTGGAGTCAGAGTGGAACCGCAAATCCATCAAGTATAATAGTGCTGACATGAAGTCTCGCGACTTAACTGCGTCAACCAGCTACGACATCATCATTGTTTCGAGGGACAAGGTTATGACTTCCTTCAGATTCAGACCGGAGCACATGGAGAACCTCGTCGCCCACTTTCAGTTTGGTGAAGCCATTCTCGCCCATGCCACTAGGTCTGTTTCTCCCGCCATCAAAGGTCTGGACAACCAGAGATTCGACAAGGCGATCTACCAAGAGCTCATTAACTCCATCGAGAGGGCATCCATGTGCGCTGTTGATGGTGACAGCATCTACAGTATCAACAATGAGATGATCTTGGCTTGGCAAAGCCTAGACAGGAATAGTGACTACTACAAGACCACTCTGTCCAAGCACATGTTCGGTTTGGTCAACGAGTCCTGGGAGGATAGGAGCAAACACCTCCCGATCAACAAATCTGAGATTATTAGAATGCAGGCCTCCGACATTGCCCTGGCCACCAAAAGGTGTGACAAATTTCTCGCTGACTGCAAAGAGCACGCGCTAAAGCTTGTCACACCCAGGAAGGATTTTCACGTCGATTTTGACTTATACTCGAAGGAAAACCTTGCCACCGGTTGCCAGGAGAAGTCTAGGATGAAGCCGGTTGCGGTGGTCCCGTACCTCATCGCCAGGAAAAAGTTCTCGGAGTTCACATCGGACCGATCTTCCCTGACTGACTTCAAGGGTGATGATAGGCCCGACTTCAAGACGTCGGAGCCCATCAAGAGAATTTGGATGGCTGCGCTTCTTGATATGGACGAGAAGTCAAAGACGCATCCCGAGTTCTTCCGAAGGTACGACAAGTCCCTTCTCAGGAAAGTTTTGGTGGACGGCTCCGACGTCGAGAAGATCAACGAGACTACCGAAGAGAAAGTGGCTAGGGAGCTCAGACAAAAGGAGCTAGACGACAAGTTTGCCTTACTATCGTCGAGAATCTCAAAGGGGGGCGAGGACTCAAAACTGGCCAGGGCTGAGAAGGAGAAGTTGAAGGAGGAGACAGACATTGGCGCTGTCTCCGATGAGCTAAAAAGACAGAGAGGAAGAGTCGAGCCTAAGATCTCTTACACTGACGAGCTTCACGAAGCTAGGAACGGAGTGAAAGGGAAGTCATTCAAAAGTGACACGACCAAGCTAGCCAAAGAGGCAAGATCATCCCTCCCCTTCTCAATGGATCATGATGTGAGCGATATCAGCAGATTCATCTCATCTCTCGAGCTAATGAAACCTTCCAAAGCATCCACTTCCATGATGGGTGTGGTTGAATCCGAAAAGCTACTCGACCCCGGCCTCGAAGGGGATCTGTCTCCATTGGTGATTAACGCCATAACCAGAAAGTTCTACCGAGACTCTGTCAACACCGAGTTTGGCTTCGCCCTCAACGTCCAGTCCCAGATAATGGAAGAGGTCAATGCGTCAATCCATCAGTTTTGCAGACCCGGTGCGTACATCTTGAAGAAGCTGTTGCATCACGATATATGGCTTTTGATAAGCCCGACATCTCAGGACAAGCACATCTTCTACTCAGTCGCTTGGAAAAAGTCTGATTACCATTTTCTGGGGTCCATTAACAGTTGGGATCCTTCCTCCAGAGTGTTCAGACAACCTGTTCACTCTAATGAAACGGAGAAGTGGGAAGTTTGCGATTTTGTCAGCGTCAACAGACACAGAATCCACGCATATGTCGGTCTGCACTGCTCTTGGGCTGCTTCACTAGCCTTGTTCTCTGAGCTAGAAGGCAAACAACCTGCCCTCGTCATGGCAGACTACAGAAACAACCAAACGGTGCTGAAGCACTCCGCAACCCTGATCCTTTCCGCCATAGAGGGGAAACCCACTACTGCTGCATCTCTGCAGACCATCAGATATGCCTACGGAGACATCATACACACTCCAGACATGTCAGTTGACCCTTTGAAGGAGATGCCTAAAATGACTGACATGCCAAGGTCCAGATTCGCTGTGTGGATTCTTAACAAGGTCATGAGGTCGTTCAAGCTCATGGTTGAGAACAGGCCTTATATGGTCATCAAAAAGACAAAATCAACTGACGATGTCGGCCTCACCACAGGCGAGAACCCGAGCGGCGACAACTTTGTGAACCTCCTTAGCTGGGTCACTGGTGAGGAGATTAAAACATACCAGGAGGCGGTCAATCTGTCCTACTTTGGTGTCGTGAGGAACAAAGATGACGCAGACGAGTTCCACGGATATTTGACCATTTTCGACAAAGTTGCTAAGGAGGAGGATCTGCTGAAAGAGACCGATATCGACTATGCTGGTTATGAGGATCGTGACGACCTTGATTACGGTCACCACGAGTACTCCCCGACTTGGTGCAGAGAAGCTGGTTTCTTGTGTAAGGACTACATCAAGAGATCAAAAGGCACAACCACTGACGAGTCTTTCGAGCAAATGCTTATCGTCGAGTTCTCCAAAGTGGTTGCCAGGAAAAACCCAGAGGAGTACGCAACTTTCAAAGCTTCGGGTGTCAGACCAGACAACATGGACTTCGAGCAAAACACGATCGATGAGAAATCCAAGAAGTGTATTGAAATAATGAATCAGTGGCTTACATCCGAGGTCGTTCCCGGATTGGGTAAGCCTCTCCTCCACTGTCCCCTCCTCATGATCGATGATCTATTGAAGTTTCTAGAAGGCCACAACGGAGGCGGATTGTTTGCGACTTTGTTTAAGAAGCTCCAGCTCACTGGAGTTCGCGAGATATTTATCCTGGACCTGTACTCAAGATTGGCTGTCAACTTCATGGAGGAGCTGTCTAGGCTACTTGGTTCATGGTTGCCGGCCGAGATGATGACCAAAGGCAACGCCAAACACACAGAGAACGGCAGACACATGATCAGAGTCGAAAAGAGGTCAGCCATGCTAGACATCTCAAAGAAAGACATGGAAATCATGAGCTGCACGGACTCCGATGATGCCACCACCTGGGCGCAGAAGTTCATTGTCTCATGTTTCGGTGCCTACTTCTCTGCAATTCTCCCAGGGAAGCTAGCTACTGTCATATACAGGATCCTCAATCTGTTCATCAACAAGAAGCTTCGCTTACCACACAAGCTCCTCCTGAAATGGTACAAAAACCCCACAGTGAACCCCAGCAGTGAGAACATGGTCAAGATCAAGAACCAATTCTTGAACAAGGACGGTGAGCACAACCTAGCTCATTTCATGAAGAGAACTCTCATCAACCAATCCAACATGATGCAAGGCATCCCACATTACACCTCCTCGATATTCCACACAGGCCACACTATGGTTCTGGCCAAGTCCAACAAGATGCTGTTTGAATTCTGGAAGGAGAAGAAAAACATTACAGACGCTGAACTTCTCATCACCAATAACATCTCCTCAGACGACTCTGCTGTCAACAGGACCATCATCGGTCCCAAGTCAAAAAGGCAGGAGATGAGACTTCTTCTGTTCCTGATGAGCAGAATGAAAAACAACTCTTACAAATACATATCTGCTAAGCAGAGCTACGAGAAGTCATCGTCGTGTGTCTTCTACCCCATCAGAGAATTCAATTCATTGTTCGCGGTTTGGAACACTGAAATAAGCCCGAAAGTCAAGTTCACCATGGCTTGTCTTTGGCCCCAGACAGCATCGAGCTTCGATGACAGGGTGGCCACGTGCTCCAATCTTAGGAAGCAGATGATCGAGAACGGCGCCTCTCATCACCTCGCCGGTGTTGTGCAATGCGGCCAAGAAGAGCTACACTACACTCTGCTTGGTCTAAACACATCCCCAATGTTCAGAGAATTCTGCGCGAAACTTAGGCAATTTCCCCACCCCGCTTATGGATATTTCCCTATTGAGCCTGAGAGGTTGTGCGGATTGTTCGGAACTGATTTCGCTGAGTACTTGTTGCTAAAGTGCTCTAAAACAGCAAGAATCTCTTTAAACACAATGCTCACAAGAGGTGACCCTGTTGCCAGTGAAGACGCCAAGCCAAGCAGTGGCGTCATGATGGATTTCGGAGACTTGAAGAGAACCTCTGAGTTCCATGACAGAATGATGTTCCCTCCTGACTGGAAAGACGAGCCCTTCAAGAATGGCAGGGCTTATGAGTATCTCATGCCTTCTAAGACAATCGAGCAGTCGCTCTTTAAAGTCAGAGAAAGAGCCAGCGGCCCTTCAATTGCGGACAACTTCAGCTTCAAGACCTCGTCCCAGGTCATGGCTGCCTCTGTTTATTGCCTGGTTTTTAAAGGCGCCTCTCAAGTAATTCACAAGCTCGTCGATGGGAAGAAGACAGTGGTCAAGGAAAAGGGCGGGCTGATCAGCCTTTTGGACGCTTCGATCAACTTCTCCTCTCTTGAGTGTTCAGAGGACCAGATCTCTCTTGTGTACCCCAACTCTGTGATGTTCGACATTGCAATAGGCGAGCTGACGAGATTCCACCTCGAGGTGCACGAGTACCAGAAGACAGGGCTCCTCCCCGAGAAGTTCAACATCCTAAGAGTAGGTTCTCTCGCTCAGCCATCCGAAACCAGGACTCTGCTTGAGACCATGAAGTGCATTTGGTTCCCAGAGAAATTCACTAACATCATGTCTAGAGCAGAAGCAGATTTCAACTTTCAAAAACACAAGAAAGTCTACCCTTGGCTAAGAGGATCAGTCGAAGAGACGATGGCCGAGCCCGCGAACCCGTTCAAGAAGGCTTACGATCTGTGCAAATACGTAGTGGGAATGAGCACTAGGAACAACTCGTTCAAGATTCTTGGTCCCTGCCGACCTGGTTCTCAGCCTTTCATGGTTGTCAGATCCTCAGCTTCCTACAACTTTGTGAAAGGATGGGAGCTGAAGCCAATTGCAGTGAGGACCAAAGAGGACTCAATAGAGATCATCAAGGAAGAGATGAGGGAACTCGGAGAGTCATACGGGCTCAAAAACTACTGGTCCAGCTCCATGGTGCTGAGCGACCTGGAGTTGGCGAAGAACGACAAGTTGCTGAGGGACAAAAATTCTCTTCTCTTGATGTGCTCTGAGATCCCGATGCTTAAAGAGACCGACAGATCCAAGCTTGCAAAGGCGATTTTGACCATGCCCGACGACTACGTACCGATGGTTCTGTCCAGAACCAAGAGCGCCAGCAGAGGACCAATGAGACTCCTAGCGTATGCGATAGATGTTTTCAACAAGAAGATCACTCTCAGTGAAGCTGTTAAGAACAGCACTTTCGCTGAGTTTGGGTACTGGAGGCTCCCGCAGTCCTCAACCGCAGTGGATGGGTCCAAAAAATGGTTCGGACATGGCGAATATCATGGATGTATCGGAAGAATCAACTACAAAGTGTACGTAGGTTCGAACTACTACAAGGGATCTGAGGCCATCGACACAACAGACGAGAGAGCCAAGCTCATGATCAGGAAGCGGGAAATTTCCGAGGTGATGAACTATGTGAAATACATCGAGCTGGACATGGAGTCGGACAGAGATGGTGAGTTGTACAAGTCCATCAAGAGAGTTGTGTACATGATGAAGGCGATGAATTTCACAGTTATTGGGAACAAGCCGTCTGCAGTGTACTACAAGCCCATAGACGGTGTTCCTGTTAAATCATGGGATTACAATGTGAGTGCCTTCATTGACAAGGAGGATGGCAATGTCATGATTTACAACAACAGAGTCAGACAGCCCCCCATTCAGACATTGTCACTTGGCATGGAGGGCGAGCGAGCGGCTCAAAGACTGTTCTCAAAACTGAAATTTGACATTGTTAGAGGCAGACTTCGCATCAGCTCCGTGAACACATCAGCCTACAACGAATCCATGGAAAATGTCGACAATTCCGAGGAGAGCAGGAGTGTGGGTTCCTACAATTACGACGTTCTACCAGACAGAACAGCGTTTGGTTCGATCGACGAAGAGAACGTGAAGAGGTTCTTGTTCACACTCCAGGAGCTCGACTACAAGGACGCAAAAGGTCCCATGGCTTGGGTGAAGAACTGGTTTAAATCTCAGAAGATGTCGGCAGAGGGGATGACTGCATGCTTGCTCAACTTGAGGACTCTAAGCATCTCCGAGTTCGTAGATGAGAGCCAACAGGGTCCACACCTGGAGGAGGAGGATGAGCGAAAGGTTGAGCAGCCATCCTCATCATACAAGTCAGACAACGCATCGTGGAGATCAGCCTCCGTCATCACGGCAAATGAGGCTGATATGAACAGCTCTGGGGTTGATGACGACACCAAGTTTGTGATGATTCCAGCCATAAAATACGACCCAGCCTCCAAGCAATTCAACGTTAAAGAAGTGGAGGCGCCTCATTTGACGGAAGAAGAGGTCGAGGAACGTGCTGAGCTGTACTTCCTCAGGACAGGAAGAAGGATGAGGAGAAGAAACTTGATAAAGATGCACACCGCATACGGAGAGATGGTGAGTAGAAACGCATCAGACACGATAAAGTTCCTCAGGGCAACATTCTCTGCGACGCTCCTTTCCAAAGGGTTCATCCAGAGCACTCCGGACATTGGAGGAATACTGACGCAGAAAGTCAGCGACAGCGATGCAACCTCTTTCAACCTTGATGCTGTGTACGACAAATTCAAGGAGATGACAGAAGGGCTAGCTGCCACCAGTGACGTCAACGCTGACATAGGATATGATGATGATGATGACGGATACCACCCTGTGGATGTCGGCTCCTTCGATGAAGACGATGCCATGGAGATAGGATTGGACGTTCAGGACCTCACTGGGAGAGACACAGGCATAAACAATGATGTGGATAGCATGGGGATTATGTCTTTCATGGACGGTTCACTAGAATTGGGTGACGACTCGGACGGTCTCGCTGACGTTTTTGATCTAGAAAAGAGATCTACAGCCACAAAGTCACAAATAAAATCATCCACAGATCTATCTAGAAAGCCGTTGGTCTCAACTTTGGGGTACACAACCAACCTGTGGGATCAATACCTCATAACCTGCCAACACCACTTCGCCGTGAAGTCGTACGACTTCAACAGAACAGTTAGAGAGAAAAGGAAACCATACAAGATCGACGAAGTCTCAGGCGCTGAAGGATACTTGTTCAGAGGATTGTCCTCCATGATAGGTTACTCAGAGGACAAGTACAACTCCGATGAGGAGGACAGTTACACACCCTCAACTGATGGATCAGACACAGATGAGGATGAACTCGGTGGCATGTAATCCACCCAAATTTATGATCTCTTGCATCACCAATGGGCATGATATAGTGAAAAGCAGCAAACAGTAGGTTTTGGTTTGAAGTCTGCTAATTAGTAACTATGATGGGGCGGG
>Ga0314768_1000111_pt1 | contig 8048 bp, 9 predicted proteins | sample G5R1MT_69_FD_207775 | JGI IMG/M metagenome (GOLD analysis project Ga0314768, IMG submission 207775) | Metatranscriptome of switchgrass phyllosphere microbial communities from Michigan, USA - G5R2_NF_18SEP2017_LR1 (Metagenome... | ecosystem: Host-associated > Plants > Phyllosphere >...
ATCTCATTTTCTGTCTTTGTGTTACTTTTTTTTTATACAGCTGGCGCAGCCGGCGAACCGGTTTGACGCTATTCCCGGGCTGTGCCCGGTCCTACAGGCGCTGCAAAAAGTGTGGGAGCTGGCGAAGCCTGTGAACGGGTTTACGCTATTCCCGGGCTGTGCCCGGTCCAACAAGAACCGCGCAGAGCTTTATCATGCCGCCCTACGGTCGGCACCCGGCGTTGTGGAACGGACCGGCAAACCGCTGGAAGGCTTCGCCTGGATTGTGCTGCAGGCAGACAAACTGCCCTGTGGCCAAGCTTTGGTATGTGAACCACGGCGCAGGCGCCGCCTCGGCAAGCCCACTGGTTAGGGTAAGAAACATCATGAACAGGTGAAGGCAGGTTTTCATGGCAACTCCAGACCAGGGGCGGCGGTGTTGCACGCCGCCCCCGTTGCATCAGGTCATTTGAATGATCGTCTGCATGATGGTGCTTTCGGTGGAGATGGTCTTGGCGTTCGCCTGGTAGTTGCTTTGCGCCTTGATCAGGTTTACCAGTTCGCTGGTCAGGTCCACGTTGGAGTCTTCCAGCGAGCCCGCTGTCAGGTTGCCCATGGTGCCTGTGCTCGGTGCGCCTACGATAGGCACGCCCGAAGCGGACGACTCGCGCCAGCCGGTAGCACCGTTGGGCGTCAGGCCTTGCACGTTAGCGAAGTTGGCCAGGGCAACCTGGCCGATGTTCTTGGACTGGCCATTGCTGTACGTACCGAAAATGTTACCGCTGTCGTCGATAGACAGGGACGACAGGCTGCCGGTGGCGTAGCCGTCCTGGGATTTGGCTGTAACAGCTGACGTCGTGTTGTAGGACGAGGTCTGGGTCATGTCCAGCGTTACGCCGCCAGTGGCTGCCACAGAACCGTTGCTCGCCATCACGCCAGCAGCGTTCTTGGCCGCAGGCACCCAGTTGGTCAGCGTGAACTTGCCGGTAGCATCTACCGTCATGTCGCTGCTGGTGGTACTTGCCAGGCTGCCATCAGAGTTGAACGTCATTTTGGCCGAAATAGGCGTAGTAGATGCCGGGTTCGATGGGTTTACACCGTCGATATTGGCGTACATGGTCCAGGCGTTAGTGTCGTCCTTGGCAAAGTACTGAGTCATGGTGTGGGAGTTACCCTGACTGTCGTAGATGTCTGTGCTGAAGGTGTAGTTGTAGCTATTGGTGTCGCTGGCATCGAACGGCGTCACGGAAGGCACGCTGTTGCTGGAGTTCAGGTTCATGGTCTCGGTCACCGTGTCGGTGGCCTTGGGCGCCAAGGCAGACGTGTTTACTTTGAGGGTGGTCAGCACGCCGTCAATCACCTTGCCATTGGAGTCGGTGCCATAGCCCATCAGCTTGTTCTGGCTGGCGTCAACGATGTTGCCATCCTTGTCGGTGCCGAAGGCGCCGGCGCGGGTGTAGACCTTGCTGCCGTTGTCGCTGACAACGAAGAAGCCGTTGCCGTTGATGGCCATGTCCAGGCTGGCACCGGTGCTGCTGATGGTGCCTTGAGTGAACTGCTGGGAAACTGCAGCGGTGGTCACACCTGAACCTACGCCATTCTTGGAGCTGCCAAGGAACAGTGAGTTGGCGTACACGTCACCGAATTCGGCGCGTGACTTCTTAAAGCCCGTGGTGGCCACGTTGGCAATGTTGTTGCCAGTAACGTTGAGGGCGGTGTTGGCTGCGTTGAGACCGCTAAGGCCGGTATTGAACGACATAGTGCTGACTCCAGTGCCGATAAGCCGGCTTACGATCCGATGGTTTTGACGTTGGCCAGCGATACGCTGGAGCCGTCCGACAGTTTGAGTTTCATGTCACCTGAGGTACTGCCGACCGTCACACTTGTGACGGTTGCCGGCAGGTACGTAGTCTGTGCAACTTCTTTGCCATCCACTGTGGCACTGGCGACAAATTTATAGGTGCCAGACGTAAGCGCCGTACCGTCGTTGCTCTTGCCGTCCCAGGTGAAACCGACGGTGCCTGCAGCCTGGCTGCCCAGGTCGATGTTCTTCACCAGGTTGCCGTTGGCGTCATACACCTTCACAGTGGCGTCAGTGGTAGACGACGCCAAGTCAAACTGGCCGGACATCCCAGTGCTGGTATTCACGGTGGCCGTGCTGTTCTGGGCCAGTACCGAATGCCCCACCAATGCCGAGGCTTGCAGGGACTGGGTAGAGGTGTAATTGGTGGCGAGCCCGGACACCGTATCGTTCAGGTTGTTGATGCCTTCCACGCTACTGAACTGAGCCAACTGGGCGACGAATTCAGAGTTGTCCTGAGGGTCCAGCGGGTTCTGGTTCTTCATCTGGGTCACGAGCAACTGCAGGAACGTGTCCTTGCCCATGGTCTGGGTGCCGGTCTTGGACGTCGTGGACGTGTCGGCCTTGGTCTTGTCGGTGCCGGTAACTGCGTACTGCGAGAGTATCGAAGCGCTGGCGGCGTCAGAGGTAGTCGTCATGGTTTTTCCCTTACTGACCCAGCGTCAGTACTTTCTGCATCATGGTTTTTGCGGTGTTCATGATGTCGGCATTGGTCTGGAAAGACCGGCTTGCAGAAATCATGTCGGCCATTTCTTCAACAACGTTCACGTTGGGGTAGTACACATACCCGTCCTTGTTCGCCGCCGGGTTGTTAGGTTCGTAGCGGGGTTCCAGGTTGCTCTGGTCTTCAACGATCCCGGACACCTGAACGCCCTGCCCGCCATTGGCCTGGTCGTCGAACAGCGAGTTGCTGCCGCTGGTGCCGCCGGCCTGGTCGGCCAATACGGTGGCAAACACGGGATGGCGCGCACGGTAGGTCTGGTCGATGCTGGACGAGACGGTTTCGGCGTTGGCGATGTTGCTGGCGGTGGTGTTGAGGCGAGTGGTCTGAGCACTCATGCCGGTACCGGCAATGTTGAATACGCTGGAAAGCGACATGGGTTACTCCCCCTTGATGGCCGTGACCAGGCCACGGAATTTGTTGTTGAGCAGCGTGAAGCTGGCCTGGAAGTCCACAGAGTTCTTGGCGTAGTTGGCTTGCTCGATCTGTGCGTCTACCGTGTTCTGGTCCAGCGATGGCTGGGTGGGTACGCGGTATTGCATGGTCCCGTCTTCGTCACTCAAGCCCTGGGCATCGATGTGCATGCTGTTGGTACGCTCAAGGCCAAAACTGCCGTGTTGCGCTTTGTCAGCCTGTGCAGCCAGCACGGAGGAAAAATCCACGTCCCGTGCTTTGTAGTTAGGGGTGTCGGCGTTGGCCAGGTTGTTAGCCAACACTTCGGCACGCTGGGCGCGGAAGTTAAGCGCCTGCTCGTGTATGCCGAGTGCCTTGTCGAAACTGATGCCCATGGTCGGTACCTCTGCGACGAAACTGTGTGTGCTGCAAGAGATATAGCAACTGCTGTGCCAAGTTTGTAAGCCCTTGTTTTAACTGGGCCCCTGGCCCGAGGTAAAAATCTGTCGTCAGAAAATCGACTAGGTTTTTACGATGGGAAGCGGCAAACCCGCAACAGTGGCGCCAGAAAAAAATGTTTGGCGGGAATAGAGGTGCAAAAGAGGGGCCATGGCAATGCTGCCCGGCAAGGGCGGATACAGCGCGTAGGGGCAAGGCTTTGTGTGCGCTTGGACGGCAAAGCCGCCCTGCTCATAGTTGCTTTTGCGCCTACGGGGAACGCCTGGTGCAGGCGGGTCAGATCGCCTGGTAGATGATGCCAGGGCTGCACTGGACCATCTTGTACTTGTCGGGCAAGCCGTTGAGGGCCTCGGAGGCACCCAGGAACAAGTAGCCGCCCGGCTTTAGGGTGCTGTGAATACGGGACAGAATGTCCTTTTTCACTTCGGCCGAGAAGTAGATCAACACGTTGCGACAGAACACCACATCGAACTTGCCCAACGACACGTAGCTTTCAAGCAGGTTGATCGGCCTGAAATCAATGCGGCTGCGAATGGGTGCTTTGACCGCCCACCGGTTGCCCGGCTTTACGTCAAAATAGCGTTGCAGGCGCTCCTGCGATAAGCCACGACCGATGGCCAGGCTGTCGTACTCGCCGCTTTTGCAATTAAGCAACATGGAAGGCGACAGGTCAGTGGCGGTGATCTGCACACCGCCTTTGAGTGCCCCTGGGTTGGCCTGGGTGAACTCCTCGATCGTCATCGACAGCGAATAGGGCTCTTGCCCAGACGAGCAGGCTGCCGACCAGATACGCAAGCGCTGGCCAGGGCTGGCCTTGATCATTTCAGGCAGCACCTTGCTCTTCATCACGTCAAAGGGATAGGTGTCCCGAAACCACAAGGTCTCGTTGGTGGTCATGGCATCCACCACTTGCTCGCGCAGCCCGCCCCTGGGTTGAGTCTGAATGCGTTGCACCAGCTCCCCCAAGGTCTTGATGCCTTGCTGTTCCATGAGCTTGTTGAGGCGGCTGGACACCAGATATTGCTTATTCTCGCCCAGCACAATGCCACAGGCTTTTTCCAGGAAGCCCCGGAACTGCTCAAAATCCAAATTTGCCGTAGCCAATGTCGCCGCCTCTGAAATTGTTCAATCTACGCCGCGCCGAAGCCCGGTCATCCTTTTGCATTGATACGTTCGACCACGCGCGAGGCGAGATCGTCCGGCCGGAACTTGGCCAGGAAGTCATCTGCGCCCACTTTCTTGACCATGGCCTGGTTGAAGACGCCGGACAGCGACGTGTGCAACACAATATGAAGCTTCTGCATGCGGGGATCGCTGCGGATTTCGGCCGTCAGCGTATAGCCGTCCATTTCCGGCATTTCGATGTCGGAAATCAGCATCAGGAACTCTTCGTTCGGGTCCTTGCCTTCAGCCACCATGGCCTTGAGGTACTCCAGTGCCTGGCGCCCGTCATTAAGGGCGACCACTTCCACTCCGACCGTTTCCAGGCAACGGCTCACCTGCTTACGGGCCACTGAAGAGTCATCCACGGTCATCACACGCAGCGATACTGCTTTCTTGTGCACTTCTTCATTGACCACGCCGCTACTGATCGCTTCGGACACTGGCGATACTTCGGCCAGAATCTTCTCCACGTCGATGATTTCCACCAACTGGTTATCCACGCGTGCGACCGCTGTAAGGTAATGGTCACGGCCTGTGCCCTTGGGTGGTGGCTGTATGGCCTCCCAATTCATGTTCACGATGCGCTCGACCGAATGCACCAGGAAGCCCTGAATCTTGGTGTTGTATTCAGTGATGATCACAAAGGGGTCTTGTACCGCTTCCAGCGAGCGAGAACCCGTAGCCATGGACAGGTCCAGGATCGGAATAGTCGCGCCACGAATATTGGCCACCCCACGCACCACCGGATTGGACTTGGGCATCAACGTCAACTTGGGGCACTGCAGCACTTCGCGAACCTTAAAGACGTTAATGCCATACAACTGATTGCCGTTCAAACGGAACAACAACAGTTCAAGGCGGTTCTGCCCTACCAGTTGCGTGCGCTGGTTTACTGAGTCCATCACACCAGCCATATCAAACCTCCACCTTGTACTGTCGGCTGCTCGGCGTTTCGTTCAAGCCAGGCAGGCGCACATTTTGGCACGTCGCTTGCTCAAGCATAGCCATGAACGAGAAAACGCCATATTCACGACATCTGATCGCGACCCTGTATGGGTTGTTCGCCACCTTGTGTCTGTTAGCGTCTGGGCGGCTGCTTGCCGACGACATCACAGCGCCCGAACAGCTTATCGGTGTGACACAGGGGTTTCTTGAGTTCACCGTGGAAGATTATTTAGCGACTAGCCAGACCGAAGGTCGTTATGAGATCGAAGTGGCGAACCTTGACCCCCGCCTACGCATGCCCCAATGCGACCGAGAACTGACGGCCAAGCTGGAAAGCCCAGCGATTCCGCTGGGCCGCGTGACGGTACGGGTGCGCTGCGAGGGTGGCTCGCCCTGGACCATTTTCGTACCTGCCAGCGTCAAGCTTTATAGAGAGGTGGTGGTGGCCACACGCCCACTGAAGCGCGACACGGTGATTGCTGACGGCGATGTAGCCCTGCGAGAACGCGATGTGGGCCAGTTGAACCAAGGCTTTTTACCTAGCCTGGACCAAGCCATAGGCCAACGGGTGGTCCGACCGACGGCCATGGATCAAGTGCTGGCCCCGGTGCAGGTGGAACAACCGGAGGTGATCCGTAAGGGAGACCAAGTGGTCATCACCGCACGCGCGGGCACTTTGGCCGTGAAAATGCCGGGCGAAGCGTTGAGCAATGGAGGAATGAACGAGCAGATCCGCATCCGCAACCTGAACTCCCAGCGCGTGATCAAGGCGCGCGTGACCGGGCCTGGGCAGGTAGAGGCTGACATGTGACGCAAGGCCGAGCTAGCGGCCGGCCCCCGATTTTTCTACACTTGGCGCATGAACCTTGCCGTTGGGTTACTTTCAAAAAAAGGCCCTAAAGTTTTCCTATTCATGGTCGAAAACAAGGCAAGCGTCTTAATACCAAGGGGATTTATCATGGTTATCGATTTCCGGAGCGTCACAGGCTCCACTCAAGTCTCTAGCACTGCTCGCATGTCCGGCAGCAAGGCTGTAGGGGCTGTGGACGATGTCAAAAGCGTCCAGGGAACCAGCCAGGCAGGCGAATCCGTGCAGCTGAGCGATGTGGCACAGCATATGAAAAAAGTGACCGAAAGCCTGGGCACCGATGCACCCGTCAATGCCAGCCGCATCGCCGAACTCAAGCAGAAAATCGCCGATGGCAGCTATCAGGTCGACAGCAAGCGCGTTGCCAGCAAGATGTTGTCCTTCGAGTCCTGAGACCCAATCCGGCTCACGCTTTGATACCCGAGATCCGCCATGCACGACACCACCTTGCTGCAGTTGATTGAAGATGACATCGCGCCGGCTGAACAGCTTCAAGCGTTGCTGCGCGAGGAGTACACGGCACTGCGCGGGCGGGACATGCAGTTGCTGGAAAATATCCTGGCACATAAGCAGTCCTTGATTGTGCAACTGGGCCAGCATGGCCGTCGCCGTAGCGAACTGCTGGCCTCTTTAGGCCTACCGCCGGATGCTGAAGGGTTGGCGCAGCTGGCAGAGACGTCGGTGTTGGGCAAGGTGCTGGTGGAACGAGGCGAACACCTGGCGTCGATCCTGGCTGAATGCCAGGCAATCAACGAGCAGAACGGGCGCGCCATCCAGATGCAGCAGTTTGTGACCGCCAACCAGCTCAAGATTCTCAGCGGTGGCGAAACACCCTCCCTGTATACCGCCCGGGGTGCTACCGCCCGCCTTGCAACGGTGCGAGCCTTCAGCCAGGCATAGCGTCTGGTGACCCAGGCGCTGAATCGGTATACCTTGCCGTACGGCTGCCTGTTCCTTACTGCCTGGAGACCCGACTACTGTGTTCAATGCTTCGAGCGCAGATGATGCGCCGCAACCGCCCAAGGTGCTCACCACGCCACTGGAAATCCTGGCCAACCTCAAAGCGTTGATGGAGGGTCACGACCCTTTGATCGTGACCTTTACGGAGCATCAGCAGCGTTTCCAGAGCTATGTGGTAGAAGTGGACCGGGACAGCGGTACGTTAGCCCTCGATGAGCTGATCCCCCGCGATGGGGAACGTTTTCTGGCCAGTGGTGAGCCTTTCAAGGTGGAAGGGTTTCATGACGGCGTACGCATCGCCTGGGAGTCCGCTGGTATTTTCCAGGTGGTCGATAATAACCATGGCCGTTGTTATCGCGGGTCATTCCCCTCTCATGTGGTCTATCACCAGCGGCGAAATGCTTTCCGTGCAGCGCTCAAACTGTCTCAACTGGTGGATATCGAGGTTGGCGGCAGCAAGGCCCCTCAAGGGGTTCGGGGCAAACTGTTGGACGTCTCTGCAACCGGATGCAAGTTACGCTTCGAGGGCAATGTCACCCAGCGGCTTCAGCTAGGCCAGGTGTACGAAGGGTTCACCGTTGCCCTGCCCTATGGCGCGATCACCACTGCGGTAGAACTGCGTTATCTGCACTTTGAAGAACGCCTGGACACCACGTTCGCTGGCGTGCGCTTCCATAACATGAGCGGGTTGGTACAGC
>Ga0314768_1000112_pt1 | contig 8023 bp, 4 predicted proteins | sample G5R1MT_69_FD_207775 | JGI IMG/M metagenome (GOLD analysis project Ga0314768, IMG submission 207775) | Metatranscriptome of switchgrass phyllosphere microbial communities from Michigan, USA - G5R2_NF_18SEP2017_LR1 (Metagenome... | ecosystem: Host-associated > Plants > Phyllosphere >...
AGATTAAGAGGAAATATTAATATTGAATTTAAATAATGTATCTAGCTATAATAATTTTACCACTATTAGGGTCAATAGCTTCTGGTTTTTTTGGTAGAAAAACTGGAGTATCAGGAGCACAAATCATTACATGTACAGCTGTTGTAACTACAACAATCTTTGCTGTAGTAGCTTTCTTTGAGGTTGGATTAAACAATATACCTGTATCTATAGAGGTATTCAGATGAATAGATTCGGAATCATTAAATGTATACTGAGCATTTCATTTTGATTCACTAACCGTTTCTATGCTTATACCTGTGCTAATAGTTTCTTCTTTAGTGCATATATATTCTATAGGTTATATGTCCGAAGATCCTCATAACCAAAGATTCTTTAGCTATTTAAGCTTGTTCACATTTATGATGGTTATATTAGTTACAGCAAATAACTTTCTATTAATGTTTGTAGGGTGAGAAGGTGTTGGGGTTTGTTCATATCTTTTAGTTAGTTTCTGACATTCTAGAATAGCAGCAAATCAAAGCTCTCTATCAGCATTTTTAACTAACAGAGTAGGTGATTGTTTCTTAACTATAGGTATGTTTGCTATACTATTAGCATTCGGTAATTTAGATTATGCAACTGTATTTTCATTAGCTCCTTATATGAATGAAAATGTTATAACTATTGTAGGTATATGTTTATTAATTGGAGCAATGGCTAAAAGTTCTCAAGTAGGACTTCACGTATGACTACCTATGGCGATGGAGGGTCCTACACCCGTGAGTGCACTAATACACGCTGCCACTATGGTTACAGCTGGTGTGTATTTATTAATGCGTTCATCTCCTTTAATAGAATATAGTTCAACAGTGCTAATGTTATGTTTATGATTAGGTGCAATTACAACTGTATTTAGTTCTTTAATAGGGTTATTCCAACAAGATATTAAAAAAGTTATAGCTTATTCCACTATGAGTCAATTAGGGATGATGGTTATAGCTGTAGGTTTGTCTTCTTATAACATAGCTTTATTTCATTTAGTTAATCATGCGTTCTATAAAGCACTTTTATTCTTAGGAGCTGGAGCAGTTATTCATGCTGTAGCAGATAATCAAGATTTTAGAAGATATGGAGGGTTAAAATCTTTCTTACCACTTACATACTCAGTAATGCTTATAGCATCCTTAAGTTTAGTAGCATTCCCTTTTATGACTGGATTCTATTCAAAAGATTTAATTCTTGAATCTGCCTATGGGGAATTTAACTACTCTAGTACAGTTGTGTATATAATAGCTACAATAGGAGCAATGTTTACCACATTATACTCTGTAAAAGTGTTATATTTAACATTCTTAACGAATCCTAATGGACCTTTAATCAATTATAATCTAGCACATGAAGGTGATATATTTATGAGTACACCTCTCATGATTTTAGCTGTATTCTCTATATTCTTTGGTTTTATTACCAAAGATATGTTTATAGGATTGGGTTCAGGATTCTTTTCAGATAATGCTTTATTTATACATCCTTCTCATGAGATAATGTTAGACACGGAATTTGGAGTACCAACTTTATTTAAATTATTACCTTTAGTATTTACTATATCACTTAGTATTATTTCTATAGTGTTGTCTGAATATTTATCTACTTTCTTAGTTTATTTTAAATTATCAAGAGTAGGTTATAACATATTTAGTTTCTTTAATCAACGTTTTCTAATAGAGCTATTTTATAATAAATTTATAACAGGTGTTGTACTAATACTAGGTGGGCAGACTACAAAGGTATTAGACAAGGGGTCTGTTGAATATATAGGACCAGATGGGTTAAATAAAGGACTACTTAATATTAGTAATAATATAGCTAAACTAAATACTGGAGTAATTACATCATACGGACTGTACATTTTAGTAGGATTAATCTTTTATATGTTATTGAGTTCATATTTTGATAGTAATATTATTCTATTACCACTAGTTATAAGTCTATCTTTATTTTTAGATAGAAATGTTAATAGAGATATACTTCTTGATAGATAGGGTGTAAATGCAGTTATTTAAAAATCTGATGCAGCAGAAGATCTTGCACAACATATAAGTTTGCTAAGGGATGATCTTAGTGATATTTTTCACATGGGGCGTGGTATTTTTATACAAACAAGGGGAACCATTAACAGATTATCGAACTTGTGCTACGAAAACCCGGAAATAATGTATATTTATGAAATGCATTCTTCGCTCGCGGATAAATGACAGGTACTTCTAAGACGGCAAGAGGCGCTTGATGGTGGGCGATCCTATGGATATCAAAACCTACTGCTAAAGGAAATGTACTATAGCCTGGGATTTTTGCCGTTACTAAAGGATTACATGCGTCCCCAGGAGAGTCAGATGTATCAATAAGCAGCAGATATTTTAAAAACCCTTATAAGGCAACATTCGGACTCGAAGGAGCTACTGGTTAAATCATCTCGAGTTTTAACTGAGCTTAATAACAGTAGAAATCAGCCTAATCACAGTACACTTGTAGCGGAGGCTACAGCCTTAGTGGCAAAGAGACCTTTTGGTAGCTAACATTTATCTACTTTTTTAACCATACTTCCTTTTTTTTTACTTAGTAGGATTAAATGTAACTTGTTATGAAAATATAGTGTGACAAATCCCCTTTTTCATCCTAACAGAGGTAAGGGAAAATTGCTGTATAACTTTTTTTTATGCAGCAAGTAGCGGGAGAAGGTGAATATAATGTTCAATAAAGCCCGTCGTATACAAAATTATATGAAATAACATATAATTAATGTTAGCTAAGCAAAATAGTTAAGATTATAATAAAATATTCAATACTTGTAGATATATATAATTATCATTATTCATTTAAAATACACCATGGTTATGCGTAATTTTATGCTAATATTTATTTTACAAAATATGTTATACATACCAACAATTATGTCTATTCTTGAAGTTTTATCTGTGACAGTGCCTGTTTTATTAACAGTGGCCTTTATAACAATAGCTGAAAGAAAAACAATGGCCAGTATGCAAAGAAGATTGGGACCTAACTCAGTGGGTTGATATGGTCTACTTCAAGCATTTGCCGATGCTCTTAAGCTTTTATTAAAAGAGTACGTTTCTCCTACACAAGCTAACATAGTATTATTCTTTCTTGGTCCTATAATTACTTTGATTTTTGCATTGTTAGGTTATGCTGTTGTACCCTACGGTCCAGGTTTAGTTCTATTAGATTACAACCTTGGTATACTATATATTTTAGCTATGTCCTCATTAGCTACTTATGGTATACTTTTAGCAGGGTGATCTGCTAACTCTAAATATGTTTTCTTAGGTTCTTTAAGGAGTACAGCTCAATTAATTAGTTATGAACTTATTTTAAGTTCTGCAATATTACTCGTAGTTTTATTAGCAGGTAGTCTAGATATAACTGTTATCATAGAAGCTCAAAGAGCTATTTGATACATAGTACCACTGTTTCCTATATTTATAGTTTTTTTTATAGGGTCGATAGCAGAAACAAATAGAGCACCTTTTGATTTGGCAGAGGCTGAATCAGAACTAGTTAGTGGTTTCATGACAGAACATTCCGCTGTTATTTTTGTATTTTTCTTTTTAGCTGAATATGCTAGTATTGTACTTATTTGTATTTTAAACAGTATATTATTTTTAGGTGGTTATCTTTTTGACTTTAACTATTATCTTTATCCTTATTTTTATTTATTACAATACATAGCCGGTGATAGTTATATGTATTTAACCGATAATGAGTCTAGTTTCGATGTTATTCAATTTGATAATTATAGTACAGCAATAGGATCAATTGTTAGTGGTTTAGTTATAGGACTTAAATCTTGTATTATGATATTTACTTTTATCTGGGTAAGGGCCTCTTTTCCCCGTATAAGATATGATCAATTAATGTCGTACTGTTGAACAGTCTTATTACCAATAGTTATTGCATTCATTATATTAGTGCCTTGTATTCTTTATAGTTTTGATATTATACCTTGCAATATTCCTGTTTTATAAATGGATAAAATACAAAAAGAACAGCGTAGCTTTTCCAACAATTACTTTTTGTACAAATATAAAATATATACATTAAGATATTTTTTTTTGTTAATCGTAGTAAAAATATAATTTTACTTTTTACAGTACTGTTTACTGTAAAAATCCCCTTTTTCATCCTATCAGTGGTAAGGTAAATTGTTGTATAATTTTTTTGTTATGCAGTAAGTAGTGTGAGATGGTGAATTAAATGTTCAATAAAGCCCGCCCTACACAGGATATCACTGGATCCCTTCCCTAACTCACTTCCTGATCCGAACCCCAACCCGGCGACATGACTAGTAACAGTATTCATGTAGTATATCCAGGGATCCCCTTACTCACGCTAATTTATCATAACAGCGGTAAGGGAAAATTGTTGTATAATTTTTTTGTTACGCAGCAAGGAGTGGGAGAAGGTGAATTAAATGTTCAATAAAGCCCGCCCTACATGCCTAGTAACAATCTTCAGGCAGTGTATCCAGGTTCCCCGTATATAGGATTACTAATTTAATCTTACTAGACTTACTATTTGATTACCTTACTGTACATAGGGAGTTTAAATGTAGTACTGGTGTTACATTATCAAACATGCTAATTAGATGTACTGTTTATTCTTATTTTTCATATGTTATTATCCTTTTTACTTTTAATTTACATGACTATTGTATATATGTATGGTTTTGGGTGTATTAATCACAATTGCACAGTTATACCTCATAGATTTACAACTAAACCATTACAGTCTAATATGGGTATAGAGGAGATTGTGGGGCAAATAAATGTTTTGATACCTCAATTTACCGATTTTATAAATCAATTTAATACAACTGTAACCGAAACAGGCGTTAATGTGATATCGGACACGACAGGTAATTTGAGCATAGATGTACCTTCATCTATGACAGATGAAGTAGCCAATGCAGTTGGAAAAAAAATAGGAATAATAGATCGTTTGATTACGACACAAGGTCAACAAATAAATGATTTACTGCAAAAAGGAATTAGTATAGAAAACAAACTTAAAAGCGAAAATTCCCAATATGTTTCACAATTAACATCTAAAATAGAAGAATTTAGGAAATTAAATGCTATGTATAAACATTAATGCTAAATTATAAGTGAAACGATTAACCAGGTAGTCCCTATTTTTATTATCCGTATTGTTTTAAATGTAACATAGTATTTCACTGAACCCCTCCCCTAACCCACTTTATAGTACGAACCCCACCCCGGCTACATGCCTAATAACAGCCCTGATGTACCAGACCCAGGGTTTGTGTCAAGTCAACCATTAAACCGTCTACTTAGTAGTCAACCATATGCTTCCTGTTTGGCAGATAAGTTGGATGGTATTAGATCTTTACATGGGGGAATGGATTCTCCAGGTTATAACAGTAACATTATACCACGTGATCAAAGATGGGTTCGTAGCTATTATGAATCTCAGAGTAAAAATCCCTCTATACAACAAAACAGTAAAGCTGTCTGTCGTGATCTAAGAAATCTACGTAAAAAATTTCTTTTTTTAAGGATAGTAAAACTATACTGTTATAGTTAACTTGTTATGCTAATATATAAATAGTGTATCATATCCCCTTTCTCATCCTAACAGCGGTAAGGGAAAATTGCTGTATAACTTTTTTTGTTATGCAGCAAGGAGTGGAAGAAGGTGAATATATGTTCAATAAAGCTCGCTCTACATGGGTTTATATTCTGTTTTATTGTGCTATAGGGCTCATCCTATGGATCATTATTCTGTGAATCTTACTAGACTTACTATTTGATTACCTTACTGTACATAGGGAGTTTAAATGTAGTACTGGTGTTACATTATCATACATGCTAATTAGATGTACTGTTTATTACGTTTTTTACATATGTTGTTGTCGTATTTAATTTTAATTCCCCTAATCGGTGTATTTGCAATAGTAATGAATAAAGATAGTGGCGTTTCAGTACTAAATATTAAATTCATAGCTTTAATTACATCCATTCTAAACTTGTTTGTATCGCTAGTGGTCTTTATTTTATTTGATTTTAGTACAAATCAATTTCAATTTGTACAAGAATATCATGAAATTAGTTATTTTGACTTTTATTTAGGTGTAGATGGTCTATCTATATATTTTGTATTATTAACCACAATAATAATTCCTATATCACTATTATCTAATTGAACATCCATATCTAAAGATGTAGAATCGTATGTTATAATAATACTTTTATTAGAAAGTTTACTATTGGCTGTATTCTTAGTATTAGATATTTTATTATTTTACATATTCTTTGAGAGTATACTACCACCTTTATTTATATTAATAGGTATATTTGGGTCAGATAACAGAGTAAAAGCGAGTTTTTATTTATTTTTATACACATTGTTAGGTTCTCTATTTTTACTACTATCTATATTGGCTATGTCATCTATTATGAGTACTACTGATTTTGATACTCTATTTAAAGGTAATTTCGCTTATTTAACACAGCTTTTTTTATTCTATGGTATTTTTATAGCTTTTGCAGTAAAAACTCCTACAATTTTTTTAAATACTTGACTTTTAAAAGCGCATGTTGAATCACCTCTAGGGGGGAGTATTATCCTAGCTGCTATTGTTCTTAAATTAAGCCTGTATGGTATATTAAGACTAATTTTACCAGTATTACCTAAAGCATATATGGAATATACATATCTTATTTATTTAATAGGTGTTATAACTATAATATATGCTAGTCTTAGTACTTTAAGAACTATAGATGTAAAAGAACTAATAGCATATAGTTCCGTATCCCATGCAGCTGTTTACCTTTTAGGTGTATTCAGTAATAGTATACAAGGAATAGAAGGTAGTATTAATTTAGGATTAGCACACGGGTTCGTTTCACCTGGGCTATTTATTTGTGCAGGAGGTATATTGTATGACAGATCTCACACAAGATTAATCTCTTTATATAGAGGTATCGCTCAAATAATGCCATTGTTTTCTATACTGTTCTTTATACTATGTCTTGCAAATTGTGGTGCACCACTATCACTTAATTTCATAGGTGAATTCCTATCATTATATGGGGTATTTGAGAGATCATCTTTATTTGGTTTATTTGCTAGTTCTTCTATAGTATTTTCGGCAGCATATACTATATTTATGTTCCAGAGAATATCTTTTGGAGGGACATACTCAGAAATGTTTACAGCTAATATACCAGACTTAAATAAAAGAGAATTTATAGTATTATTAACATTAGTAGTACCTACTGTTTTATTTGGTATATACCCTGCACCAATATTAGATGCTATCCACTATTCAGTTTCTACTTTAATTTATTGTTTTGATAGTAACGTTATTAATTGTGATGCATATCGTGTTTGAGATATTTCTTGTGGGTGAAAACTTATGAATATTAAGCCCTTAACTACAGCACTAATAGGACTAATAACAATAGTTTTAAGTGTAGGTGTTCTGGTTTGATTATCAAGCAGCAACCAAACCACGAATACTTCAACCACAGAGGATACATCTGAACCGGAGAACCCTAGATGTTGTAGACATCCTTTGGATGAGCGTTATCAACTAAGACTATGCGATTTTGAAACATGTAGAAACTGAAGGTGTATAAATGGTAAACACATTATGCCCCACCCCCATATTAGTAGGGGAACCATTTGTATTAAATGTAAAAGCCTTTTTTGTGCATACAATTGTTCTTGTAAACCTGCTTAAAATTCGTAGTTTTGTAACTTTTTTTTAGTACTCTGATTTAGGTATATTTTATGTTATTTTAAATACATGTATAGCAGGAAAACCTTAAATTAGAGATTCGGATCTTTAGTGTTAACTTGTTATTGATACAATACTGTAACAAATCCTCTTTTTCATCCTAACAGTGGTAAGAGAAAATTGTTGTATAATTTTTTTGTTATGCAGCAAGGAGTGGGAGAAGGTGAATTAAATGTTCAATAAAGCCCGCCCTACATA
>Ga0314768_1000119_pt1 | contig 7927 bp, 1 predicted proteins | sample G5R1MT_69_FD_207775 | JGI IMG/M metagenome (GOLD analysis project Ga0314768, IMG submission 207775) | Metatranscriptome of switchgrass phyllosphere microbial communities from Michigan, USA - G5R2_NF_18SEP2017_LR1 (Metagenome... | ecosystem: Host-associated > Plants > Phyllosphere >...
GTATTAAACGGGTGTAAATAGGCGTTAAAAAAAAAAAATAAAATAAAATAAATAAATAAATAAAAATACATTAAATAAATAAAACATCTCTAAGATCTAAAATAAATAAAACTAAACATTTATATATTGTTTTGGTTAATTGGTACACGTATAAAATATAAAATAATAATAAAACGTTGATGTGCAAAGTTAAAATGTTCACACGGGCGTATGCTGCTTTCCGTGATCACGTAATAGGTATGTTATATTATTATTGATTTCATATTTCGAAGCGAGTATAAAGGAATAATATATTATCTTTAGCTTCCGACAACAGTAGTAATAATAATTAATTAACTGTTACTCGAACGATTTGGAAAAAATAAAATAAAAAAATCGAAAAACGCGCGATGGAGATGATGCGAGTCTCTGGTCGCCGCGACGACTGAAGACCCGTCGCCCGCTCGAGGAGTGGGCTTGTGGCAGTGGTCTAGTCTGCGCTTTATTGGGGGGAGGGGGGATTGCACGTCGGTAATAGGAGAAAAAAACGAGCGAGACATTATTATTTTTGTTTTTTTTTTTTTTTTTTTTTTTAAACGTGTGCTGTTTGTTTTTGTCGTCGAGTGGTGGCCGTCAACGTTTACGGTTCGGGGCTCACACCTTTTTTAGCGTGAAGAAGCTACGGCGTTTGGGCTCGTCGCCGCGTTTGTCGCCCACGGCCGGAAGCGTCTGCGACCGCGACTGCGTGCCCGCCGCGTCTTGCTCGCACACCGCCTTCAGCGTGTTCACCCATTGGTGCATCTCGGCGTCGTTGCGCGCCTGGAACAGGAACTCGGCGCCGCTGGCCAGCTTCACGCGCAGCACGAACTTCTTCTTGGTGTAGTCGGTGGCCACCTCGGCCGAGCCGCCGCGCAGATCGATCGGCGCCTCGCCCTTGAAGTACGTGTCCGGCGACGTTTTTGCCGCTTTCGCGTCCTTGTAGAACGCCAAGTTCGTGCCGACCACGCACACGAACACCTTGTCCCACGACCTGTTGGACGCTTTTTTCGTGGTAGATTCCCATTCGTGTTTCCTGTTGAGTATACCTTCTAGAATTTCACCATCAGCTTCAGTGGCTGATTGATCTGAAGTAGGTTCAATGGTAGCCTCGTCGTCGCTAGCTGACACAGCTGACAACGGGCTCTTTTGTGGTGACTTTTTCCACCGGAAACTGCGGAATGGTGACTTTGAGCGTGACCTGTCCTTGTTGCGGTCTTTGACTAATTGGCTTCGCGAAGCAGGACGACCTTCCCCATCTTTAGTCTGTTTTCCATCTACTTTTGATGCTTCTTCCGCTGCAGACTTTTCTGCTGCTTCAGCTTCAGCTTGAGCTGCCTGTTTAGCTAGCTCTTCTTGGCGTTTTCGTTCTTCTTCTGCTTTTCTACGTTGAATTTCTTTCAATTCAAAGGTGGTTAAACGTTCTAATGCACAGAATCTTTCTTCCTGTGCAATGGCTGATTTTTCAAATGCTTCATGTTTCTTGATCAAATTTTCTACTTGATCAATAGTCATTCCTAATTCCAGGCTCATGATATATGGTTCTTGAGCCAATAACCATGCTTCAGCAACTGCAGCATCTCTGGCAAATTGATATACTTCCAAAATTAGTTGAAGATTTTCCCATCGCTCTTCCCACCTATTAAGTAATGAGCTTCTCTGAGAGTTCAAAAGCAATAGTTTATCTTTGATTTCATTAGAAGCATAATGGTTTCTTGAAAGTAATTCTTTGCCTAAGGAAATGCAAGCCGTGAAATTATCTTCTCTGGTATCAATTTCTGCTTTTAAGCTTTGGTGATTATTCATTAATAGTTCTACACCACTAACATCTCTTGGTTTTTCTGATGTATTCATCTGCCTAACTACGTCATCCATCCATAAAGTTAGTGTTCTAACCATATTGAAGAACTTATGTAAATCTCCGGTGTCAGCTAATTTTTGTTTACGTAGTTCACATTCTGATTGTAAAGCAGCCCAAGCACTCACAACTTCTGCTTCTCTTCCAGTGATTTCTTTTGCTTTGTCTCCAGCATAGGATGTTTGTAATCGAGCAGAATCCTCACTGATTGCTTGAACCTGAGAGCTAAGAGTATGTAGATCTTGTAAGAAACTTTGGTGTTTACGTTGTAATGTATGGACAGAGCCAGCGTCACGACCAAGATCTTCAGACATTTCATGGCTTTTTTCCGCAATACGACTAACCATATCTTTGCAATCATGGAAGAATTTATGTAACTCTCGTGAAGCAACCAACATTTGAGTTCTAGTTTCAATAAGTTCAAGTAAATCTTGCCATTGTTCATTTAGACTATCTTTCCATTCAGCAATAGTAGCTGAATCACTATGGCCAATGTTAATAAGTTGATCAGCAATACCGTTGACAGTAGCAACACGTTCACTACCGGTTGCTTCAGTATCACGAGCAAACTCTTTAAACCTCTCCCATAATAAAGTTACATGATCATAGTCTTGACCAAGTTCATGTGAACCGGCAACAATTTCACGTTCCGCAATCCATTGTTCTAAATCATCTACTTCACGGTGCAACATGAACAATTTCAAAGCTTCATCTAATTTTGCTCGACGCTCTCCAGCTAAATCCTTTAGACCAGCATATAATTTGTCAACTTGAGACTGTTTTACAGCTATTTGGTCACTTTCAGGATGCATTTCACTTGTAAGTTGGCGAGCAGTTTCGCCCAACTGTCTAATTGTGTCTGCATAGTTATCAACAGCCAATTCTAAAGATTCGTGCTTCTTTTTCAAGTTTTGAGCTGAGATTTCATCTTTTCCACGTTCTTCCACCATCATGTATAATTCTTGTTCACCCATCCAACTTTCTGCTTCGCTGGCATCGAAGAAGTATTGTTGAGCTTTTTCAGATTGAAGTAACATTTTCCTGCGATGTTCAACAGATTGTTGCAGTTGTTGCCAGCGTTGAGTTAGATCGTGTATGAGATCTGTGAACTGTGAAGCATCTTCATGCCCTTCATCAATTAGCTTTTGACCATTGCTGCAGACAAGATTAATGCGATGTTCGTGGTTGTCAATTTCATTACCCAAAGATTGATTTTTTTTTTGTAACATGTTGACATTGAATAAACTATTTCCATATTCTGTAGATGTAGCCAATGGAGTTTTTTCAGTGATCCAAAGTTTCTCATCTTCAACATCTCTTCTGAATTGGAATGCTTCTTTCTTTTTTTCCAACTGTCTTTGTCTAACTTTCAATGGTTCTTTAAGTTGTTCAAATCTTTCTTCCACTTTAGTTTTCTTAGGAATAATTGTTTCAACCTTTTCTGGGACAGTTTTTTTTAAGTGCTCAGCTTGTGTTTCCAATTCAACAACTTGTTTTGCTTTTACAGCCATTTGTGTTTCAATCATTTGTTGTTTCTGCATAAGAATATTGACTGATGCCAAATCAGATCCAGTGTCAGCAGCTTCAATTTGTTTTTCTAGATCATCCATCCATGAATTAATGTCTTCGCAAGTCTGATGAATGAGTACTTCTCTATTAGTATCAAACAACCGTTCACCCTTTTCTTTTGTAGTCTTTTCAAGATCATCAAATTGACCCATCATTTCAGATATCTTTGGTTGAATGATTTGAGCTAATTCAGGTTTCTCTTTCATTAACTCTTCTCCTGATTGTTTTACTCTATCTAATCTGTCTTTATTGGATGCAATTTCAGCTTCAAATGCTTGATGACGTGTCCATTTGCTGTGTACGGTCTTTGCACTTCTGTAAGTTTCATCTTGAGCTGTAAACTTCTTCCCTTGAATCCATTGTTGGAGTTCATCTGAATCTTGTAGGAATTGATGAAGTTGTAATTGATCTCTAAGTTGATCCATAAGTTCTTGAGCTTTATCACGGTTGGCTTCACGTCGTTCTTGTATGGATGATGCTTTCTTTTTAATTTTATCAGCTTCGAAATGGTCTTCATCAACAAGTTTATTTGCAAATTGAGTGACAGCATTAATTTTGTCTTCATTAGCTTCCATTGTGGTTAAGAAAGCTTCATGACGTTTTATAAGATTTTCAGCATGTTCCAGATTAGATGGTACTTCAACTTTAGATAGAGCATGTTCTTGTTGAGAAAGTAATACTTCAGCTTGACGAGCATCGCGATTAAACATTTGTAGATTAAGCGACTTAGAAAGAAGTTGTTGTCTATTTTCCCACATTTTGTGTAACTCTTGCCATCCATCACGCAAAGCTTTGAGTCGCTCTCTCAAGAACATGTATTGAGGATCATCTTGTGTTCCAGGCTCAGCAGTAACTTTCTCTCCATATTCCATCATTTGAGTATAATCTGTGGTATAGTTATCAATTTCTTCACGAATAGCTTGATGTTGGGAAAGTAGTTTCTCAGCATCTGATAGTGATGATGGAATATCTTCTGAAGCAACATCAGTTTGAGTTTTAGTCAACCATGCTTGGAAATGATCTAAATCACGTAAGAAACGATGAAGGTCACCAGCTTCTTCCAGTTTAGAATCACGTTCTTTCAACATTTGTGTTAATTCTTCCCAATCTTTTTGAATAGTTTCAATTCTTTCTCGAATTACGGCAGCTTCTTCAGGATGTTCTTTTTCATTCAATTTTGCTTCAGATTCTAATGAGTCTAATTTAGCTTGAATAGCAGCTAAATCCCTTTCCATGCCAGATAAACGACGCTGTAATGTCATTATTCCAGTAAGATCCATTTCTAGACTGTCTGTAGACTGTAAAATTCTCTTTTTATCTTCAATCCATGAAATAGTTTCTCTACATTCAATATGGAAAGTCTGTACACCATGAGCAGAATTAAGTTGGTCACGTTTGCTTTCAGCCTTATCCCGTAGATCAGCCCATTCGTGATTCAAATTGTTTTGTCTGTTAACAATTTCATCTGAGTTTGGATGTTCAACGTGAAGTAATTGTCGTGCCAATTGATTAACAACGGCAACACGTGATGCATTGGAATTCATTTCTTTGTCAAAACCATCATATCGATGTTTCATTATTTCAACATCTTCTATATCTTTACCAGGGCTCATAGTTTCCAACATACGGTTCTTTTCTCCAATCCATTGTTGCACAGCATCAGCTTCACTGAAGAGTTTATATAAAGAAAGAGCATCCAAAAGTCTTTGATGACGAAGTTTGGCCAGTTCAACCAATTCTTTATAACGCTTGTCAATAGATGACATTCTCTCATTTACTTCAGGTCCACTTGTCGGCGCACCAGGTTCAGCACTTAATTGATTGGCTTGAGACCGTAAAGCTTCTACGGTTTGTGAATAAGATTGTAATTCTTCACTTACCTCTTTGTGTTTCTTTAACAATGACTGAACATTAGCTTCATCACGACCAACATCTTCAGATGATACAAGTCTCAATGTATCTAACATCCATATATCTACATCATCAGCATCAGCAAACCATTGATGATAATCAACTGCGTTTTCTAAACGTTTGCGTCTTTGTTTGGCCAATGAGATTAAATGTTCCCACATAGAATGTGTACTAGATACTCGTTCCTGTATACGATCGGCGCCAAAATGGTTGCTGTTTATCAAATCTTCTCCAACTTGGACTACTTCAAGTAATTGACTTTCATGACTCTGTATATCATTTTCAAGTGCTTTATGTTTAGAAAGCAATAAATTAATAGTGGTCAAGTCATGACCAATATCTCCAGCAGAAACAATTTGTTCCTTCTCCTTAATCCAGTTTTCTTCATCTGCCATATCCCAATAAAATTGCCATAATTTCCTACTCTCTTCAAGGCGAGCTCTTCTTTCAACAGTCAATTTGATCAATTCACTATAAGCATCTTCAAGTTCCTGAACTCTTTCAATAATAACAGCTGGATCACATGGTCTATAGCCTTCTGTGTTTTCTTCATCCAAGAATTTATGCGAGTGTTGCACTACACTTTTTACTCTTTCACCTAAAGCATTAATGTCTGCTTCTACAAGACTATGTTTTTGAAGAAGATCTTCAACTCCCATTAAATGTTTTCCATAATCATCAGACAGAAGTCTCATTTTCAATTCTTCTGTTGAATCCAATATATACAGCATTTCTTGGAAGTTTTGTTGTAATTGTAATGATAATTCCAAACGGTGACGACGAGCTTTTAAGAGCTCTAGTAAATAGTTCCATAAACGAAGAACATTGTCTTTTCTTGCATTTATACGGACAATATCGTGATAGTCCTCTGTTTCAAGTTCTTGTGCAACAGTAACAACAGCTTCTACTCGTTCTTCATATGCAAATATATCTGTTTCGATAGCTTCGTGTTTTTTTGCTGCTGCTTCTACAGCAGCTAAATCCAGACCAAAATTATCTTGAGAAACAAGACGTTGATTTTCACTTAACCATGTTTCTCGCATGCTTGCTTTTCTGTTAAATCTTTGAGCTAGCTGTTCAAGTTTTTCTTGTCTTATGATTTCTTCTCTTAATGCTAACTCTCTTTCATGTTCAGCTTTTTCTAATTGTTCCCAAGCTTTGTTAATATCAGAAATCATTTTTCCTTCTTTGGGAGTATATGGCTTTTGATTATTAGCTCTCATTTTAGATTGTAATGTAAAAAGTAACACTTCCAAATTTCCTTTTTCAACGAATTTTGGAGGTTTTTCAACAGTTCTATAGTTATTAAATTGTTGTAGTTGCTGTTGGACACCATTTAAGGAATTTAAGAATTTTCTCTCAGCTAATGATTCTTTTGTCTGCTTAATCCATTGTAATAAGTCACTAGTTAAACGTTCATATTCAAGAGCTGTACGTTCATTTTCCATAGCTATACCTACAACACGTCCAATTCTCTTTCCTTGAACTGTTTCTTGTTTCATTTTACTGAAGTAATGATAATATGTTACAACATATGTAATAATAGATTTTTCATCTGGTTGTTCAACAAATACGTCTTCAGCATCCAATAATTTTACAATTCCTAATTTGTCTTCAGCAGTATTAAAAGCATTATTTAAGTTATACATGGCATTAGATTTGTTAAGTTTTTCAAATTGCACAAGGTCAGGACGATGTTTGTGGATGATTGCATTGAACGCAAGACCATCTCGCCAGGAAGTAGTAAAGTTACGAACATTAACATTGTGATATCCAGCTGTTTTCATCTGGCACCATAAAAGCAAAGCATCCTTTGCAGATTTTGTTTCTTTGTTGTCAGTTTCTTCAATAGTAATATCTTGAATTTGGAATCTAAGAATGATAGTCCATATGAGACCTAATGAAAGTCTTGGATTTCCATCAACAATATCATGGGATCCCATATTTTCCAAATGTACTCTTTGATCTTTCAAAAACTGCAGAGCTTTATCTACATTTTCTAAACAATGTATCCTCATTTTTCCTTTAGTAGGTTTTGGTAATCGTTCTCCAGAAAGAACTTCCAAAAGTTTTATAAGCATTTTGCCATCTCTGAGATCTATGTATAAATCTCCGATTCGAGAATGTACACGAACTAGGTGGGAATTCACCCATTTTTGAAATGTTTTTTTCTGGACACTTTCTCTTTCGTCAGCTAAAGCCTTAATTCTGGATCTTTCAAATAGTCTGGATGACGAGTTTCCACCATCATATTCATAGTCTTCGACAATACCAGTTCCATCTTGTTGTATGGCCGGATCCCACCGGACCACAGAGATATCTGTCGTCATGACAGCCAGCCACTTCTATATAGTTTGTTATACCTTGGTGCCGAACCGCGGACGATAAAATGCTACACCGTATTTAATCTCGAGATCGCACACGAACAGTATTTCTTCTTCACCGATTAATATATATTATTCAGTAATATTATTGCGGGCGTAGCCGTTCGCTTAATTAACAACTGCTCTTAGAGCATCGTCACTGGTGTAAAATAATATAAAAAAATTGGGAATAAAAAAAAAAAAATCAAAA
>Ga0314768_1000121_pt1 | contig 7858 bp, 1 predicted proteins | sample G5R1MT_69_FD_207775 | JGI IMG/M metagenome (GOLD analysis project Ga0314768, IMG submission 207775) | Metatranscriptome of switchgrass phyllosphere microbial communities from Michigan, USA - G5R2_NF_18SEP2017_LR1 (Metagenome... | ecosystem: Host-associated > Plants > Phyllosphere >...
ATATATATATATAAACAGTTTACAAGAACCACGCAAAATTAAGCACAACAAAAAGAAAAAATGAGATGATAAATAATACATGAATAAGAGAAGATATTAATAGAACGAATCAGACGTTCAACATGCCATTAAAGATGGAACCAATCCTACCAGGAAACAGGGAAAGAGGAGAAGGGAGAGAGAAAAGGTCTTGTAGATAAGATGGGGGCGAATCAAGGTCTTCTCGCAGGACCAGGAGAGGAGCGATTGAGCACGCCCATGGATTTGTATCGTTCTAACTCGACTTGAAGTCTGGATATCTTTTCTTGGAGATCGGCCACTTCACGTTCTGCTCTACGTTTGGCTAGTTGTGACTCAGTTTCCGAAGATTGTAGATCGGAATTTAATTTCCTCAAGCTAAAGAGTTTATTTTCAAAGTTTTTAATTTCGTCAAGGAGGCGATTTTTAGAGCGATCAGAGTCGACCAACTTGAACTCGAGGTCTTTAAGGCTGCGTTCGGCCTTCTTACTGAGCTTGTTATAGTTCTCCTTCTCCTGCTCCAGTTGGTTCACTACTTCCTCGTACTGCTTCGGATCAATCACACTCAAATTGTTGCGGTTCTGCACCGAGCGCGGCGAGGACGTCATCGTGCGCGTTTCGAAATCAACTATCTTGAGGTTCAATAATTTGATCTTGCGCTCTAACTCAGTATTTGCTTTCAACAGTTCTGAGCTTTCAGATCTTTCTCGATTGGCTTCCATCTGACAATCGTTGGCGAAGGCCTCTGCTTTCTTCTGGCGCTCAAGGGCCCCGGAAACAAGGTCTTCCTTCTCCTCCAACTGTCTCTTTAAATCGCTGCGCTCCTGCTGCAGTGTTTGCAAGACTCGATCATTCGATAATCGACCTGAATTAGCCGAAAGGAATTCCGATCCAATTTCCTCCAATCGTTGCTCCAAAGATTTTTTGGCGGTCACTAGGGCTGCCCGATCAGCTTCTGCCTCGTCTCTAGCAGCCCTCAGATCCCGCACTTGGCTCATCAGAGTGACGATCTGAGAGGATTGCTCAGCCTGCGCCGCGACCGCCTCGTCGTAGGCTTTGGTGATGTCTTGGACTTTGGTCTCCAGTCTTTCTTTTTCTTTACTGAACCCTCCTCTCGAATACAATCTCTCATCGTTCCGTATCTGGAGCTCATCCCGCTCTGTGCGCAATTGTCGAACCTCCTCCCTGACCTTCATCGTACGTTCTCTTTCCGATTCGAGCTCTTTTGCAAGATTTTCCAGTTCGTGTTGAAACCTTTGTCTGGTTGCTTCGACCGTATAATCTCGGTCTTTCATAGCCCGGTCGTATAGGTCCCTAAGCTCATTCAGTTCCGCAAGGGTCCGCTCCGTCTCTCGCTGAGCTTTGGTGAAATCCCCACCCTCGTCCTCCAAGTAGGCTTCCAATTCTCGTACCCGTTGCTCAGCCACTCGGGCTCGCTGCTCAGCCGCCTCCCTATCTTCCGCCGCCTCAGCCCTTCTTCGCTCGCTGTCAACGAGCGAAACCTTGGCAAAAGTTTCGCTTTTCTCAGCCTTGAGCCGGGCTACCTCAGCTGCCTCGACCCGATCACGGTACTGGTCGGCTTTCTGTTTCCAAGAAACCAGGGCGTTCTCGAGGTCACCAGTGGAAGCTCTTTCGATCTGAGCCTCCTGCAACTCGGCCAACATCTGCCGTTTTTCTTCTGCCTCTTGCTCGATCATTTGGCCATAATGTTCGCATTTTTGTTTATAATCCATCAATTCTTCTTCCAACATGGTCTTGGTTTGCTGCAGTTCATTGATGCGATTCTTCTGCGTTTCGAGTTCGTGAACACTGGCACGATTTTGAGAAAGAAGGTTGAACTGATTTGATTCGAGTTTGGAGAAGCGATCGTCCATGGAGTTGGTGAGAGAGTTTTGAATTTCTTTGAGGTTCTGACTGCCTTTCAACCTGGACTGTTCTGCGAGGCTTCTGGCCTCCATCTCCTCCTTCAAAAGCTCCTGCAATTGTTCGTTTTCGAGGTTCAACTTGCGCTTAATTTGCTCGATCGTGATCGATTGGTTAGAGTCCTCGTTGTTCAGAATCTTGAGTAGGCCATTCAACTGAGACTCCAAGTGGTTCCGGATCACGTCCGACTTAATTTGCTGAATACTCATCACTTGCAAGTCCGCCTGTAACCCGTGGTTAGCCCGCTCATGCTTCCGGATCGTCTCCTCGAGTTGGATCATCTTGAACCGGTCTTGGCCCAATGCATTCTGGTCAATCTCTCGTGACATCCGGGCTACCGAGCCTGGTCGGCCGTGATTACGCTTGAATGCTGCGCCGTTGGCAAAGTTTTTCATCGGCTCGATCACCGGTCGACCTAACGAATCCAGGGATGAAGCCATTTCGTTTTCTAACTCTTCGTTAGCTTGTTGTAACTCGGCCAATAGCTTATTCTTGAGCTCGTTCTCATTCTTATTGGGGTCCGACTTGACCAAGTGAATAAGATCGGTATAACGTTGTTCCACCTGCTTCTTCACTCGATCGATGGTTGCCTTATTCAGAGTAGCATCTCTTTCGTGCAGTTGACGTTCCAGATCCGCGATCCGATTCTCATACTCCTTTTTGGCCTTCCCACTCATTCCGGTATCCTCTGCTTGCGGACGGCGTCCAATGTTACCCATACTGGTGACCCCAGTTTTGGCCACTTGGAGCTCAGCCTGCAGCTTTTTGACATTAGCCTCTGCTTGATTCCGAGCCACCTTTTCCTTGTCAAGGGTTAATTTCAAGAGATGGACTTCATTCTTGTTATCGTTTGCGCCGCTGACTCGACGATGTTGAGCGTGAGATTGGCGGTTCTGTGCTCTCTCCTTCTGTAACTCCCTCGTCAGGTCTTCAGCCTCCCCTTTTAACCTGGCAACCGTCCGATCGAGTAGCTTTAACTGTCCGGCTTGATCTCTCAGTAGAGCTTGGGCTTCACTCAATTGTCGATCCGTATATTTCTTAGCTTCTTCGAGTACATGGACATGCTCGACGATGGTCTTATCCTGTAATGAGATCGCCTTGTGTAACTCTTGATTCTTGAGCGTCAATTCTTTTCTCAAGCTGGCCGAGTTCTTCTCGTGCTCTGATACAGTATCTTTATGGATTTTAAGATCCTTCTCTAAGCTTATGTTGTCATGCTCCAATTCCACCCGTTTGTTCAATTCGACTTCCAGCTTAGATTTCAAATCTTGAACTTGTCGATTCCACGCGGATCTTTCCCTTTCAATCTTGAGCATCGCATCTTCCATATCCTGGAATTTTAAGACACTGGCCGATAGCTGTTTCTCAAGGCCTTCTTTCTCCTTCATTGTTTTGTCCAGGCAATTGGTTGCCTCCAGGTGTTTCGATCGAATCTCTTGCAGCTCGATCTCAACTGCCTGCTTGGCTCGATCAGCTTTCTGTAATGAGAGCTCGAGATTTGATATTTTCTGAGTTTGGGCTGTAATCCGCTCGGTAGCCTCTTTGTGCGCCTGAGCAGCCGATTCAAACTGTTGTCGAACTTGGTCCCGTTCCGACTTGATGTCTGCAACGGCTTGGCTACCTTGACGTTTAATCTCCGACATTTGACCTAACAGTTGAGTCTGCTGTTCTCTGAACTTAGCCAGCTCCTCCTCACGAGCCTTGGTGACTTGAGACATCATATCTTCTTCACTACATTTAGTTTCCAAGAGCGCTCTAGTCTCGTCAAGTTCTTTGCTGATCGCTTGTTGTTGGCTTATGTGTTGCTGGATTTCACCTCTGGAATCGGCGAGTTGTTGGTCCAAAGATTCAATTTGGATCTGGAGCTCCTTGGTCCGCTTGAGATTGGTTTCTTTTTCCTTGATCGCCATCGATTTCTGATTCTCTAAACCGACCGCCTCGGCCTCCTTGTGCTTCAGCTTGGACTCGTATTCCATGATCGTCTTCTTCATCTCTCCTAATTGAATCTTCGAGTTCATGTAGTCCTTCTCGAGTTGTTCGATCTTGGTTTTGAGTTTATTCGTCAAATCATTTTCGAATTCCAATTTGCCTTCCAAGTCAGCGATGACCATCTTGAGCCTCTTCTCACTACGCTCCAAGTCTTCTTCACTTTCGGCTTGTTGCCGCTTGAGATCTTCATGCGCGCGTTGTAACTCGTCCTTCTCTTTCTCAAGTTTCTCGATCACGTGTTGTTGCTCATTTATCGAGGCCTTCAACCGGCTTTCATCATCGATCCATTTCGACTGTTGAGCCTCTAACTCGGCGATTTGCTTACCAAGATCTTCTTTCCTGTTATCAATCTCTTGGACAGCAACTTTGGTGGCGTGGTGCAGCTTCACCTCGTTCTCAAATTGATCTTCAAGAGCCTCGAGCTCCTTTCGCGTGGCCTCGAGTTCCTCTACCAATGCCATCTCCATCTCCTTGGAGCGAATCAGCTGTTCTTCTTTATTCAAACTGACTAGTCTTTCCTGCTCCAACTCATCCTCAACCTTTTGCTTCTCTGCCTCAACAGCGTTTTTCATCGCCTCGAGCCTCTCCCTTTCTTGCCTTTCTTTCTCGTTCCTCTCCTTGAGTTGATTCAATTCATTTGCCTTTTTTCGTAGCTCGTTGTCATCTCGAGTAGCCGCGAGTAGAGGTCTGACACGTGTGTAGAGCTGCCACCATGGCCAAGATTTCAATTCGTTGTAGATCCTTGCGTTCCGTTGGATGGTTCTGATCGACATGGCCTTATTCAAGACCTTCTTCATCTTTCTTTGGTGAATGAACGATCGACAGTTGGCCTGTAGATTGGTGAAAATCTCGTACAGATATTCATCTCGACGTTCTTCAAGCTCGGCCAGAACGCCAGATTTGAAGAAAACCTTGGTCAGACCGATCTTATAGACGGATTCGTCTAGTTCTAGTGCCCCGAGCATCCTGATGCACGCCTTCCTGCCGTCCAGATATCCACTTGGAATGATCCCAGGCGTCAGGACTTCATAGCGCTGACGAAACTCGATGAATGGCAGACGATTGGGATAACCTAAGCGAGCGATCCGAATCCCCTCGAGAACACCATTACAACGCAGCTGATCGAGCACCAACTTGACGTCGATCACCCCGGGCCGCTTGTCAGGATTGGGGACAATACATCTGACGAAATGGGGTTGGGTGGATTGTAGTTGGTTCATCAGCGAGCTGAGCTGCTCCTTGTGCCTTTGACCAACGGTCCGAAACGCTCCGCGTTTCACGCCGCGCCTCTTCCCGACACCCTGTCCACCAGGGGCGTCAGAATTCACGGCGGCCGCAGCAGGGGCAGTCGGCTCACTGCTAGGGTCGCGATACTCTTCAAAAAGGGCAGCGATGAATTTATCATTGGAGCTCGCGAGTACGTTAGTCAAATTACTGTTTAGCGGATCCTTGTTCTTTTCTAGCCATCCTTCAGTACGGTATTCGACATGACCAGCATAATGTTGAATAATGAAACCTGCAGTGGAATTGAAACGGGATTTGATAAACTTGGGATTGGGGTTTTTGGCTACGAGACCTATCAGTTTTTCGGTAAAGGTGAAGTCGGTAGCCCTAGGCATGATACATTCTTCATCTAGACAGCTTAAGATACCGATGGGATCGGAGGAGGATTCGATTAAATCGATCGTCGGTTGAAGGTCCAGACCAAAGTTGACAAAATCCCAATCGATATCCTCCTTGGAGTATTCCTCCTGCTCGAGTACAAACATGTGGTGGTTGAAGAATTGTTGCAGACGTTCATTGGTGTAATTGATACAGAGTTGTTCGAAGCCATTCGTCTCAAAGATTTCAAAACCGGCAATATCAAGGACGCCAATGAAAGTCGATTTGAATGATGAGAGACTATTCTGATTACCCTTATTACTTTTGTCGAGCATGGCGTTGATCTTGTCGATGAGCTTCCCGAATGATTTTTCGTAAAGCGTTGTACAAAGCGATGAGAGTTCCTCCTTGACCTGTTTTGCGTTACGTTGTTGAGTCACAAATTCGCGCCCGGCTTTGATCTTGGGACGGAGAATGCTCTTCTTGAACTCTTCTAGATTAGGAAGTCCTAGTAAATGAAACGCCTGCTCGAGATTAGCCAAGGATTGATTTTCGGCACCAGTTTGGATGTAAGCGACGTCAGATCGATCGGACTGGACCGCGATGTTACCAATGTGGAGGATAATCGAGATAATCTTGAAGAGGTTAAATTGCTCTTCAGTACTCAAACCGACTACGTTCAAACTGTCTCGAAGATTCTTCCATTCCTCTAGATCGTCCATCCCGTCGACCACCAATTCAGTTTTGTTCAAGTAGTCATAATCTTTGGGATCGGTACTATTGAGCAGTAGTTTGTCAGCCAGTTCTTCGTCTCCGCCTCCACCTGATCCCACCGAGCTACAGCCAATCAATAGTTGATAAAAGATGTGGAATGCGCGTTCTTTCTCACTACGAGAGGTGACTCGAGATTTCTCGAGTAGATACCAATCTATATTTGCACCCGAGATAGCTCCCAGCGCGTTGAACTCGATCCTAACGAACTTGCCAAATCGAGATGAGTTGTTATTTCTGACCGTTTGGGCATTCCCAAAGGATTCCAGGATGGGGTTGGCTTGTAGGATCTGCCGTTCGAGTTTGCCGAGTCGTTTCCCGACCAGGTCGACCACTTCGACGCGACTGCTGGTATTTGACCTACTGCCCATGGTGGGCCTACTGCTTTCAGACACGCTATTCTCACTACCCGAGGCGGGAAACTTGTGAGCACTAGCGATCGCAGTGAGATAGGAGATGACGCGTTTGGTGTTTTCAGTCTTCCCAGCCCCGGATTCACCTGTGATGAGGATGGACTGATTTTCGCGTTCGCCTAGCATGTGTTGCCACGATCTCTCAGCGACAGCATACACGTGAGGAGGGTTTTCTTCGCGTCGTTTGTTCTTGTATTGGGAGATGACTTGAGGAGTATAGATTGGGAGTGGATGGTATGGGTTGATGGCCACCAAAAAGAGTCCGGAATAAGTATAGATCATCTTTGCTTCGTAGCGTTGCCTTAGGTTGTGAACGACACTAGGTTCGTTGAGGAATGTCAGGTCGGCGATATCTTCGAGTCTGTTGAATTTTGGAGGGTTCATCTTTTCCAGGATGTCGAGCCTGACGGTACGTGTCTTATCATCCACGCATCCCACCTCGACGAGTTGTTGATCGTTGGTTGCTGGTTGACTCTCTGGAAGATGCTGATCGGTGTTGGTAGTAGTAGATGATGAGTGTTCCTTGATGATCCAACAGGCGAGATAGCCCTTCTTCTCATCGGGTAGCCAGAACCATCTCTTTTCGTTGAATTCGGCAGTGGCAGCGGCATCGGCCATGACCTGACCGGGTTTCTTGGCGGTTGATTTCATGGCTGATGAGGATAGGGTGGGAGATAGAAGTTGGTCCTGGTTGCTGGTGGAGGAGTACAGGCCGCGTAGGCTTTGGCCACGATCAGTGTTGGCCATCCTGGGATGGATGTTCCAGTGTTGATCCTCTCTGTATGGGTTCGTTCGGCTGTTTCGTTTGTCGATTGTTTTTGATCAGTTGAGGAGTGTTGAAGTGTTGTCCATTCTTTTTTTTTTTTTTTGAGACAAAATCGGGAGAAACTGGGAGGAAGTAGACGTTGTCGGCCAGTCCTTTGCTCGTTTGGATGGTGGCATTAATGTTGGGGTTGATTTCAATCGTGTACACGATGCAGAGCCAGCTTTCAGCACGTCTGGCCGCAACATACAGAGGTTCGGAGCTTCCGCCGTGCAGACCAGCGCGCAGAGGGAGGTTGGATCAACCGGGGCAATGATGTCATCTGGGATACCAAAGACCCGAGCATCCCAGCCTGTAGGAATTTGACCGGCCACAAGCC